>Ga0315533_1000395_pt1 | contig 38843 bp, 36 predicted proteins | sample SalMarSW160130MG_FD_203081 | JGI IMG/M metagenome (GOLD analysis project Ga0315533, IMG submission 203081) | Salt marsh sediment microbial communities from the Plum Island Ecosystem LTER, Massachusetts, United States - Salt Marsh Sediment SW1601-30 ...
TTAATTTAGTGATGGATAGTTATAAAGATGTTTATGTTACAAGTAATATAATGATTGTGCGACGCAATGAGAAAATTATTTCCGATTACCTTGCAGCGATATTAGAAATTCAAGGATTAACAACATTAAAGCATTACACTAAAAGAGGCATAACAGTACAAACAATTTCAAAAAAAGAGCTTAGTAATATAAATATTCCTTTACCAGATATTAAAACCCAGAAAATATTAGGCGAAATGTGGCTTTTAAATAAGTGTAAACAAAAATTATTAAATGATTTAGCTATTAAGGAAAATGATTTTATTAAATCTTTATTTAATACAATTTTAACTATGAAAGGATCAAAAAAATGACGACAAAAGAAAATATTAAAGGAGCGCTATGGAAAGGCGCTGATACTTTTAGGGATACTATTGATGCTGCGAATTATAAAGATTTTGTTTTATCTATTTTATTTGTGAAATATTTAAGTGATACACATAGAGAGATGACAGACGACTTGTCTCAAAAATATGAAGGTATAAGGCTCGAAAGACAAATAAGTCGTTTGTCTTTTAAAATTGGCAGAGAACATTCTTTTGATTATTTATACGAAAGTCGATTTAATGATGATTTAGGTCAAATAATAAATGTTGCCTTAAGAGGCATTGAAGAAGAAAATATTGATCAGTTAAACGGGGTTTTTAGGAGTATTGATTTTAACAGTGAAGCAATTCTTGGTAATCGAATACATAGAAATTCAATATTACGAGAGCTTTTTGAAGATTTTGCTCCTCTTGATCTAAGACCATCACAGATTGAAACAAAAGAAAACGAAGTTCCCGCCGATGTAATTGGTGATGCTTATGAATATATGATAGGCGTGTTTGCAAGCAGAGCCGGAAAAAAGGCAGGAAGTTTTTTTACACCGACAGCTGTATCAGAGCTTATGGCGAGAATTGTACCGCCATTATCGGGTGAAAGAGTGTATGACCCGACCTGTGGGTCAGGGTCTTTACTTATTCATGCTGCTAAAAAAGGTGGTGTCGATAAGGTATCAATATACGGGCAAGAAATGAATGGTTCTGCGGTGTCTATGGCAAAGATGAATATGTTCATACATGAAATACGTGATTCAAAAATAGCATGGGGTGATACACTTGCAAATCCTTTACACCTTGACGGTGATGGTAATCTAATGTTGTTCGATGTCATTGTAGCTAATATGCCATTTTCAAAGGATAAATGGGCATCCGGGTTTAATCCCGGTGGAGAAGCGAACAACAATGGAAAAAAATTTAAGATGGAAGCCTCTTTTGATAAACATCATCGTTTTGACTGGGGAATTCCCCCATCCAGCAAAGGGGATTGGGCATTTTTATTGCATATGATACATAGTATGTCAAGCAATGGCCGTGTTGCTGCAGTTGCACCTCATGGAGTTCTTTTTAGAGGTGCTGCGGAGGGAAGAATTAGGCAGCGAGTCATTGAGAATAATTTACTTGACGCTGTAATAGGACTACCAGCAAATTTGTTTTATGGAACATCCATTCCTGCAAGCATTCTTGTGTTTAGGAAAAACAAAGAAGATAAAAATGTATTGTTTATTGACGCTTCTGGAGGAGATCATTTTGCAAAGGGGAAAAATCAAAATGTTTTGGAAGAGAAGCATATTGAGGATATTGTAAATGCATACAAAGAAAGAAAGGATATAGATAAATTTGCCCATGTAGCGAGTATTGACGAGATAAAAGAGAATGAATACAACATTAATATTCCACGATATGTTGATTCCTTTAAAGAAGAAGAAATTGTTGATATTGATGAGGTGCAGAAAAATATAAAGGATATAAAAAATGAATTAGCCCAAGTTGAATCTAAGATGCAGGAATACTTGAAAGAATTGGGGTTGTAAGGGAGAGTAGATGAATATAGAGGTAAAAGAACGAGTTTTACAAATAAATATGGGACAAGTGCCAAAAGGATATAAAAAAACAAAAGCGGGAATTATTCCGGAAGAGTGGAGTTTAAAAATATTAGGTTCTTTGGGAGAATTTAAAAAGGGTAAAGGAATATCAATAAAAGATACAATAGAATCTGGATTGCCAGCCATGATGTATGGAGATATATATGTTAAGTATAACACACAATTTAATAAGGTTGATTTTCGCATAAATCAAAATATAGCTCAGAATAGTAGAAAGGTTAATAAAGGAGACTTACTATTTACAGGGTCAGGCGAAACTGCAATAGAAATTGGAAAATGTGTTACATATCAAGGTGAAGAAACAATATATATTGGAGGAGATATTATAGGATTTACCCCTGAAAAAGATGATAGTTTATTTTTAGCTTATCAACAGAATGGTTATGAACAAACAAAACAAAAAGCAAGATTTGGGCAAGGACACTCAGTAGTGCATATTTATACCCATCATATTAAATCATTAATAATCACCCTCCCTCCACTGCCAGAACAACAAAAAATTGCTGAAATTCTTACAACCTGCGATAAGCTCATTGAGCTGAAAGAAAAATTAATTAAACAAAAGAAATTTCAAAAGAAATATCTGATACAGGCACTTTTAAATCCTAAAAGTCCAAATTTTAGGAGGTTGGTGGGGTTTAATGATGAATGGAAGGAATTTAAACTAAAAAAATGTTTATTGGTGAGAAAAGAAAAGCATCATAGGACAGAAGAATATGAATTATATTCTTTAACTATCGAAAATGGTGTTACACATAAAACAGATAGATACAATAGAGAGTTTTTAGTAAAGAATAATAATAAAAAATATAAAATAGCATATATGGATGATATTGTATATAATCCTCCAAATTTGAGGTATGGAGCGATTGCGCTAAATAAGGTAGAAAAACCTGTATTATTGTCACCTATATATGAAATTTTATATGCAAAAAAAAATACAGATACAACATTTTTATCTCAATTGCTTACGAGTAAAAGACAAGTAAAAATTTTTGCAACTAAGGCTGAAGGAACACTCATTGAACGAATGGCAGTAAAAGTAGATGTTTTTTTAAATACAAAAATTCAAATACCGTGCTTATCAGAACAAAAAGAAATTGGTAAAGTTTTATTATCTATGGATAAAGAAATTAATCTTTTAGAAAAAGAACTTGAACAACAAAAACTAAAAAAAAGAGCATTAATGCAATTATTGTTAACCGGAAAAGTGAGAGTCAATGTATCGTAAATAAACATTGAAAGGAGTTAGTATAATGACAAAGAAGAATATTCATATAACACCTCACGAAAAGGGTGGATGGTAAGTAAAAAAGGTGGAGCCGGAAGAGCGACTAAGAGAACTGATACACAGAAAGAGGCTGTTAATATTGCAACTCGAATTGCCAAAAATCAAAAGACGGATACTAAAATACATGGCAGGGACGGAAAGATTAGAGCAGGGAACAGCTATGGAAATGATCCGTGTCCACCTAAAGACAAGAAATAGATATTAATAAAAAAAGTAATTTAATTGAAAAAGAAGGTGAATAACATGCCGGATCATAAAATATTTAATGAACGTCCTGAGAGCCAGGATAGAATGATTAAAATGTTTCAAAAAATGGGTTATGAATATATATCGAGAGCCGAAGCAGAAGAAAAGAGAGGTTCAAAGGCTCGTGTACTTTTTGAAGATGAAATGCAAAATTATTTACAAAAGCAAACATTCCCATATAAAAGTAAAAAATTACCATTTTCAAGTGGCTCAATAGGAAAGGCGATAAGAGAAATTGATCTGCCCATTAACAACGGTCTTGCTATGACGAATAAAAAAATATATGACCTTATAAGTACCGGGAAAAGTTTAGAGCAAACATTACTAGATGGTAGTATGCAGTCATTTGATATCAAGTATATTGACTTTGAGGATCTGGATAATAACATTTGGCAAGTTACTGATGAGTTTGAAATCGAACGTTCGAATGGAAAATTTGTAAGACCCGATATTGTTCTTATGATAAACGGGATTCCTTTGGTTGTTATTGAATGTAAAAAATCCAGTGTTGATGTAATGGAAGGCGTAAAACAAAATATAAGAAACTGGCAACCCGATTACATTCCCAATTTATTTAAATTTGCTCAAATTGTTATTGCAGCAAATCCCAACAAACTTTTATATGGAACATGTGGCACATCATCTAAATATTATACTTTTTGGCGCGAAGATAATAAAAAATGGCAAGAAGATATGTGTAGACTATATAGTCCGGATGGACAAATAACCGAACAAGATAAAGCGGTAGTTTCACTTTTAACAAAAAAAAGATTGCTTGATATTGTTTATAATTTTATCATTTATGATAATAATGTAAAAAAAATTGCCAGGTATAAGCAGTTTTTTGCTGTCCATAAGTGTATGGACAGGATTAAATTAAAAGATGGTAAAAATACGAGGAATGGTGTTATTTGGCACACACAAGGCACCGGAAAAACAATTATCATGATCATGCTTACAAAAATGATTCAAAGAGATAAAAATATAATAAACCCAAGATTTATTTTGGTAACAGATAGAAAAAATCTTGATAAACAAATAAGAGATAATTTTATAAATACAAATATGAGACCAATTAGAGCAGCAACCGGCAAAGGGCTTGTTAATCTTATTAAAGATGAAGGTAACTCGGTAATTACAACGGTTGTTAATAAATTTGAAATAGCAATAAATCAAAATTTTAAAAATGAAAGTGAAAATATTTTCCTATTAATTGACGAAGGACACAGAACACATTATGGAAAACTTAATACATATATGAGAACAGTTCTACCGAATGCAGCGAAAATAGCCTTTACCGGAACACCATTAATTAAATCTAAAAAGAAGAGCACTTATAAGAAATTTGGTCCGATCATTGATCCATATACCCTGGAAGATGCTATTAATGATAGTGTAACTGTTCCTCTTGTTTATGAGGGTAGAGTTATCCCTCAAAAAGTGACCAGTAAAAAAATTGATGATCATTTAAAATACATCACTGCTCCTTTAAATAGGGAGCAAACCGATGATTTAAAACGAAAATGGAGTAGATTTGTTCCATTAGCACAAACTAAGCAAAGGCTTGATATGGTTGCCTTTAATTTATATGAGCATTTTATCAAATATTGCAAGCCAAAGAAATTTAAAGCAATAATTACCTGTTCTTCTAGGGCTTTTGCCATTGATTTGTATTATAAGCTAAAACCTTTAGAAGGTATAAACCCTGCAGTTGTTATCACTCCGGAGAACATACAGGATGGGGAGGATGATGACACTTCGACACAAAGCTTGAAAAAAATTGCCAATTTTTTTAAAAAAGAAATAGAACCTCTTTATAGAAATAATTATGAAGCATATGAAGACTATGCACGTAATACATTTATTGATCCTGAAGGTGACATAGATTTACTCATTGTAAAAGACAAGTTACTCACAGGGTTTGACGCGCCAGTAGCAGCTGTATTATATATCGATAAACCTATGAAAGATCATAGTGTTCTTCAAGCAATAGCAAGAGTCAACCGGTTATATGAGAATAAGGATTTTGGCCTTATTGTTGATTATTATGGTGTTTTTAAAAAACTAACTGAGGCTTTGGATTTATATAATGATGATAAATCGGGATTTGATAAATTTGATGAAGAGGATATAGAAAATACTATATTTGGGCCAGCTGATGAAAAACGAAAACTGGTTGACTCTCATCAAAAATTATGGGATATTTTTGTCGGGATTGCAAAAGATGAAACAAGATCTAACGTATGGCAAGAAACTTTAGAAAATAAAGATAAAAGAAAAGATTTTTATGAAAAGCTTTCAGTGTATTCCAAATTGGTGGATTTAATGTTTTCCAGTTATGAATTTTTTAACCTGGTTGGATTTAAGGAATCTGAAGTATATAAATATGATTTGCTTCATTTTAATAAACTAAGAGCGGCTGTTTCGCTTCGATATAATGATAGTGTTGATTTTAGCAAATATGAAGATGGCATAAAAGAACTTTTAGATAGTTACGTTCAGGCAGACGATGCGCATATTGTTGTTGAACCGCTATATATTTTAGATAAAGATAAAATGCTAAACCAGCTTGAAAAGCTGGGGTCAAAAAATGCTAAGGCAGATGCGATAAAAACAAGAATTGCCGCAGAAATAGACACAAAGCAATATGATGACCCTATTATGTTTTTAGAATTTTCCGACAGAATAAATGAAACACTTGAAGAATATATGACGGACAGGAACTCGGATGCTTATTACAATTCAATGGAACGAATGGCTGAAGATTTTCGGGAAGGTAGAACAGCTTATAATTATCCTACGTCTATTGAAAACGACAACGATGCAAAATCATTTTATGGAGCAATGGGTAAAGTTTTGAAAAACAAAAAAGAAATAGAAACAAATATTGAGATGGAAGAAAAACTTGCTACTTTGTCAATCAAGGTCAAAGAAACAGTTGTTGCTAACGCAAAACGTGATTGGCGGGATAACGTTATTGTGAATCGAAAAATAGTTAGCGAATTGGATGATGTTATTTTTGACTTCATCGAAGAAAACGGTCTTAAAATGTCAGTTGACATGATTGACTTGTTGTTAGATGAGTTTATGATGTTAGCAAAAAAGAGGTTTTAAGATGGGAAAAATAAAATTAATGATTCCGAAAAGTAACGAAGAAATTGAAATTGATATTTCACGAAAAAAAACGAAAAATGCGAGATTAAAAGTTTTTCCAAATGGTGAGGTAGCAATATCAGTTCCTTATAATGTTTCCTTGGAATGGATAAATCAATATCTGAAAGATAAAAATGGATGGGTTAAGGAAAAACTTGATTCATTTAAAAAAACAGCAGGCACAGAGGCTATAAGATATATAAAAAGCGGAATTTCCACAAAATTTTTTGGTAGACAAGTTATAATTATTGTAAAAGAATCAAAGAAAAAGCGAGTATATCGGGATGAAGATATTATATATATTCATACACCAGATAAGAAAAATGAAAATATAATGAATAAACAATTAGAAAAATGGATAAGGGGAAATTCCAAAATAGTTTATGAAAAAATAGTCGATAGGTTATTTCCTATTATTGAAAAATATGGCCATGAACGCCCTGGAATTCATATAAGAAAGATGAAAACACGCTGGGGGAGCAGCAATAAAGAAAAGGGGCGAATCACGTTGAATTTTTATTTGTACAAAGCCTTACCACCTTGTATTGAATATATTGTCCTGCATGAACTTATACATTGTTTATATTCTAAACATAATAAAGAGTTTTATAATTTTTTAAGTATTTATATGCCAGATTGGAAAGAAAGAAAAAAAATCCTTGATTATGAGGTAGTGCAGGGGATATAAAAAATAAAAGGAAACAGAATTTATAATTTTACAAAGATTATTAAATCTCTTTACTCTCTAATAAGTTGTTTTCCTTATATTGTATTATATTGGGTTTTTATAAAAAGGAGAAAAAATATGATCACGAAAAATGTCAAAGAAATAACCGAAGATGATTTGCAAGAATTGATAGATAATTCAGTATCGGAAAAAAAGACATTAGAATATAAACAATCTTTGCCAGGTAATTCGGATGCTGATAGAAAAGAATTTTTAGCTGATATTTCCTCTTTTTCAAATGCTAGTGGCGGTGATTTGATATATGGAATAACGGAAGATAGAGATAAAGGAATTCCCAAAAAATTAGAAGGACTAATTGTTGAAAATGCTGATCAAGTAATTACTAGATTAGAAAATATGATTAGGGATGGAATAAAACCAAGAATATCGGGAATAAACATTCAGGCTATCAAGGTTTTAAAAACAAAAATTGCTTTATTGATCAGAATTCCTAGAAGCTGGAATAGTCCTCACCGTGTAACTTTTAAAGGTCATGAAAAGTTTTATACAAGAAGTAGTACAGGAAAATATCCAATGGATGTCACAGAATTAAGGATCGCCTTTAATTTATCTGAAACGATAACAGAAAGAATTAGAAGATTCAGGGAAGATCGAATATCAAAAATATTTTCTAATGAAACTCCAGTTCCCTTTTATGATAATGCAAAAGTAGTCCTTCACCTTATTCCAATTATTTCATTTAATCCTGCTCAAAGATATGATATAAATAAAATAACTTCTCATCCTGAAAAATTAGAACCAATAAGTCAGGCTGGATTTAATAATAGATATAATCTCGATGGATTTTTAACTTATTCTGAAGTTAGAGATGGAAAATCATATTCTTATGTTCAGCTTTTTAAGACTGGGATTATTGAGGCTGTAGAAGGTAAATATCTTAATCCTCGTTATAATAATGGAAACTTAGAAATTCGCGGTACAGCTTATGAAATTCAGTTAATAAAATCATTATCTATTTATCTTTCTGCATTAAAAGAATTACATGTTGAATTACCGATTTTTATTTTTTTAACTCTCGTTGGAGTTAAGGGATATTTCATGTCTGTCGGTCAAAAGATGTTAAAAATTAGAGGAGAGTTTGGAATTGATAGAGATATTCTATCACTTCCGGAAGCTATTATCGAAAATTACGATACTGCACCAGAGATAATTTTAAAGCCTTGTTTTGATGCTTTATGGAATGCTTGTGGTTTTCCAAAATCACCCAATTAAGATAACGCTGGAAAGAGGATAGAAAGTAAAGGAAATTAAATTAAATATACATCTCATTTTCTTAGAAATTAATATTTTACTTTTAAATTAAATAAATAGAGGACGATGTACCAACTCAATAATTCATTAATTTTTAGCGGAAAATCTATACGCTCTGAGGGGTTTCTTAACCAGATAGTTAAAACTTTAGGTATTACTATAGATAGACGTCCTAAAGGAGGACCTCGTAAAATGGAAAATTAAACTATAGAATGAGTAGGTTGTGTCACCATTAATAACAGCGGAAGAGATAAGAAAAGAAACAGAAAACAAATTATCATATTTTTGGAGAGAAAAACTCAATAAGGTAAGAATTAAAGGAACCACTTCAAAATTACTTGAGGTTATCCTAAAAGAAAAAAGAAGAGAAATAATAAAAGAGTGGATTAAATCCGGAAGGATTAAAACCTAATTAATAAGAGATAAAAATATTTTACCCATAATCTTATTAGCTGTTATAAAAAGAAAACTTAGAGGTATTTTAGAAATATTAAGGAGGGGTTTAAAGAAAATGAAAGCACCTGAAAGAATTTTTCTTTATTCGGTATTAGCAATATTGGTGTTTTATGTATTTTTGGTAGATGACAACGTTGAAAGCAAGGTGGCTATTCAGGAGGAAATCAGGGCTAGGAGTATATCAATTGTGAATGATACGGGGCAAGTGGTTGTTAATTTATATGCTAATGAAGACGGTGGAGTAGTATTTATTTCCAACAAAGCTGGCGCTCGTGTTGCTCTTATGGGAGCTTCAAAAGACGGTGATGGAGGAATAGGTGTTTACAACAAAGCCGGAAATACTGTTGCTGGTATAGTAGTTAGTGAAGACAGTGGGTTTATAGGCGTTCGCAACAAAGCTGGCACTCCTATTGCTGGTATTGCAGCTTATGAAAACGATGGAATGATAGCGGTTTATAACAAGCAGGGTGATCTGATTGGTAGCTTACCTTAGAATTATTGTGATAATATAGAAGAGGTATTAGTAAAATTAGAAAACAGACTACTAGATTTTTGAAAAGAAAAGCTCAATAGGGGAATGGGTAAAAGAACAACTTCAAAATTACTTTAGGTTGTCCTGGAAGAAAAGAGAGATAATGAAAGAGTGGATTGATTTAGGAAGGATTAAAGCTAACTGAGGACTGTCCCTTGACCAAACAGATCAATATAAACAATGTTATGAGGAAAAGATATGGAACGAAATAATCTCATACAACAGAAATTAATAGAAGAGTCAATCAAACAAGAGATTGAACAAACACTTTCATTACGTGCTCAGCGATACCTTAAAGTAAAGCCACACGAAATAATTCCCTATACACAATTTGCCCCTGTTTCAGCAGAGTGTAATCTACTTTTCCGTGATGGTCATTATTATGGGTGCATAACTCTCACCCAATCTGTCGCTGAGGCTATTGTTCGATTCCTTTGTCGAAAAAATTCTTGGAAACCAGAAAAGGATTTTGAAAACAATATAAACAAACTTCTAAAAAGAAATTTTATTTCAGAAAAACTGAAAAATAAATTCCTTGAAATATGGAAAAACAGGGATGATTATCATCATCTAAACCAAAACATAGAAGTCCAACGAATAAAATTAGAAAAAATATCTTACAAAAAAGTATTGCTTCTTAAAGAAATTGAATCAGAAATATTCAAGTTTTCTATTAAAAATGGTAAATTAATCCCCGAAAATAAAAAATATTGGGAACTACATAAAAACGGAACAATACCTGTTTTTTTGAAATTAGAATAAAATAGGGACACCCTATTTTCAATAAATTTTAAATCATAAAGGTAACTATGAAGAAATTATTTGTTTTAGGAATTGCACTATTTTTTTGTTTATTTTTTGTAGGTTGCAGCGGGATAATAGCACCACTATTTATTCCAGATAATGGCGGGATGGATGAATATGATTCTCAATTTATAGCTTTATTAGATAAATTAAATACTCCTCTAGAGTTAATTACTTTTTTATCAACCTGCCACTATGAAGAACACGATGTTGCATATACTCCTTATGAATTTTATATTGGGAAAGAAGGAGACTGTGTCGATTTTAGTATTTTTAGTTGTTATGTTCTACATTATCATGATTACAATGTATATTCTGTACCCATATTTTTCCTTAATGAATCTGCAGGGCACCTCTTAACTGTTTTTGAATATAAAGATACGGACGCAGATTGGTATTGGGATTCCAGGATGGATAAATATGGTGTTATTGATGTGTCGTCTTTGCTTTTATCAGTTTCTACATCTCTAGACAGCATTGAAGCCTGTGTAGATTTGTACATGTCGTGGTGGGAAAATATCCATACTCTGGCAAGTTATGAAGTTAACCCTTGGAATTATTGTTCCTATAGAACCATAGCTCGACAGTAATAATAAATAGACCCTATTTTTTATAACTTTTTTCTTTAATAAAAGTTTTGGTTCTTTGTTTTTGGCAAAAAGAAGGGTTTTTAAAAGTTATGTAGTATACCTAATATATAATAGGTGAAATATTTCACCTAAATAAATTTTTTATATTTCTATAATTTTGAATAAATAAAATATTGTAACCTGTATGAAGGTAACAGGAGAGACTTTTTCTTTTATTATAAAAAGAAAAAGAGCCGAAGAGGCAAGATACTAAATGTATCCAAACTTTCAGGCAAAAGAACCGTTACCGGACAGAACTCTGGAGAGCTTTATACGAAAAAGCACCGAAGGGGCAATTCCTAATCTTTAGGAACAATCTTACAGAGTTTAACAAAAAAATATTTCCTAATTTCTCAGGAAGAATCTTTCAGGTAAAAGGACAGAGTAGGAAAGTAATATAATTATTTTCTTATTCTGTCCTTTTTTATTTGAAACATCTAGTTTTAGTAAATAGAATAAAAATAAGACCAGTGATAAAAAAGAACATCTGAGTGTAATAGAATTTAACCAGGAATATTTAAATAAGGAGAATAAAACAATGAAAAATATTAAATTGCTATTCTTTGTTATTTGTTTAATATTTTTTCTGAATTCAATTTTCTATACTTTTTCTTTTGCCACGCTTTATATTGTCAAGGATCAAGAAGGAAATAATATCTGTATAACTAACAAAGAAAATGAAATCTCTAAATATAAATTGCTAGGTTATATGATTTATATTTTAGGAGGCTCTGGACAAGAAATATCTGAATCAAACGAAAAAGAAATCACTCAAGAATCTCAAATAATATATGAAACAGAAAACATTTCTGAATCTAATATTATTTCATTGAATAAGGTTGATTTAGTAGATTTTAGTTCTAGTTTTTCTCTAAAAGGAGATTTCGTTAATATTCAGGGAACGTTAAGAAATTACGGAACAGAAATAATAAGTGATGCAGAAATAAACGTCAAATGTAAAAATGAAAAAGGAAAAATAATGCTTATAGAGAGCACTAGTTCTCAACCTTTATCAATAGCACCTGGTAGTGAAGCATATTTCAATTTAAAATTAGATAATACTGAAAAAATAAGCAGTTTTAGGGTTTTCCTTTTTGACAAATACTTAATTACTAAATATCTAGAAATATTAGAAGCAAAAGCTAAGGTGGTCAATTGGTCTTCAAATTTAAGTAAAGCTGGAGATTATATATATTTGGAAAATAGAGGAAATATACTTATCGAGAAATATGGAGATTTTGTTTTTATTAATGGAACAATTGAAAATATTGGAAACGGCTTCATGTCAAAAACTCGTATGGATGTTCGAGGTGTTGATTCGCTTGGCAAGTTAATTTCTACAAACTCTTGTGATTTAAATCCCCCGGAAATAGGACAAAAACAAACATCTTCTTTTATGTGTGTTTTATCAAGAGGAATACTTATTGATCGATTTATAATTGATATAAATTGGATTAATCCTCAAGGCAATAGGCCTAATCATAATGAAATTGAATTAAAAAAATAAGCATATTTATGTATATAATTCTCAGATTAAGCTAGTTAATATTATGGATAGCAAATAAATACAATAAGGTATGGGTGCATTTGCTTGGCTTATTCAATATTAAATATTGACACATCCCATTTTCTTAGATAATTAATATTTTACTTTTAAATTAAATAAATATGGAAATTGTGCCAAGTCAATGATTCGGTAATTTTAGCGGAAAACCTATAGGACCTTAGGATTTTTTCCTATTTAAATAAGAAAATGATATTTTAATTAAAAGGAGATCAAATTTTTATGAAAAGAAAAGGTATCTTATTACTATCAATTTTAATACTCACAATATTTTTGACTGGGTGTAGTACCGGGGGAGTAGTAACCCCGGCAACTGATGAGGCAAAAGTAAAAAGTGTTATACAGGATTACTTTTTAGCCATAAACGACCAAAACTGGAGCAAGGCTAAAAATTGTTGTGTCTATGGATCTGATAGATATTATGCCACCTGTGTTCTCGAAGACGCAGTTAACACCTTATATCAATATGCCACTATTGTAACTCTAACCTGTTTTGTAAATATTTCCAACGTATCTATAAACGGTAATTATGCCAGTGCCTATCTTAGCGGAAGCATTATTATAACCGCAGATTATTATTCTGAAAGTGAGAGCGCATCAGGATATTATTATTTGCAGAAAGTTGGTAGTTCCTGGAAGATTTACGCTCCTTAATAAAATAGGGAAGGTGTGCCAAGTCAATAATTCGATAACTTTTAGCGGACAACCCATAGAACCTGAGGAGTTTCTTAACCAGATTGAAACTTTAGGTATTATTGTAATTAAGGATAAGAAAAACCTAATGTCACTTTGTCTTATTAAAAAGAATAGATATAACCAAAAACAATTTTTTCAAACTCAAAAATCAGATGAGAACCTCAAATTACAATGTTAATGACAATGAAATTAATAAAATAAGCTTACTTTATTTTCATATTAAATATTATAATAAAGAGGGGTTAAAAATGGAAAACCACGAACAAGGACATAACAAACAAGATAATGAAATAATACCTGACTATTCTTCCATCGATAAGCAAAAAAGTGATAATTTATGGAAAATATTTCTTGTAATATTGTCTATATGTATTTTAGGGTATGGTCTGTTTTTTTCTAAAAATGTAATAGATTCTTTGACTTGGCTTATTGGATACTACCTTCCCAGTTCGATTATTGTATGGCTAATTTTTTATGCAATTTTTACTAGAAAGAAGGGAGCGAAAATTGCAGGAATCTCTTTTATTATTATCTATGTATCATTTATGCTTTCTGGGTATCTGTCGGTTACGATGCATAAAATAGAGGCTAAAAAGGCTATCACCGAAATTGAAACTCAATTCGAAAAAATAGCTAAATCATCTGGCTCGCCAAGTGGTATTCCAGAACGAATTCAAGAAGAAATACAGATATCTCCTAAATCTAAGGGTGTATTCGGTGAAATGGAAAGATTTGTAAAAATATTTATGGATCGTTCAGTCTCATTGCGTAATGACTACTTATTGGAGCTAAGTGCTATTGGCTGGGATAAAATACTTGATCCTATACGATTAAAAAACGAGAGAACATTCGTTGAAAGCAAATTTACGATAAACAAAGCCAAGGAAATTGTAGAAAAATATAAAACACTTACTAATAGTTTATTCGAAGAAGACGCTTTTGCCGAAATTGATAGGTTAGAAATAGATGAGGATTTAAAACAGGAAATGAAGAACGGTTTTAAAAGAGGTCTGGAGCCTACAAAAATCATGATAAGCAGATACTGGTATTTAGAGGGTGAAATCATACTAGAAGCCGAAAAGATATTTGATCTTCTTTCTTCACGCAAAGATGCATGGATAATAGAGAATCAACAAGTTCTTTTTTATAATGAAAATGATTTAAAGGAATACAATACATATATTTCCAATGTCCAAGACAATGTCAAAGAACAGCAATTGATACACCAGCAAAGTATTGATAAAGCAAAAGAGAGCTTAAAACTTATAAAGGAAAATCTAAAATGAAACTTAGCAGAATGCTCTGCTGAAAACGAAACAAGGGTTAGCCTGTGAAGATTTGACCCCTACAACTTCAATAATGATTATGTATCAAATAAATAAAGGGAGATAGATATGGTTGATTTTCTAAAATCAATTGGTGGAATTATTTTAGGAATAGGAGTTTTGCTAGGATCAATTTTCCTTGTGGTGTTCTTCATAAAAGGTGGGGTCTGGTTAGGAGCAATAGTACTTCCCTGGCTTTCTATAATAATGTGGCTTGTTTTTATACTTAATATTATTTTATTTCTTCCGCTTGGAATATTTAAAAAGACTAGGAGTGTCTCGGCTTTTGGATTTGTTATATCGTCATATGTTTATGGCTTAACTCTCTGGTTTTGGGCGTTATTACTTACTTACTTGATTTGGGGTACTCGTGCTGTTTTTATTGGTTTATTTATTGCTGGTATAGGTGTTGTTCCCATTGCTATACTTGCAACTGCCTTAAATGGCGAATGGGCAATTACAGGGCAAATAATCTTGCTTTTAGTTTTAACTTTCGGTTCAAGAATGCTGGGATTTTATTTTGCGGAAAGAGCTGATGAAATGAATAATTATGAATAAGCAATAAATATCTGATTCTTTATATTTTGAAAAAGAAAGGGTGTAGAATTATATGTCACCATTTCTTAAAGGATTATTATTAAAAATATTTCCTTCATTTGGTCCAAAGGGGTTGATTGATACACAAATTTCTGTTTACAAACGCCTTAAAAAAATGTCTCCATACTCGGCCGAAAACGATATTTTAAATTCTCTTATTATGTCTCGGATCAATACCCCTCTTAGTCCATCTACAAAACATGAGGAACGTTTACATTACGATTCCATATTGCAAAATACCAATAAAAAACTTGAAGATGTGATTTGGGCAATCTTTGAATATGAAAATATTCTTAGTCGGGAAGCAGAATTTAACCTACAGTTACAAAAAATTAATGCTCAACCAGTAGAAATTACACAAGAATATCAGAAATGGGAAAAATATATTATGGAGTGTGTTGAGAAACTCAAGAAATATTCATAAATTGGATAAAGGAAAATGAAAAATCGATTTATAAAATATTTTGCCATTTTAAGCATTTTTATGTTATTTGGAGCAATAGCCGAATGGCCCTATGGTTACTATATTCTTTTGAGATGGATAACTTGTATAACATCTATTTTATTAACTTTTCAAGCATTTGAGAAAAATATCGATTGGGCAAAAGTCGTATTTATAGTTATTGCTATACTTTTTAACCCTTTAGCACCCATATATCTTTCTCGAAGTACCTGGGTACCTTTGGACATTATAACAGCTATCCTTTTTATATTTGCAATAAAAATATTATAAATATACCTTCTAAAAAAATGCATAGAATAGGAGGATTAAATTATGAAAATAAAGTGCCCGTTATGTGATTTTGAAAATGAAGAAGGCGCAAGATTTTGTAGTAATTGTAATACACCACTAGTTAAGCCTAAAACCCCTAATACTACAAAAAATCCTTATATTAAAACTAGAAAAGAAAACCCAGAAACTAAATTAGATTATATTATTAATAAGATAGATGATGCTGCTACTAGATTTCATGAATCTCGCGAATCTAGCGAACCTTATGAAAGGGGAAATAAAAAAGGAACAAAACAATTGTTGGGACTAATTGGATCCGCAGTTCTTTTCGTGGGAGTATTCGCACCTATCGTTAGTATACCAATTATGGGAAACATTAATTATTTCAATAATGGTAAAGGAGATGGAGTTATTGTTCTTGTTTTAGCTGCAATTTCTCTCATTCTTGTCCTTTTAAAAAAATTTAAAGGACTTTGGTTTACGGGGCTGGGTAGTATGGGTATTATGGCTTTTACCTTTATTAATTTCCAGATAAACCTTGCCAATACAAGGACCCAAATGGAAACTGAACTCGTGGGTAATCCATTTAGGGGAATAGCTGATATGGCGATGCAATCAGTTCAAATTCAATGGGGGTGGGCTTTGCTTATTGTTGGGGCTGTTTTAGTGATTGCTAGTGCCGCAATTAAAGAATAATCGCAATAAAATTAATAATAATTAGCTGTTTATTTAATGGAGGATTTAATGACAGAAAATGAGATAGAACTACGGCAATAATGAAGATTCCCGGTTAAGGAATTCATTATTTTTTAGATCTAAAATTAATCTTATTTAGCCTATTATGATATTTACTATTTATTTCTGCGTTATAAGATTATTCCTGATTAAGGAGGACAAAATAATGAAAAAATCATATACTATTTTTTTCTTACTAATACTTTTTATTATTATTTTTACGTTTTCTGCGTCTGCTAAATTTGTTCGAGTAACTTCGGAATTTGCCAATATTAGACTAATGCCAGATACCGAATCTATCACTATTAGTAAGGCATTTGAGAATGATATTTTTGAATATGAAGGTGAAGAAAATGATTGGATTAAGATAAATATGTTTTCCGGTGAACATCGTTATATTCATCGTAGCCTAGTCAAAGTAATCGATTATGGAATATTAGCTTCTTTTTCAAATAATATATGTCAAAGGTTAATGAAAAGATTGGAAGAAGTTAAAGATAAATCTTTGGCTGAATCAAATAATAGCTATCCATTAAGTAATAGCGAAAATATGGAAAAAAATATTGAATATCAAAGGATGCTTCTTGATCGATACATACTAGATATTTTCCATGAATTTCATCTTCAGCCTGTTATTTATCAAATTGCTGTAACACGATGTATTGAAGGATCACAAAGTAAGATTGGGCAAAGACCTACTTATGTTCCAAAAGAAAGTAAATCTTCACAAGAAAAAGTAGAAAAACCATTAACAGAAAAAGTAAAATCTCAAATCGAAGTAAATAATATAGTACAAATAATCAAGAAGAATGCAAAAGAACAATGGGGAAATAATACAAGAATGGTTAATTATGAAGTTAAACAACAAACAACTGCTTATAATTGGTATATCAAAGAAGATAGATACCCCAATATTCTAAAAACAGCAAAAGTTAAGTGGGGGAATAATTTTGTAATGGTTAAATATGAGTACGAGGAACAGCTTAGTGCTTATGAATGGCTTGAAAGATATACTGACTATCCCAATATTCTTGAAAGTGCTAAACATAAGTGGGGAAATAATTATGTAATGGTGAATTACGAATATGAAGAACAGGTTAGTGCTTACGAGTGGCTACAAAAGAATAAAAATATAAATACAGGAGCGTTTAAGTTTGCGAGCAATAAGTGGGGAAATAATTATGTAATGGTTAAATATGAATTTGAAGAAATGTGTAAATGATAGCTTCGGCATGAAATGATTTGTATTAATTTCGTTAAAAATATAAATGTTGAATATTTTTTAGGTTGGAGGTTTATTGTTTTATGTTATACGATGATCCATTTACGGAAGCAAAATTAAATTTAGTAAAAAAAATTTATCAAGCAAGAGATAACTCTAAGGGTCCATGGTATATTATTTGGACTTTTATTGGATTTGCATTTATAGTTAGATTACTATCATCCGGAGGAAATTGGTATCCGGTAGTAATTTTAATTGTGATTGCTCTTGTATTTGGCTCTGCTTATTCATACATTGTGTCAAAAAAGCTAGAAAAGGAGACTGGATTAACAATTGAGGGACAAGAGGCAGTATTACATGGAAGAGATCCTTTTGAAGACCAGCATTTTTCAAAAGAAAACCATGATAAATATATTAACTGGTTAAAAAATAATAATACCAAGAAAATAGTTATAGAAGATTAATATGTTGGAAAATGATCGAGGTTGTCCTGGAAGAAAAGAGAAGAGAAATAATAAAAGAGTGGATTAATTCTAGAAGGATTGAAGCTATAAATAGCAAGAGATAAAAATATTTTGCCCATAATCCTATTAGCCGCTGCAAAAAGAGAATTTAGAGGCGTTTTTAGAGGGAGTAGCAAGGAGAGGTTAACCAATGGAAATTCATTAAGACAAAGGGGGTTAAATTGATTTTAGAGGTATCTTAAAAAAAATAAGGAGTTTTAAAATGATTAAGATGAAAAAAATTAAGAACGGTAAGTTTTTTTTAATGATTTTTATTATTACCGTTATCTTTTTATTCTCAATATCCTTGTCGATCTATGCACAACAAGGTTCTTCTCTCGTACCTCTATCAGCAAGTATTATAGCTAAAAGTAGTTTCCCATCTGTCTTAATGCTTGTGATGGAGGATTCAAGCGGTCAACCTCTTTCTCTCGGGAGTGGTTTCTTTGTTAGAGAAGGAATAGTTGCTACCAATTTTCATGTAATAGAGGGTGCAGTAGGGGGCTATGCTAAAATAGTCGGTCAAGAATTGAAATACGATATCACAGGTGTTGTGGGAATTGACAATAAACGGGACCTTGTACTTTTAGCTATTAAAGGTGCTAAAGCTCCTTCGTTATCTCTGGGCGACAGCCAACAAGTAGCGGTTGGTGATGAAGTTTATGCCATTGGAAATCCACAAGGTCTTGAAGGAACTTTCTCTCAGGGAATTGTGAGCAGTATTCGTCAAGTTGGTGTAGAAACAATTTTTCAAATAACTGCTCCGATTTCTCCAGGAAGCAGTGGGGGACCTGTATTAAACACTCAAGGTAAAGTCATTGGTGTAACCGTTGCAACTTTCAAAGATGGCCAGAACCTGAATTTTGCTATTCCTTCTTATTATTTGGCATCCTTGTTGCGTCAGATTAAACCTGTAACACCTCTATCAGCGGTGACAAAACCAAAACAGTATAAGTCAATTATTGATGATATGGGCGGCAAAAGTACAGGAGGTGTTACTGCGGCACAATTTACTTGGTATAGTATTTATGGTGGTCAGTATAGCTTTTCGCTTAGAAACCAACTTCGTGAGCCTGTAACAAATGTCCGTTGCCTCGTTATATTTTATGATCAATCAGATAATCCTATAGATGTTGATGTTATTTTCTATGGAGAATCTAAATTCAGTAAGGGTAATATTATCCCAGCAGGGCTTGCCAAGAGGATAACAAGCAGGGTTGATGGAAGTGTTCAAAAACTATCTTCAAAAGTTGAAGGATTTAAAACACTATCAACTAATGTTGAATTCAGGATTCTGGATTTCACAATAGTAGATTAGTATAAATGGGGACACATCCCATTTTCTTAAATAATTAATATTTTACTTTTAAATTAGATAAATAGGGAAAGTGGGCCAAATAAACAATTTGGTAACTTTTAGCGGAAAACCTATAGGATCTGAGGAGTTTTTTAACCGGATGGTTGAGGCTTTAGGTATTACTATAGATAGACGTCCTAAAGGAAGACCTCGTAAAATGGAAAGCTAAATCATAGAAAAATAGGATGTGTTATCCCATTTTAGTTAAAAAAATGAGCGGGAAGAGGGAAAGTGATATTGCAAGATCTGACCCTTTAATACTTCCTTTAATTATATGATAGCTTTTAAGCTATGAATAGGATGTGCTATTCAAAAACTTTTAAAAAGGAGGGAGCATAGATTGATAAAAAGAAAAGTGAGTAAAGCAAAAATAAAAAATGAGAGAAGTCCAATGAAAGTTAAAAAAGTTCTTAAAGAGAAAAACAATCTTATTGAAACCACGAAAGAATACCTTTCAGATAGAAAATATAAAATAAAACTGGACGATCTCGTCAATCAGAAATTACGTGAAGTAATTTCATTGTTGAGTAATGAAAAGTTTTTATTGCATGGAGGAAGCAGTTTAGAACGATTTTCAAAGCAATTGAATCTTTATGAAGATGTAGTTAAAGACGTTCAATCAATTATTTCATGCATCGCCTATTGGGGAGATAATAAACATTATTATCATATGATTAACAAAATATTAGCTAGAATTTCTGATAATCTTAAGCCTCAGGATGGTCTTTTAGTTGATATTTATCTACGTTGGTATCCCCTCTGTTTGCTTCTGTATTCTGCTGGAATCGCCTCAATTGCGGCTGATAAGTACCTTGCCTCTTTCATCTATTCTTACTACAAAAGTTCGATCTCCTGACGAGCTTTATGGAACTGTTCCTCTTTCAATCCCTATTGGGAGAGCAAAAGTGGAGCTTACTGATGCATTTAAAACATTACCTGGACATGAGAGGTATTATGTACCTGGTAGTGAATACTTGTACAAGCTATTACAACCAGATTTGGATGATTTATTATTTTTGGGGAATGATTATGAACGGTATTTTGATCGCTTGGAAATTCTCTTAGCTCTTGTTTATGCCGATTTTGAATATAAACCCGAAGGTAGGGTGTGGGGTCCACTAGGAAGGTTTGCTTGGAAATATCGTAAAAGACGTAGAGAGGGGAATACTTTCATAGAAATTCTTGAAGAAGCAGAAAGACAGAAGGACGATTGGCCACCACTAAAAGCAAATTTGTTTTCTGGTTCTTATGAAAGGTTTATTAAAATAGCAAAAAAATTTCAAGAGGAGATACTTAATAATTTGAAATGGTTATGATTTGTACGATGTCGAACATCACGCTTGAGCGGGACCAGGGTAAAACCTTTCCGCTTTTATAGAACACGACTACTCGATATTATAAGCATCAGTGGATGGTTGTACTTTCTCAATGATTCTGTAACTTTTTCTAACTTTTCGTAAGGGGTCTGGTAAGTCCAGGTTCCCAATGTTTTCTCAAATGATTAGAACATGGAGGGAAGAGTTCTTTATTACGCTTTTATCGTATTTACAGTATGTTAAATGTGTAAACCTGCTTCCATTATTTATAGGAGGAATAAGTAATGACAAAGAAAAAGATATTCACAATCGGATTCGATCTGCCCGGAGATGACTTTGAGAACATACCGTTCGACTCTGATCAATCTCTCCTTGATGCGGATATTATTCTTTACGAGGTAGGTTTTGGCGAACATTATACAATCGAGACTTACCAGGGTGAATCTCTGTTTGATCGCTACATTTCGGTGCGTGTTGCGCAGAATCTTCAGCACTGGCGCTCTGAACTCATTGCAGCGACTAACGCCTCAAAACTTGTGATTGTATTCCTGGCGAAACCACTTACTTGTTTCCGCTACACCGGAGAGCAGAACTTTTCTGGTACAGGTAGTAGACGTGTTACGACGAACACCGTGACGCGAGTGAAATCATACACTGCAGTTCCTAATATCACATTTGTAGAGGCGAAATCAGGTCACGAAATTCGCTTGACGAAAGAAGGTTCCTATCTCGCGCCATATTGGAAGGAATTTGCAGAGTATTCCGCATACGAAGCATTTATCGAGGGAAAGTTTAATCATGTTCTCCTAAAAACTAAAACAGGTAATAAAACTGTCGCGACAGCGGTTCATAGTAAAGGCTCATTACTTTTTCTACCACCGTTAAGATATGATGTAGATAAATTTATAAAATACGATTCTAAAAAAGAGGAGGATTATTGGACGAAAGAGGCAGTAAAATTCAGCAAAAATCTTGCCGCTGCGCTAGTTGCTCTTTCTAATTCGATATTGAGCAACCGATTGATCTCACCTCCTCCTCAGTGGGTACTTGATTCAGTATACACTACACGCGAAGAAGGTGATTTTTATTGCGAGATTGTGAAGGTTTCGAAAATAATAAGTAAATTGCAGAAGCAACGTACTGAGTTAAAAGAGCGGTATGACGAGGCAGGATTGATCCGAGCACTGCTTTACGAGCAAGGGAAGCCATTAGAGCGGGCGGTGCGGGACGCGCTAATATTGCTGGGTTTTTCAGCAGTACCTTTCACAGGAAGCGATTCGGAATTTGATATTATCTTTGAGTCGCCAGAAGGACGGTGCTTAGGAGAGGTTGAAGGAAAAGACAACAAGGCGGTTAATATCGATAAATTCAGCCAACTTGAACGGAATCTTCATGAAGACTTTGCTCGTGAAGACGTTACGGAATATGCAAAAGGAGTGTTGTTCGGAAACGCTAAACGCTTGAAACCCCCAGCGGAACGCGGTGAAGCGTTTACATCGAAGTGCATTACAGCAGCAAAGCGGGTAGGTTTCGCTCTCGTCCGAACACCAGATCTCTTCGAGCCTATTAGGTATCTCCGAAGTACCCCAGACCCCGAATACGCGAAAATTTGTCGTAATACAATTTTCGAAACCGAAGGAGATATCGTTGTTTTTCCAACTGTGCCAATTAGTTCTACATCAGATGTTCGGGAGGGCGAGGATAAGACTGAACCGTCAGGTGATGTGAAACCGGAATAATACTCCGCAGATCACCTAACATGAAAATAGATAGGGACATCCACACGTCTCTCTTTCTTAGATAATTAATATTTTACCTTTAAATTAGATAAATAGGGAAGGGGTGCCAAGTCAATAATTTGATATATTTTAGCGGAAAACTTGTAGGACCTGAGGAGTTTTTTAACCGGATGGTTGAAGCTTTAGATATTATTGTAGATAGACATCCTAAAGGAGGACTTCGTAAAATGGAAAGCTAAACTATAGAAAAAATAGGATGTGTACCAATTCTCACTAATCTCATGGCTTTTACTGCTTACTTAAGCGATTGGTTTCGAATGTGGGTCAGGGATATAATAAAATTAGAGATCAAGGAGGAAGAAGATAATGTGCTCTGATGCATTTGTTTTAAAAGCGGCAGAGATTATTCTTTTATTTGTTCTTTTTCTATCAATGTTGATGGAATTAGTTATATGGATTAAGAAAAAAAGGCGAAGAGGCGGTGGTTCTTTAACAGTGAAAAGGGGAGATCACAGCATGAATTTTCTCTACATAATGTATGGTACTGTTACTATTGTTTTTGCATTGAGCGTACAGGTATCAGAAACAGAAGCATTTAAAGATTACAAGGTGTTGTTGGTAGTATTCAATTATTTAGCACTGACATATTTGTTCTTTTTTAATTCTTGGTTAAGGAATCGTATGTTGCTTCCAATAATGTTAAGAATTGAAAAGGATTAAGATAAATATGGAAGGGGTACTAAGTCAATAATTCGCTAACTTTTAGCGGAAAACCTATAGGATCTGAGAAATTTCTTAACTAGATGGTTGAGGATTTAGGTATTATTATAGATAGATGTCCTAAAGGAAGATCTACGAAGAAAGTTGATAAATAGGTATCTGTCCCTATTATTATTATTTATTTTAGGACTGGGGAGAAGATTGGCATTCCAAGTAACAAATATAAAAAAATAATTATTGATGGAGCAAAGGATTGTAATTTACCTGACAATTACGTAAAAAAGAATTTAATATAAGGCATGACAGGGGACAGTCATTTATCACATTTTATTGCAATTTATTATAATTTTAAAAAATACAATATGTCAAATGTGAAGGCATGAACCCTTATATTTTCATCAAACCCTGAATGGTTGGAAGTGAGATGATGATTATTAAAATCGAGTGGGATCATGATTTTATTAAACAAGTTGCTGTTCAAAATGAGAAGTATAAAGATGATCCGTTAGTGGAAAGATTGACAGATTTTATTTCTCAGAGTGTTTACTCGTCCCCCTCCCATTTTGCATTGGAAATGATCCAAAATGCTGACGATGAAAAATCTACTGAGATGAAATTTTATTTCGGTAAAAATAATAAAATCATAGTCATTAATAATGGCAAAAAATTTTCAAAAAATGATGTTAAAACAATTTGTTATGCAGGGCACAGCCTAAAGAAAAACAAAAAGGGTTTTTTCGGCATAGGTTTTAAATCTGTTAAAAGGGTAACAGATACTCCTCAAATTATATCTAGCAATTACAATTTCGTTATCCATAAATATTATCACCCAGAACCCTACGATGAGATCCCAGAAGATATAGTACTCAATCCTCAAAAAGGTGCAATTTTTATTTTGCCTTTGAAATCTAAAAAAGAATATAACAACATTTTCAAAAAGTTTATGGAAGAAACCAATGAGCATCTATTATTGTTTCTTGACTACATTAGGAGAATTTATATTATTGATAGGAGGAAAAAAGAAGAAAAGACTTATGTTTTAACTTATGACCGTAAATATGGAATTCTAGAAAATACGTATTCCGGTAATAAATCGTTTTGGAAAGTATTTAAGAAGACCATCTACGTACCCAAACGTATTCGTAGACCAATGGGGAAAAAAAATGTAAGAAAAACTGAGATGGCTTTAGCATTTCCAGTAAATATAAAGGATACTCCAGATCCTCAAAAACTATTTTGTTATCTGCCGACAGAGCGTTTTACTGATTACCCTTTTATAGTTCAGGGTGACTTTTTACCCACATTAGGCAGAAGTAACATAGTCGAAGGACATCCTTGGAATAAACATTTATTAAAACAATTACCAGAATTAATTGCAGACGCCTATGAAGATCTAAGAAACGATTCCAATTTAAAATTGCGTATACTCTCATTTCTTCCACTAAAGAAAGAATGTCATGATGAGTTATTTATTAAGTATATAGACGCAATCTACAAGGAATTAAAGAACAGAAAGATTGCATTCACACGAGATGGATATTTTAAACAACCGATAAACTCTATCGGTCTTCCCCACGATCTATGGGGGCTTTTTAGCAATGATGATTTACATGAGATCTACAAAAATGAAAAATTTGTGATATCAGATGGATACAATAACTTTGAGAGTGAGAATTTATCTCTGTTGGGCATGGAAACGTTTGGATTAGATAATATAATCTCATTCTTCAAAAATAATAACGGTATAATGAAGAAAGTTATGAGTCCAGATTGGTTTGTTTCGATTTATGCGTACATAAATGACAATTTTGAGGACTATGAGAAAGATGATTTGAAGAATATTCCATTTCTTTTATCTGAAAATGGAGAGCTTATTTACTCCGAAGATCCCAAAAAAATGAACAAGCCAAGGCTAATTGCCAATCAATATATGAATAAAGAAACCTCATTTTTTTCTGAATTATTCGGTAAAAATGAGCTAATATTCCTCCATAAGAGATTTAGAATATCTAGAAGTCAGAAGAGGAAAAATAAATACGATCGCCGACTTGATAAGGTGCATCAGTTATTTGAGCTTCTTGGTGTAATTAGAATGGTTGAAGCACATCACGTTATTACACAACTTATTTTACCAAAATTTCAGGAAGCACGAAATGGAAAACGTCTAGGCCATAAAAAAGCGGTTTTATTTACAAATTTTATTCTTGAAAATTTATCATACTATCGTAAGATACATGGAAGTCGTACAAAAACTGATGATTGGGAAATTTTCTCAGACATCAGGTCAAAAATCCTAGTACTCGCGGAAAAGAGAGATTATACTGACAAGAAAAGAAGGGTCTTTTTATCCCCAATAGACGTTTATAGATGTGATGAAAAAAAGAAACTACCCAGTGAGAAATATTTTAGGGATTTGCTTGAGATACCGTTTATTTCAAGAAAATATTTTTCCAAAAGGTTCTTAGGTAGTTTTACCAGCATACCAATCACTCAAGCAAGTAAAAGACGAAAGGAATATTCTTGGGATGATTTCTTCAATTTGATGGGATGTTGGGATATCCCAAGAGTAATACAAATAAATCGGAGTTATTCACGATATGACTCAAGATTAAAAAAAGATTTCCCAAATACCGATTGGGATTATGAATATAATTCTACAACAGGTTATAAAATTAGAGATTGGGTAATGCCAGAGTTGACTGATACTGTTCAAAAGTATATCAACACAAAGAATAAAGTGGAAAAAGATCGATTGAAAGATCGGCTAATTTATATAAGAGAAAGTATTGCTAAAAATTGGAAAAGATATAAAGGTTATAAAAAAGCTGAGGTTTCATATTTTTATCGTACCGGTGGATATACCGAAGTAGATTCCACTTTTTATCGACAGCTAAAAAAACCTTGGTTTCCGAGGTCTACTGATGGTAAATTATTACCTCCTTTAAAAATATATAAAGATACAATTGAAAATAGATATTTAGCCCCCCAAGGCTCTGATTTTATAGATACATCTCTGGGGTCGAGAGAATTTTATAGGGATATAGGAGTAATTGAGGAAATAGATCCTTGGGATGTGCTTGAAAGATTGCAGAAGATAAAAACATCTTGGAATAAAATTAACCAGATACCGCCAAATAACTTTAGGAAGATGGAGACTTATTATAAGTATTTAATTGAAAAAAGTAAAGTAAATCCTGATTTTAAAGATGCAATCAATAGTATATTTTTAAAAAAGTATTTAATCTTTTTCCCTACAAAAGTGCGAGGTAAAACGAAAATATGGTGGCATAGAGATCAAGTATTTGCGTCAGAAACTCTGAATCATTCCCTTACTTCATTTTTTCAACCGTTGTTTCAAGAAGGAGCGTACAGCACAGAACTACAAGAGATTTTTACCTCGCTAGGCGTTAGAATTAGACCTAGTTTTGGAGAGTACAAAGAAGTCTATCAACGCACTGTTAAGGAGTGGGGGAAAGCTTCAACAAATAAAAGGTTGGAACTTAAGGGGAAAATTAGTTATGCCTTAGAAGGTTTAAATACATTGGTCGAAAGCGAATCATTAGACGATAATGAAGAAATTAAAAAACTATTTGATGAAAATATTTTTTTAACCGACCAGGACCAATTTTTGAAACCAAATGAAATATATTTAAAAGACGACTACGAAATTTGTGAGGTATTTCAAGATAGTGTCCCCACATTGTGGTACAGTGGTGAAATAGCATCTATCTCATCGTCATTGGAAAAGATAGGTTTCAACTCGTTAAAACGTTATAAGGACAAAAGAAAACCAAAATTCGTTTGTAGAGAAATTCTAAATAAAGACGATGTAAAAAAAATGAAAGAATTTAGTGAAATTATTGAAGCCTTTATCGAGAATAGATTCAGTACTGAATATGATAAGCAAAGAGAGAATATTGCTAGATTTAGGAATTTACAAATTCATACGGCAAAAAATATCAAGGTCACTTACTTCTTGGATGGCAAAAAACGAATAAAAAATAATGTGCCTATTTATTTATCGAAAAACGAATTAGTGATATCTACCGCCGAAAACGACCCATGGATGGAAATAATCAGAGATGACTTTTCGAAAGGTGTATCCTCAATTTTTGGAGATTTAGAACCTCATTTGATACCTCTGATTAATGATTTGCATCAAAATCCGGAAGATATTAACATTGTTATTCAAAAGTGGAGGTTAGAAAAGGGGCGTGTGTTTAAAAAATATGTTGAGGAAAAAAGTCAAGTAATTAAGATGCCTTCTGTCCAAGAGGAAAAAGAACCTGAAACCTTTGAAGAATATGTTGAAGAAGAACCAATAACCCATGCTATTGATGTCATAATTGGACCAATGCAAACTCCACAACCCAAGAGCAAGGACGAGGAAGTTTTTCCGTTAGAAACAATCACCGGTTTTACTATAAAAAACATTAAAACAGGCGAAAAAATTACCGTACCTCTCGAAAGAAGGAAGAAGAGGAAAGGTAAATTGCCAAAAGAGAGGGAGATATCTAAAACTTTTACTCCTTTCTCATCTCAAATGACAGAGGATATAGCTGTAGAAATCGTAAAAAAGTTTGAACAATCTCAAAATCGAGGAAACCTAAAAGATGTAAGAGATGATGAAGAAGAGGGGTGTGATTTAATTTCATCTGGGAAGGAAGGAGAACGTTTGATAGAAATAAAAGCGTCTAAAGAAAAAAGATCACAAATTAAACTTCAACCATCTCAATATAAAAGAGCCAAAGAAGATAAGGAGAAGTATTACATTTATAAAGTAGAAAACATAGAGAAAGGAAAAGTACCACATATCGAAATAGTTCAGAATCCGATAGATAACTCAAAAATTAGAATCGTCCATTTAGGAGAATTTAAGATTGAGGGGTGGGAAAACTCAGATAAAATTTTAATTGATGTAAAGATTGAGGAACAATAACGAAAATTAAACGCACGAGCCGAAAGAAATATTTACACCTCTTACATATAACCGATATGATCGAAAAGATCACATAGCCGACCCAAATTACAGAGGAGCGGGCAACATCATATTGGAATAAACAAGACCGCATCCCATTTTCTTAGACAATTAATATTTTACTTAAATCAGATAAATAGGGTAGGGGTACTAGGGCAATAATTCGGTAACTTTTAGCGGAAGAGCGCCAAGAAGCTCTATATTTCTTACAGGGTGAAAGTCCTTGTTGGGTAAGGTCTAGCCAACCACCCATACCGAACACTATGACTTTGTCAAGCACTTTTTAAGTACATCGGATGTATTGATCGATAATCTTTGATATACCGGGTATTACTCCGGATTATAGTACAGGCTATCTTAAGCAATTTATTGGCAATATTATTCAAGACTAAGGGCTTGGGTTTACCCTGATCTAGTTTACGTAAATAATAACGTCTAAAGGTTGCATTATGGGTAGCCACCGATTGAGCAGCCAGCCGTAGGAGTTTACGGCTTGGCCCAGGTCCAAAGTGGCGAATTTTAGCTCTTTTAAATACAGAAGTCCCGCTTTGATGCTGATAGGGTACTATACCAACAAAAGCAGCCAATCGCTTGGAGTTTTGAATCTTGGTAAAGTTTTCGGTAATAACTAAAAGATGGGCTGCCAGCAGCATCCCGCAACCGGGGATACTGTCTAAGTTATTGGCCCTCTGGAAGATTTCGGGATCTTGTTTGATCAAATTGGCCAGTTCCTTATCGATCCGGGCAATCTGTTTTTTAAGCTGATTCAAGGTCTCCTTTTGGGCTTTTCTAATGAGTGTCACCTGGACCCTCTGTTTACTGTAGGCCTGGATGGAATTATCTAAGGCGACTTTCTGTTTGGTAAACTGTTCTCTAACACTCAGTAATTGCCTGATCTTTTCCAGGATCTCATCTCTGGGTTTCCAGGAGGTAAGCTCATCCTGGAAACGGTAGGCATATTCAGCAATCTGTTTGCTGTCTACCGGGTCGGTCTTATGACCTACCGGGTCAAAGGCACGTTTGACCTTAAGAGGTGGTTCGACACTGACCGGGAAACCCTGAAATAAAAGATAGTAGGCTATAGCTTGAGAATAGACACCGGTGGCTTCCATGCAGATACGGCAATTTTTCTTATCAATGTGGTGGTCATAAAGCCATAAGAGGAGCATCTCAAAACCCTTCCGGTCATTGGGAATTGCTTCTTTGGTCACAATAGATTGTCCTGGGGTCTGATAGATGCTGGCAGCAAAATCAGCTTTCGCGATGTCCAGGCCGATAAAAAATAGGTTCTTTTTCATAATTAATATTCCTTTCTTTACCGAATAAACGATGATATGAGCTTACTCCATTAATAGTCGTTTTTAGCGACGAAAGCACTATTTAGCTTTAATCATCAAGAAGGCTGGGTCTTATTCGCAATATAAGTCTTTCTTTTGAGTGCTCATAGACTTATTCAGCCTTCTTTATTCGGTACCTGGTTAATTTAATAAACTTTAATTTATTTTAATATATTCTTAATTAATAGTCTAATGGAGTGTTGCATCAAAGTAGGTAACCATTAGATGAAGCGTACACAGGGAAACAGATAGGCCATAGGGAAGGCCGTACTTCCTGAAGTGAACTATAGAGCCTCCCGATGAAAAGAGAGGATGACTTATGGCTTATAGGGATTCGGATCAGCTACGGAAGCGAGTATCTCTGAAGAGCCCGGTGCGGTAGTTCCGCACGCTGGGATCTGTGCGGGGGCAGTCAGGTAACTGGCTGTCCTACCGTGACAACCTGTAGAGTCTGAGGAGTTTCTTAACCAGATGGTTGAGGCTTTAGGTATTACTAAAGATAGACGTCCTAAAGGAAGACCTCGTAAAATGGAAAGCTAAATCATAGAAAAAATAGGATATATCTATTATTTTATTTTATAATTTTGGAGGTACTAAAAATGAGCAAATCAGTTAGTTTTCTTTATAAGCTTGCTCGTTTAGCCAATGATGTGGAAAAAATCTCCAGTGGTGATCCTAAAAAAATAGCCCGAAGAGCAAAGAATAAATATATAGGTAAAAAAATAATCAAAAAAGTCTGGAAATTCCCCTGGTAAATTAAAGATAAAGGAGATTTAATCGTGAAAAAGGTTCTTTTAAAAGAGACTAAAATAGGAGAATTCTTAAGTATAGGTGCTGATGTAGAGGGAGATGAAGTGGGTATTTTTATTGCTTCTGCTGATGTATCTGCCAGTTGTGCTTTTAAATTTGATGAATGGGAGAAGTTTGTAGCCGGAATTAATAAGGCAGATGAGATATTTAAGAAAAGATTTAAAAGATTGTAGAGAGATATTAATTGATAAATAGGAACACATCCCATTTTCTTCTGAAGGTTTAATAAATTAATTAAGAGGATAGAATAGATAATTGGGTACAACCTATTAAATTAATACGGATGTGAAGAGAAAATGAAAAAGGAAAAAATAAAATTAGAAAAAGAAAAGGAGACATTGCTAATACCTCTTTACTGTAAGGCATTAGAAAGCAAGAAAGAGACCCCAATCATCTCAGATAATAAGGCAATCGAAATAGTAGGCAAAATAGAATATGATTATACTCAATTAAAAATTCCCAGACAGACTCATGTTACAGTATGTATGCGGGCGAAACAATTTGATAATTATGTCAGAGAATTCTTGCAAAAATATCCTCAGGGTATAGTAGTTCAATTAGGTTGTGGATTGGATAGCCGCTTTAGTAGAGTCGATAACAGCACAGTTGAATGGTATGATTTGGATTATCCAGAAGTGATAAAATTGAGAAAGAATTTCTATCAGGAAACTGCCCGATATCATTTAACTCCCTCACCGGTAATGGAATTCCAGTGGATTGATAATCTGTTAAGCAAAAAAGGACCATTTATCTTTCTTGCCGAAGGTTTATTTATGTACCTTAAGAAAGAAGAAGTAAAATTACTTATTCTTACCCTTCAAAAAAAATTTTCCGGATCTACACTTACATTCGATAGTTACAGTGTTCTTACTGCAAAAAATGTAAAACATCATCCTTCACTAAAAAAGACCGGAGCAATTATCCATTGGGGGATAGACGATGCGCATGATATTGAAAAATGGAATCCTGGAATTCATCTTATAGAAGAGTGGTATTTTACGCAATCAGAAGAGATTAGGAAGCTGGATATCGTTTATCGAATTATATTTAAAATAGCCGGTTTGTTTCCTGCGGCTCGAAAGGCACATCGTATTTTAGTTTTTCAATTACAATAAAAAAAACAGGGAATGGTTCTCTGTCCCCCCCCCATTTGCCCCTCTAAAACCCTTATTTTATAAGGCTTTCCTGAGCACGACAGGAGACGGTTCTGTAATTAAAAAGGAGAAAAAGAGAGGAACAGGAAAACTGATTTTTAGCTAAATAAGGGATATAAATATATATAGAATTAGAGGATTATCAGTTTTTATAGGAAAAAGTACTGAGGCTCTAAAACGCAGTAAATATAAGGGTTTCTGCGTTTTTTTGTTATATGGGATGGTGATAGTGTTTTTAAAATAGGGAGAAAATAAGACAAAAAAGGGCTAAAAGCTCTATTTTTAATAGTCTGAAAGCCTTGCAAAATAAGGCTTTAAGAGAAATATGGTCGTAGCGGCGTTTTTTGAGGTGGCCTAAGGTGATTGTTCATATTTTTGAAATAGTCGTTTAAGATAGCTTAAAATGGCTTATTTTAGATGTGGGTGAAAAGCCTTATTTTATAAGGGTTTGAGTAACAAGGAAGTTCAGACTTTACAACTTCACAAAATGAAAATGTGGAGTTGTGAAGCCCTCAGGTCTTTTTCTTTCTTTGCTTTGTCGAAAGTAAATAGAAGTTTGAATTTAATCAAATTATCGAACTTGTCTTTGTAATCCTATTCAAGAAGAAACTCGTCATTACTCTTTACAGTTAATTTCATTAAAATTTTCCCCAAAAAAGAGGATTTTTAAAACCTTTATCGTATATGTAAATATGTAAGAATAGCCAAAGCATTTGGATAATTTAATTAAAAGTATTAAGCAGCAGTAATAAATATCCGTAATGCTGCGCTGTAGGTATTATGCCATTTTGGCAGGATAAGCGAAATAAGGTGATTGTCAGCGACACTATGGGCAATTGGAAGTGCAATTGGCGGTTTTGATGGATGTTTTACCTGCATTACTGCTAAAAGCGATGATTCTGGCGATTATGAAATATATTAAAAATAAGTAGTTAAGGTGGGAAATATAATGGATGAAACAATAGTGGTATTATTAACTGAAGGAACTGTAGATTTATATAACCCAAAAGTTATTAGCTCTACAATGGGCTCTCTGTTTCAGGTGCCCATTGTAAATGCTCTTGACGATAATGAGGTAGTCAAATGGTTAAATTATAACTCTATAAATATTATGGTAGCAGATTTAGATGGTGAAGAATATTACTATTCAGCTAACCTCAAAGATCCCTTCGCTTTGGTAATCGGAAACGAAAATAGAGGACCAAATGATATATGGAGGAAGGCGGCTAATAAAAAGATAAAAATTCCTATCTTAGGATCCACCGAATCCTTAAATGCATCAGTAGCTGCTGGAATAATTCTATATAATGCAGTTCATCAAAGATTGGGATAAAACACAGGGGGAAGCATGAGTTATATCGCGCAAACACATTAGAAGCAGAGACCGGGAATTATAATTTAGGAAGAAAAATCTCGCCACATCAGGAGAAGGGCGGGATTTTCTTTTTAGAAAATAATTATATTTTAGTTGTCTTATATATAGAAATACTATAAAATTAGTACGTACGGAAAAAATAATATGATTGTATGAGAACTTGCTTTTTACGTAATTCCTAATTAGTGTATAACGACTATTCACTAACGAATAATTTAAAGGTGTGATTATATGAAGAAGAAAGAGTATGATGTTATCATTATTGGTGCGGGACCGGCCGGGATTTTTACCGCTCTTGAGCTGACCAAGAAAAATAATGTTTCAGTATTGATATTAGAAAAAGGGAAGGAGATTGAAAAAAGAGAGTGCCCGATGAGAAGTAAAGGCGGCGGATGTTTTCATTGTTCTCCCTGTGCAATAATTTCCGGATGGGGAGGAGCAGGCGCTTTTAGTGACGGTAAATTAAATTTATCTACCGAAATCGGCGGACAGTTAGATAATTATATTGATAAAGATAAAGTAGCAGAATTAATCGAATATGCTGATGATATTTATCTCGAATTCGGAGCAGATAAAACTGTTTACGGCACAGACGAAGAGGAGATAAATATTATCAAAAAAGAAGCTTCTCTGGCAAAATTGAAACTGATACCCACCAGGATCAGGCATTTAGGGACAGAAAAATGCGTAGAAATATTAAAGAAGATGCAGGATTACTTGAGGACTAAAATTGATATCAAGACTGATACTAAGGTTAAAAAAATATTGGTGGAAAAAAGAAGAGCAATAGGAATTGAGACGGTAAAAGGTGAAATAATAAAAGGGAAATATATAACAGCTATGCCGGGGAGGGCTGGTTCTGAATGGCTTAAAGAGCAGGCAGAAGAAATGGGTATAAAAATCGCTAATAATCCGGTAGATGTCGGAGTGCGAGTAGAAGTTCCGGCTGTTGCTATGAAACGCTTAACTGATGCGGTATACGAGTCAAAATTAATCTATTACACTCAGAAGTTTGATGATAGAGTGCGTACTTTCTGTATGTGTCCTTATGGTGAAGTGGTTACTGAATTTAATGACGGTATTGCTTCGGTAAATGGGCACAGCTATCAGGAACATCGGACTGATAATACTAATTTTGCTCTATTGGTAAGCACCAATTTTACCGAACCTTTTAAAGAACCGATTGCCTATGGAAAATATATCGCCCATCTTGCTAATATTTTAAGCGGAGGAGTTATGGTGCAAAGATTGGGGGATTTGGAGTTGGGCAGAAGATCTACACCGGACAGACTCAAACACTCTATAGTTACTCCCACTTTAAAAGAAGCTACTCCGGGAGACCTCAGCTTTGTCCTGCCCTATAGAATACTTTACGGAATCCTTGAAATGCTAAAAGCTATGGATGAAATTGCGCCCGGGGTCTATTCTAAACATACCTTATTGTATGGGGTAGAGGTAAAATTCTATTCTTCACGTTTGGAACTTTCCGAATGCTTGGAGACAAAAGTGACTAATCTATTTGCTGCCGGTGATGGCGCTGGTATAACCAGGGGGCTTATTCAGGCTTCTACTTCAGGGATTATAGTGTCTGACGAAATTTTAAAAAGAAGAAATAAGGATAAGTAAATTATGAAAATACTTTTAACTAATGATGATGGAATATATTCGGAAGGGATTCAAATTTTAAAAAATCAGTTAGATAATATTGCAGAAGTTACAGTAATTGCTCCTGATAGGGAAAGAAGCACTATAGGCCATGCTATGACTCTGCGTAAACCTCTGAGAATTAAGAAAGTAAAGATAAACGGTAATTTTTGGGAATTTTCCTTAGATGGCACACCAGCAGATTGTGTTATTGTTGGTTTATTGGAAATTATGAAAGATAAAAAGCCTGATCTAATCGTATCAGGAATTAATCGGGGTCCGAACCTGGGCGATGATATTATTTATTCGGGAACAGTTTCAGCAGCAATGGAAGGGGCGATGAGAAATATACCTTCTTTGGCTGTTTCCATAGCCGGCTTTGAAGATTTTAAATTTGAATCAGCATCCCTATTCACTAAAAAGATAGTGATGAATCTGACTAAGAATAATTTGCCCTCAAATTTGGTCTTAAATATTAATTTTCCCAATATAGATTACGAAGAAATTAAAGGGGTAGAGATAACCAGACACGGTAAAAGGGTATATCAGGACGAAGTAAAGATAATACATGACCCTCAGGGGACTACCCATTATTGGCTGGGAGGAGAGCTGCCTGAAGGGAATATAGAACCCGATACTGATTTTGAGGCAATTTATAATAATAAGGTTTCGATAACCCCGCTTTCTTTGGATTTGACCAATTATAATATGATGCCTAAAATCAAAGATTGGGCAAAAAAATGGAATTTTAAATAGAATAGTTATAGTTCGGAGAAATTAAAGAGATGAATGACCAGATATATTTAATTTTAATCTTAATTTTTATAATTTTGGTGCTTTCACGATTTATAGTAAGACTATACAATACCGATAACCAGAAAGCTAAAGGAGCAATCTTTTTTTTCCGTATGCTGCTCGGATTTCTGATAGCTATGCTCGTTTTTGTTATAGTAGAAGCGATAAGGGGCAATAATGTTATAGAACGTTTTTTTGGCAGTTAAATTAAACCGAGGATACTAATAAGAAAAAATGAAGTGGTTTTTATGGATTTTGAAAAAGCAAGAGAAGAGATGATAAGATATCAGATAAAGGGAAGAGGCATCAGAGATGAAAGGGTTATTTCTGCTATGAATAGTATTCCCCGGGAAAAATTTGTCACAGAGGGGGAAAAGGATAATGCCTACCTGGATTGCCCTTTACCTATAGGTATGAGACAGACCATCTCTCAACCTTTTATGGTTGCCTTAATGACCCAACACCTTTCTCTTAAAGGCCCGGAAACTGTTTTGGAAGTGGGAACCGGTTCAGGTTATCAGGCAGCAATCTTGTCAAAATTAGCTAAAATGGTTTATACTATAGAACGCTTTAGTGCCCTGGCAGATAGAGCAGAAAAAATATTTAATGAATTGGAGATAAAAAACGTTAAAGTAATAGTAGGAGATGGGAGCAAGGGCTTAGAGGAATATTCTCCTTATGATGGCATTATAGTCACCGCCGGGGCTCCGGAAATACCGAAAAGTTTAATAGATCAATTAGACGAAAAGGGGAGGATAGTAATACCTGTGGGCAATTCTTTTTCTCAGGATCTACTGCAGGGGACTAAAGAAAAAGGTAAATTAAAAATATCGAATTATGGTGGATGTGTTTTTGTTCCCTTAGTGGGAAAATATGGTTGGTAGCAGTAATAAAAAAAATGGAGCGGGAAACGGGGTTCGAACCCGCGACCTTTGGCTTGGGAAGCCAACGCTCTACCGCCTGAGCTATTCCCGCAATTATTTTGTCTCAGATATTATACCTAAATATTACTAAATTATCAACTTATTTATAGTAAAAGTATCGAGTATCGTTATCGAGTATCGTGTGAAGAAAAAGAAACAGAGAAAAAAGAAGATGAAAAAATAAAAACAATAAATATTTTTTTCTCTTTCTTTCTACCTCACTAAAGTTTGCACTAATATAGTAAAAATATCGCGTATTGTGTATTGCGTTAAGAAAATTAGAATTCAGAGGCAGGGTAGGGCATGATATATCGTGCACACTGGGGATAGAGAAAAAAAGAAGGAAAATTTCACTAACATAGTGAAAATATGTAAATAATAAAGAAATAATAAAACAGAGGGAGTGTAATTTATTGAGATATTATTCAAAGAAGAAAAATAACAGAAAGGTTAAAATAAGGAAATTATTATTATTTTTAATAATAATAATTGTTGCGATAAGTTTAGTTGATGCCGTTGATATATTTAGAAATAGAAATAAAATATTCCCCGGAGTGTCCGCTTTTGGTGTTGAATTAGGAGGGTTAAAGAAGGAAGAAGCTCAGGAGATTCTTCAACCCATTGATTTAAAAATAGTTGATTCTCCCCGCATATTAGTATTTGAAGATAAAGAATTAAAATTTCTTCCTCATAAAGAGCTTGACGCTTTTATAGATTTAAATCGAGCAGTTGAGGAAGCTTATAGTATTGCCCGTACTGGAAATATCTTCAGGCGGATAAAAGACAGAATTGTAGTGTGGAGAAAAGGACTTGAAGTACCTTTCCGGGTCGAATTCAACCTACAGAAGTTTGATGATTTTCAAAATATGGTAAGCTCCTTGATAAACCGCAGTCCTGGTGATGCTTATATAGAAGGCAACAAAATTATTGAAAGCAGGACAGGGGTAAAACTTGATTTAGAAGGATTTAAGGAAGAAATTATCAAGACATTAAAATGTTTAGATGAAAAAAAATATATTTCTGATCTACCGGTGATTATTGTTGACCCAAAAATTACTACTCAAAATGTTTTAACAGAGTTAGCTATTGTTGAGGAATTGGGGGCATATTATACTTCATTAGAAAATAAAGAAGAAAACACTATATATAATATAAAATTAGCTTCTGAGGTGATAAACGGTATATTAGTAAAACCAAAAGAAATTTTTTCTTTTAATAAATATGTAGGACCTGCTGAAAAGACAGACGGTTATAAGGAAAGTACTATTATTGCTAATGGTGTATTTGTAAATGGTTATGGAGGCGGTATTTGCCAGGTATCAAGCACTTTGTATAATGCGGTTCTTTTGGCAAACCTACCAATTGTAGAGAGGTATAATCACTCAGTATACGGAGAGGCAACCAAATATGTCCCTTTAGGGCAGGATGCAGCTATATTTTATGGATTTAAAAACCTAAGATTTAAAAATAATTCGGATCATGCGATAGTAATTTTTTCGAAAGTTTTTAGAGATTCATTACAGGTTAGTATCTTTGGAGGGGATGAGGATAAAGCAGAAGTGGAAATTGTTAGCAAAGATAAAAAGGTAATTGATTATCAGATAATTAGAGAGAAAGATTCCAAGTTAGAAGCTGGCCAGGAGATAGTTGTCCAGGAAGGAGTGCCGGGCTATCAGATAAAAACTTACCGAATTGTTAGAAAAGACGGGGAAGAGAAGATAGAGTTTTTAGCGGAGGATACTTATAAAAGTGTACCGATGATTATTAATATAAACTAGCGTAGAGCGGGTAGCGTTTAGCGTATAGAATTAGTTAGTTGGTTAGTTAGTTAAGAAAATAGAGGAAAGAAGTCAGAAGATAAGATAGTATCGAGTAAAATACAGTAATAAGTAATAAGTAATGAGATTAAATTTTTGAAATTACAAAAACAGATATTTATCACATGTTACGCATTACTTCACTTGCTGTTTAGTTGATTGAGAAGAGAAAAGAAAAACCGTAGGACAGACGTCTCGCCTGTCTAAGTAGTGACACGATGCATCGTGTCCACGATAATTAAAAGAAAATATAGTACAAGAAAAAAGAAGTTAGAAGACAGAATTCAGGAGTCAGAATAAAAAACAAAAATGTCATTGCGAGTGACCGCAGGGAGCGTGGCAATCTGGAGCAGCCGTCAAGGCTGAGAATCTAATGGAGTGAAAGTCTCCTATCATCAATTAACCGGTTTGGATGATTAGTATATCC
>Ga0315533_1000396_pt1 | contig 38724 bp, 36 predicted proteins | sample SalMarSW160130MG_FD_203081 | JGI IMG/M metagenome (GOLD analysis project Ga0315533, IMG submission 203081) | Salt marsh sediment microbial communities from the Plum Island Ecosystem LTER, Massachusetts, United States - Salt Marsh Sediment SW1601-30 ...
AGTGGCGTGCCTGAGGCAACAATTAACTTATATTCACTGGCTAAGGAAGAAAGGACCTCAGTTACCTCAGGATAATGGCCTATCTTATCCAGGCAGCTCTGTATCACTGGCTCAGAAGACCCCAAGCCGAGATAGCTAAACCAGTATTCGATATCATACCACTCAAGCCTCTGGTCGCCGATCCTGCCATACTCCTCAGCGATATGCCTCCTGGCTTGAGCAAGGTCAAGTCCTTTTTTTTGAGCATAAAGCGCAGGGATAGCCTCATGCCATATAGCCTCGCTGAAATCAGGTGTTACCACCGTTCCCTCAGCATCAAAAGAGATTAATTCAATTTGCTTCATTTGAAATACTGATATTATCATGGTAAGGAAGCGAAAGTCCATTTGCCTATTCCCCTTCAGCACGCTAAAATACGCAGAATGCTAAGTTACTCAGTCACAGAAAAGCTGAGCCATACCTTTGAGCTAGGTCCTATAAGACCTCCTAGTGAAGCTTATTCCTTGCTGATAAGGGCGACCAGGAATTGCCCCTGGAATAGATGCCAGTTCTGCCCTGTATACAAAGGCAGTAAGTTCGGACTGAGGCCAGTAAACGAGATTATAAAAGATATTGAGGCAGTTCAGGCTATCAGCGAGGGTGTAAAAGAAATAGCCTGGAAGATGGGCTATGGCGATAGAGTGAGGGAAGTAGCGGCAATGCTCTCTAATCAACTTCAATATGGGCAATGTGTGCATAATGTTGCCCTCTGGCTTGAGACAAGAGGCAAGACAGCCTTCCTCCAGGATTCTAACACCCTAATCATGCGCACCCCTGAGCTAACTCAGGTGATTACCTTCCTGAGAGAAACCTTTCCCAGCTTAAATAGAGTAACTACATATGGTCGGTCTCATACGGCAGCCAGAAAGTCATTGGTGGAGTTAAAGGAACTCAAGGATGCCGGGCTGGATAGGATTCACATTGGACTGGAGACTGGCTATGACCCTTTGCTGGCTTATATGGAAAAAGGATGCACTGCTAAGAATCACATTGAGGGTGGCAAGAAGGTGAAAGATGCAGGCATTTCTCTGTGTGAATATGTTATGCCTGGTCTTGGGGGCAAGAAAATGTCGCAAGAGCATGCCCGGGAAACAGCCAAGGTGTTAAACGAGATTGACTCTGATTATATCAGGCTGCGCAGCCTCCACGTCTCTCCAACTATGCCGTTGTGGACCAGGTTGCAAGACGGAGATTTTGAGCTGCAAACGGATGACGAAGTAGCAAAGGAAATAGGTGTTTTCATCGAAAATTTGCAAGTTACCAGCTATCTTAAGAGCGACCATATACTTAATTTATTGATGGATGTCGAAGGCAAAATGCCCGAGGATAAGGAAAAATGCCTCAATATCATAAATAAGTATTTATCTTTGCCAGATGAGGAAAGGCTCAATTTCAAAGTTGGCAGGCGGACTGGTTTGTACAATAGGCTAGCTGACCTCAATGACAGCTACAAACATGATAAGATAGAGCAGGCTATAAAACACCTCAGAGCACAGGGTAGCAATATTGAGGAAGAGATATTAAGGCTGAAGAACAGCTTTATTTAATGGTAAAATCGTGGCAAAGGGATTTGTAAACCTAAATCGTTTCAAGCATGGCCGGGCAATAAAGCGGAACAGCAAACAAAAAACCGATTTACAAAGTAAGAAAAAATCAAAGGTAGGGAGGGCCAGATTTCGTGGCTAAAATAGATGAACTTACCTTTGGCTCTATGGTAGTTGAAGGCAAGAGATACCGCCGGGATGTCTTGATTTTTACCGATGGCACGGTAAAGAGGCGGAAAGGTGGCTTTCTGATGTTAGGCAGTCATAAAATCAAGAAACAGGAGCTGGAGGAATTGAGCCAAGGTCAGCCTGAAATAATAATTGTCGGTACCGGAACCAACGGTGCTGCCTGTGTAACTCCTGAGGCAGAGAGCTGGGCTAAGGGAAAGAACCTAAGCTTAGTGGTTCAGCCATCCTATGATGCCGTAGCCAGACTAAATGAACTTGCCGAACAGAGGAAGAAGGTTGCTGCCTTGATTCACATAACCTGCTAAGGCATAAATTTATCTCAGCGTGATTTCTTTGTTGTAATGCTCTCAGCTGTGTTTCTGGTGTTCTCTTCCACATGGATAAGTATATAAATAAGTTCCCTACTTGCCAGCAAGAATAGCCAGGCCAGGAAGGAGAGAATTACTCCCCCAATCGCATAAAAAGCACCTAGAGCTCCACCTGTGTGAACCCCAAAATAAATCGCAATAATAACGCCGAATACCAGTACTATCCACCCCAGGATCCTCAAAACAAGTGTCGCGTACCGTAGAAAGGGATATTTTTCCATCTTGCCTCCTTACTGTCCTTAAAGCTTTTCGGATAATATTTTTTAGTTGCCTGATTCGTCAGGCACAATCACCCCACATATTTTGTGAATACTATAATTCACATAACCTTCAGAATTTTGGACGTTATTTAAATTCGCCCTTGCCCAAGCTGACGAATATAACGGCGAGTATTCCAAGAATAGACCAGGGCAAGATGAGAGGTATGATTGCACAGATAGCCCCAGCAAGTGCTAAGCCCCAAATCTCCCTTCTTAAGGCATAGATACCGCCTACTATCGCAATTATCCCCAATACAAGAAACGGAGTAGCAAAAACTCCTGCCCATCCGAATAAGAATGTTATCCCGCCAATTGTAGCGATTACTATGCCCAGTAGTACCTGAAGGGCCCCGGCAATGATAGCTAATATGCCACCGGCCGTCGGCTTCCAAGTCCTCTCCATTTCTTGCTCTCCTTTTTATTTTTTACATAACGATATATTTAGAAGCTCTCATTGTCAATACCCAAAACCTCAATCACCGCCCTGGCAGCGGGTTTGCCTGTCGTAATCCAGCCCGGCGCTGCCACCACCACACCCTTGCCTTGTCAGCAATAGTAATCCTCACAACCCTACAGGCACCCATGCAAAGAGCTCATCAAGGTATGCACCAAGGTATAAGTTCCCCCCAGGGTATGAGTGACACACCCACTAAGACTAGAATTAACGTGATTATCGCACCTATTCCCAGGCTAATAAGAAACATCCGCCACCACAATCCCCAAGCTAATTTCCAGGTTGGCTTTACCTCGTCATCCATCTGCTCTTTCTCCTTTCTTTGTTTTTTCAGGTTCCAAGCTTCTCAATTTATTGAATAGCTTCTGTTGTCCCTTCGATTCATTATAATTATAGCTATTACTCGATGTCAATACAGTTAAGGGGATTGTTTATCAAATCGCTCGTGGTGAGCTTATCGAACCATGATGGCACTCGAGCTCAGAATAGCTTGCCCTTTTCGCTCAGGACGGATGAGTCGCTAAACAGTCTCTCTGAAGACTTCAGGTAGCTTAACCAAGCTCCTTGACCATATAAGCGCCTTCCAGACCATAACCAAGCGAGCGGTAATATTCCCTGGCACCGACACCACTAAGCACCGATAGCCTATCCGCCTTGAAGTCCCCCCTGGCGATTCTCTCTGCCTCTCGAAGCAACCTTTCACCGAGACCGTGATGTTGAGCGGCCCGCTCTAGCCTCCTCCCCAGGGGAACTTCGGGACCAAAAATGTGTAGCTCCCTAACTACCGCTTTTTCCCCATTTATTCTCAACCTCAGCAAGCCAAACAAGGTTTCATCCTCGTCCTCGTAGGAAAGGAAGACTTCTTTCCCACCCCAAGTTTCATAATCCAGCCTGGTTAACCAGGGCTCACCAATTACCCAGCCATCCCTCAGGCGATGCCCATATTCCCGACAACGAATGCAGCTGCAGCGAAGACCTACTTGTCCCATCTTCTTTCTAATAGTTCCTCTGAGTGCTAAGTCTCTGCTGCCGGCAATGATAAATTTGCTGGGAATATCCCTCATCAACCTCGAAATCCTTACATATTTGGGAATTAGAGCTTTAATAGCCATAAGCAAATCAATCATTTCCTCATCACCATAAGGCCGGTAGCGATTATCCAGATACCAACTCTCTAGCTCACTCCCTCGAACTACCAGCGTGGGATAAAGCTTGAGCCCGTCAGGTCGAAAGCACTCGTCCCCAAACAATTGCCGCGATAGCTCTAGGTCATGCTCAGGTGTTGACCCCGGTAAACCAGGCATCCAATGATAGTAAACCTTAAAGCCATAATCTCGTAATAGCCTGGTCGCGGAGATAACCTCAGCTACCCCATGTCCTCTCTTTGTCAAGCAATGAACCTCATCGTCCAATGTCTGTACCCCAAGCTCCACCCTGGTGGTGCCAAAATCGAGCATGCTCTTTATCTCCTCCTCCCCACAAAAGTCAGGCCTGGTCTCAATGCACAATCCCACGCAGCGATGCTCAGCATTTTCATTCAATCTTCTGGCTTCCTCTAAACTGCTGGAGGGGATGCCGTTCAGAGCATCATAGCAGTCCTGAATAAACCGATACTGATAGTCTTGGGGATAAGACAAAAAGGTGCCCCCCATGATGATAAGCTCTACCTTATCCTGGGCATGTCCCATTTCAGCCAGTGTCTTGAGCCTGACCTCCACCTGCTTTTTGGCATCAAAGTCGCAACGTCGCGCTCGGAGCACCGCTGGAGACTCCACGGTATAGCTCTTGGGCGACTCAGGAGAACTGGGGCAATAAACACATTTGCCGGGGCAAGGAAATGGCTTGGCCATAACTGCCACCGGGGTTACTCCAGAAATAGTTCGAGATGCTTTCTTCATACCATCTCCATGAGCATTTCACTATAATATGCTAAAGTTTAACAGAGTGTATCTATGACCACAAATAGAGAGGTTTTCGACCAAATAGCTGAAAGCTGGTATCGGGTGAGGCATTGGCCTTTATTGAAAGAAGAGCTAGAGGAACTGGCGACAAGATGGCAAAGCGGAAAGCTGCTAAATGTGGGCTGCGCTCACGGACCGGATTTCTTGCCTTTCAGCCAGGGCTTTGAACTCTGGGGAATGGATTCCTCCCCTGCTATGCTCAAGCAAGCCCTGAAATATTCTGGCAAGTTTAAGTTTTATGTCAACTTAATAGCCTCTGATGCCTTGTTGCTGCCTTTCCCCAATGATACTTTCGATTGGGCAATATCAGTGGCTGCTTATCACCATATCAAAGGCAGAGAGGAAAGGGAAAAAGCATTCGTAGAATTAAAGCGGGTATTAAAGCCCCAGGGCGAGGCTTTTTTGACCGTGTGGAACCATGGGCAACCAAGCTTCTGGCTAAAATCTAAAGAACAACAAGTCCCCTGGAGGCTAAAAGAAAAAACAGTTTACCGTTACTATCACCTTTTCTCTTATGGCGAGCTAAGAAAGCTACTAGTCAAAACCGGCTGGGAAATCGTTGCTATGTCACCGGAGAAGTCCTATCACCTTCCGATAAGAAATTTCTCACGCAACATATGTGTTCTGGTAAAGAAACAGACCACCCCTAGGGCACGAGTGGTGTAACGCTTTAGCCCTATGCAAGAGTCGATATCTCAAATTTCCGCAGCTATTATGAGCCCGATTGCTCACTGGATGAGTCTTGACCCATCTTCACCTTCTCAGAAAGTCCAGCCTCGATAATGCCAATGAAGACCTCCACCAACTTAGGATCAAACTGAATCCCAGCACCTTGCCTGAGCTCTTTTAATATCTCCTCATGAGACAAGGCAGGACGGTAAGGACGGGCAGAAGTCATAGCTGCAAAGCTATCAGCTATGGCGAGGATGCGGGCTTCTATGGGAGTCTCTTCACCTTTCAGCCCTTCAGGATAGCCACCACCATCCCATCTCTCATGGTGATGTAAGATGCTACTTACACAAGGAACTAGATTGGGTATGTTACTGATGATAGTTGCCCCTAATTTAGGATGAGCCTTAATCGCCCTCCAGTCTTCTTCATTAAGCTCTCCCTTTTTGTTAAGCACTTTATCGGGGATACCAATTTTTCCAATATCGTGAAGCAGGGCAGCGGTGCTCACCTTAAATACCTCGTCGGGCGATAGCCCAATCGCCTCCGCCAGGGCCACAGCATAAGTGTTAACTTTCTTGGAATGACCATAGGTATAGGTGTCTCTAGCCTCCACTGCCGAGACTAAGGCATAGACAGCACTCAAAGTATCACGTCTGGTATCAATCTCAGGAATCCTTCCATTGTCCGGCGGCTTAGGCAAAATCTTGGAGGAAAGGTAGCTTCGATTACCTCCAGTCCGCTTGGCATAATAAAGAGTAGTATCAGCCACGTCAACAAGTTCATCAGCCATCACTCCATCTGAAGGATAGCTAGCCAAACCAATGCTGCAAGTTATAGCAATTGTCTGCCTCTCCATCTCCTCGGCAATTTGCTCTCGAACTCGCTCAGCTACACCCCAGGCATCTTCCCTGGTTGTCTCGGGCAAAATGGCAACAAATTCATCGCCGCCATAGCGAAAAGCTTGGTCAGCATTTCTGACAGAGCTTTTAATAATTTTCCCTAGCTGGTTCAGAATGATGTCTCCGGCAGGATGCCCATATACATCGTTATAGCTCTTAAAGTTATCCATGTCCAGCATGAATATGGAGAATTCATTGCCATAACGGGAATGCCGGGAAATCTCCTCTTTGAGCCGTTCTTCAAAATGGCGACGATTAAATAGCCCGGTAAGCTCATCAATACGAGACTTTTGTTCCACCCGGATGTAAAGTTGGGCATTCTCAATGGGCGCAGCAATCTGCAAAGCCACCCTTTCCAGAAGTTTTATTTGACTGCGACTGTAAGCGTTAGGTTTGTGACTGGCCACAATCAGGCTGCCAATACAATGGTCTGTGATAGTCAAGGGCAGGTAAACAATAGAGCGAGACCTTTGCTGCAAGTGATACTCCCCGGTCCAGAACCTGTGCTGTCGTTTCAGGTCGGCTTCATATAAGCTTCTCTTCTCCTGGTACACCCACTCCGTAGCCGTCCCTTTAAGCGGTATCCTCTCCTCCGTCTGCCAAGCAGAACCTACGGTGCTGGATAGAGCCATAAAGTAAAGCTCGTCTCCATCAATTACAGCAATTGATGCCCAATCAACACTCACCACTTTCTTTAGTTCTTGGGCGAAACCTTCAAATATCATCTGAATGCTCACGCTGGAGGTTATGATTGTAGTTAAGTGGTTAATCAGGGTTATTTCTTCGTCTTGTTCCCTCAGTCGCTCATGTAAATACTCCTTTTCTATGCTCGCTGCCACCTGGGCGCTGACAAACTCCAATAAGTCAATGTCCTCAACGGCGTAAAGCCTCCCATCTCGCCTCTCACTTATTGCCAGAACACCCACAAGCTCCTCCATGTTGATTAAGGGAACGAATATCTTTACCCTTGTCGATCGAATTTCCTCTCTCTCTTCCTGCCATATAGATTGGAATTCAGGAAAGATATCGAGATCCCCTGCCATTAATATGGTGCCTTTTTGCCTCAGCCAGGTCACAACAGGACTATCTTGCCTTAATTTCAATTCCCCTACGGGATTATCCTCTACAGGAGGGTAGATAAATTGGGCGCTAAAACCTCCATTTCCAGCCTCGGGCAAAAGCAAACAAGCTCTCCGACAGTCAAGGGACTGAGCAAGCAGTGATATAAATTTGCTACCCAACTGCTCCAGTGTGGGGATATTGTGTATCTTGGTGATAAACTGAGATAACTGCCTGCGATAGGGATATCTTGCCCCGATAAAGGCTTCCTCTACCTTATTTTGCCAAAAGTCGCGTATCTTGTAAACAAGAAGCAGGATAACTGGAATTCCCAGGCCGATGGTTATCGCTAAAGAAGCAAAGTTAAGCTCAAAGCCGACGAACTGGTGAGCGAGCCTGAAAATTAGTAACACAATGCCCAAGCTACCGCCATAGAGGACTACGTATATAAAGGCTCGGCGGAATACAACCCTGATATCCAGCAGACGGTGGGCGATAACGGCGTAGGTTAAGACACAGGCAATGATAAAGTTGCCAATGTGGCTCACAGGAAATTCGCCTCCATGGGGAGTGTAAGAGCTTAATAAAAAAACTGTTAAGACGCCAATAGCAGTAAGTAAATAAACAATCTGATTACGCTCTGCTGGGTTGGGTGAGAGCCTGTACTTTTGTATCAAAGAATATAAATCCTTGGCGCCTGCTGTGGAAAGAAAAAGTAAACCTATAGCAATAATCCAGGGGCCATAATCAACATCGATGCCGCTGGCAGCGACTTCAACGCCCCGTGGGATATGGCCCAATGCTGTCAGGACAATAGTGGCTACCAGGAAAAGATAAACCCATGGTATTTTGATGCGTTCAGACTGGTAGAAAGAGCAGACAAAATAGTGAAGTTGAACTAGCATCCAGATGACAAGACAGATGCCGATTTTAGATAGGAGGAGCTTGTATGGCATAAGGAAATCGCTGCGGAAGAGAACCATGCTCAAACTCCACAATATGGTAGGAATCAAGAATAAGAGGAAAAATCTATGCCTTCGTTGCCATGGTCGGTTAGATAGCAAAATAACAAATAAAGGGATATAAGCAATAGTAGCAATTAAGGGGATTAAGGCATCGACATTCATAATATCACCTTTGTATAATCAAACACATAAATCCCGACACAATTTTACCTGTCGTTCCGAGCCCTTCTACGGGATTGCTTCGTCCCGATAAATCGGGACTCGCAATGACTGTTGTGTAACCATTTCTGTAAATCACTTTAATATAAAGCTATTATTGACGTAAATCTGGAAGCTGTCAAGAAGGACTATAGTAATCCCCCAAAAGTACTAGGTGTTCGCAGTCACGGTTCTATCAGCATAAAGCAAGCTTGAAGGTTTGCCTTTGTCATTCCGGGCTGCCTGCGAAGAGTCTGCCAAGTGCTTAGAGCAAAGCGTCTTGATTTTCTCCAAACTATGCTGGTGTCATCGCGCAGGCGCACGTTCGGCTTCAGTTACCGGCGCAGCCTCCACCACAACCTTGGGAGCTCCTAGCAGGGAAAGCACCTTATCCGAAGGGTTAATATGCGGTGGCTTGATGGTGCCCAAATCAGCGCCCTCAGCCTGACGTTGAGAGATGTATCTAGCAAAAGCACCCTGAGGGAGAAAGGTAACCTTTATAGGCTTCAGACCAAGCACAGTCTCCGGAGCACCATAGGCGCTATACTGGTTATAGTGATATACACTATCCAGTTTTTGCAGCTCGTCATATATCGTTGCTGCTACAGCTTCTTCGCTGGCAACATAATTACCTCCGAGTTCCAGATAGAGATGTAATACTGCCCTATCTCCGGTTGCTTCTTTACGCGCCGTCCAATCTTTATAAGGGATGCCGCTATTTTCAATCGCTTCCCAAATCACCTTTTCTGTAAGACGCCCAAATCCGGAAATATCAATACGGTCATCAGCCCGGCTATGAAACACCATCTGCGGGATATCAATGTTCAACCTTTCATTTCGCAGCGAAGTTATCCTTATTATATCGCCAATCCTATACCTGACAAAGGACCCGCCATGAAAATTGGTAAGAACCATCTCATAATTTTCATCTGCCTTTACCTCATCCAGTAAAACAGTTTTCGGCTGGTACGAATGGTCTAGTTGCCACTTGAAGCATTCCCTTTCAGGGATAAATTCAAAGAAGTTGAGGTTGGGAATAAAAGTCATACCTTCGTAATCCCAAGTCTGTACAGCGCAGTTGCCCCCTTCACAACTGGCATAATGCTCCAGAGGAAGTCTGCCCCATAATTCTTCAACTCTTTTCTTGAAAATTGTGGCATCGCTGCCACCACATATTATCCCCCGCACTGCCCACAGGTCTTTAGGCAACAGCGGGCGGCGAGCCAGCTTGCTCTTAACTAGTCCTCTGGTTACTCGAACTAATGCCCTGGGATGAGCTAATAAAAAGCGGATGCTTATATTTCCCGAGCGCCTCTTAATTTGCTCTCCGGCATAGACTAATGCCGAAGCTATGCCACCGAAACCGTCAAGGCCCCGGTACAGAGCTTCTTCGAAGCCAAGCTTTATGCACTGCGCAAAAGGTAGCTCTCCTCCATGGGAAGGCAACAAGTCACAGTTGATTGATTGTTTTGTTATATAAGCTAAATAACCTGTTCCATACTCTGGAGGCCCTAAAGTTTGTAGCACCTTAAGATGTTCCTTAAACCCGGAGAGGTCACCTTTACTATTACAGCCGGAAAAAATAATCTCGGCTGCCAGCATCTTCTCCCATTCACGAACAAAGCCCACCGAGAGGGGCACCCATTTAATATAGGATTTTCCAGACGTACCTGAAGTTCTCACCCACCTGGCAACCTTGGCTAGTAATATATCCTCCCTTCTTTCTATAAGTTCAGGGCAATAATCAGCATAGGTAGTTAATGGCACATGCTCCCGGAATTCCTCCACAGTACTAGGCATAGCACCACGCATCACCCTCCTCCCCAGCTCGCAGTTTTTTAATAGCTCGATTTGCTCCAGAAGCAGTTTCTTCTGGATAGCCATAAACTCCTCCAGACTGAGGTCAATGAAGCCACAGCACATCTGCCATAGCTCTTCTTTTCTGCCCTGTCGCAGTAACTCAATCGGCCTTGTCATGGCCATATCTCCTCATCTCCTTTATGTCGTCTTGAGATTGATGTGTTATCGAGCAGCCGCACGTTCGGCTTCAGTTACCGGCGCAGCCTCCACCACGACCTTGGGAGCTCCTAGCAAAGAAAGTGCTTCGTCAGAGGGGTTAATATGCGGCGGCTTCAGACTGCCCAAATCAGCTCTCTCAGGCCGCCGTTGAGAGATATAACTGGAGAAAGCACCCTCAGGAAGAAAAGTAACTGCTACCGGTCTTAGGCCAAGGAAAGTTATGGCATCACCATAGACATACTTCTGAAGGTTGAAGTGATAAACACTGTCTAACTTCTCCAGCTCTTTGTACACAGATGCAGCCACGCTTTGCTCACTGGCAATATAGTTTTCTTTGAGTTCAAGATAGATGTGTAAAGCTGGCTTGTCATCAATTACCTCTTTGCGTGCTGTCCAATCTACATAAGGAATGCCAGTATTTTCAATTGCCTCCCCGATTAGTTTTTCCGTCAGGTGACCAACACCAAACATGATGATAAGTTCATCAACTCGTTTTTCAAATACCATTTGCGGGATATCAATGTTCAGTTTTTCATTTCTTAGCGAAGTTATTCTGACCATATCGCCAATTCTACACCTGGTCAGAATGCCACCGTGGAGATTGGTGATGACTACCTCGTATTTCTCACCCGCTTTTACCTCGTCCAGCAAGATGGTCTTTGGCTGGTAGGAATGGTCTAATTGCCATTTGAAGTATTCCCTCTCGGGGATAAACTCAAAGAAGTTCAAGTTGGAAATAAAGGTCATGCCTTCATGGTCCCACGTTTGAGTGGCATAGATACCACCTTCAGTGCCAGCATATATCTCCAGAGGCTTCCTTCCCCATAGCTCTGTTATCCTCTTCCCGAAGATAGCGCTGTCTACGCCGCCAATAACAATTGCTTTGAGCGACCACAGGTCACTGGGTAGCATGGGACGGTGAGCCAGCTTGCTCTTGACTAATGCTTTAATTAAGCGAGCAGATGCGTTGGGGTGGGATAATAAAAAGCGGGTGTCTACATTTATTATTCCTTGTCTGAACATCTCACCAACATAAACCAGGACTGAGGGTAAACCGCCACAACTATCAAGACCCCGATATAAAGCTTCCTTAAAGCCGGCTTCCATCCTCTCTTGAAAAGATATCTCCTCGGCATTGGAAGGCAAGAGGTCGTAGCCGAGTGCCTGTTGGATTAAGTATCCCATGACACCCAACCCATAGTATCGAGACCCCATAGTGAGCAAGTTCTTCAGGTGTTCTTTCAGTAGATAATCGCCTTGAGGGTCACAAGAGGCAAGGAGTCCCACACCAGCAGCTACCCTTTCAAACTCATATAGGAACCTTTCCGAAAAAGGCATCCATTTAACGTGATACTTACCAGGCCAGCCTATGTTATGCACCCACATGGCAGGCTTGGTTGGCAACACGTCTTCCCTTTTTTCCACAAGCTCAGGTAAGTAATCAGAATAGGTGGTCAAGGGCACCTGTTCCCGGAATTCTTCCACCGTCTCAGGCATGGCACCACACATCACCCTCCTGCCCAGCTCGCTGTTCTTTAATAGCTCAATCTCCTCCAGAAGCAGCCTCTTCTGGATAGCCATAAACTCCTCCAGGCTGAGGTTAATAAAGCCGCAGCACATCTGCCACAGTTCTTCTTTTCTGCCCTGACGCAGTAGCTCAATCGGCTTTGTCATAGCTATTACCTCCGTCTCCTTTTGTCATTGTGAGAGGCTGTAGCTCTTCGCAATGACAAAAGGAAAAATCGTTTGCCTGAGGATAGTATGACAAGGCTGGGAATAACTTGGGAAGAGATTATGTTCTAGAAGATAGTTCTATTTGAAGCTGTGGAGAATGTGATTGTGGAGGAAAATGCGAGGAAAGAAAGTCAGGAGCTTTTTACTTTTGCCGAGCTACCTAGACTTTGCAGTTTCTGAGCTAATTGCTCGAATTCGTTATCGCCAGGTTGCTTGCCTAGCTCCAACCCATAGCTGATAAAGAATTCCAGGAAATTGCGCAATAGCTCTTTCGTTCCTTCCTGGAACTGGTGAAATTCTTCTAGGGTTACGCCGTCTCGCTTTTTACTTTCTTCTTTTTCCTGCAACTGAGTCTCAATAAGAAAGTTGATGAACTCCGACCGGTCCATACCACCACGATTGTCGTCTACCTTTTTCACCAGCTCAGCATCTACTATTAGCATCCTTTTTTCAGACATATACCGCTCCTATCATACGTAACACTCCTTAGATTTTTATGTTAAATAAGGGGTGACCTCACTCTACTTCCAGGCACCCCTCTATAACTCCACAACATTACAGCCTCAAGCTCCATTGCCATTTCGGAACTCGAGTACTTCAATTATGCAGTTTATATTTTTGAGCAGCTCTCCCCCTTTGTCCGTTACCTGATAGGTAACTGAGGGATTTCCCACCTTCACTTTGTTAATGAACCCGTGGCTCAAGAGGAAACCGAGATATTTCTGTATCTGGGCATAGCTCATGTTGGCGCTGTACATAATCTCCGTCTTGCCAGCGCCATTTTCCCCAACCCTGAGCATATCAGCTATTATCTCTATATTAGACCTTCGCCGATTCATTATACCATCCCAATATGTATTACCTTTGGCCTACTACTATTATACTACCTAAATGGCGCTTGTCAAGCCCCCAAGTACTTGACAGTGCGGGGTGATATAATATGGACTATTGACATCTGGGGTGATTACATTATACGATACGATAAATCACTGGAGCTAAATCTACATAACCAGGAAGGTGTTTGAATTAAAGATGTAAAGCTTCACCAGGAGGTGGCTGATGAATAAGATCAAAGTGATGGTAATTGATGAGCAAGCATTTTTCAGAGCCGGGGTGCGTCAGACACTGTCTGAACAACCTGACTTGGAGATATTAGAATGCGACCCGACTCAGAATGCACTCGAGCTAATTGAAGCTAATCTCCCTGATGTTGCTCTACTTGGCTCTGACCTAGCCAGCCTCAGCGGGATTGAGTTGGGTAGAAAAATTGCTCAATACTACCCAAATACTAAAGTAGTAGTGCTAAGCCCTGACCCTGATGATGAAGAGCTTTTTGAAGTCATTAAAACTGCAGCCGTAGCCTGCTTGAGTAAGAGCGCCACTGCCGACGAGCTGGCTAGCACTATAAGACGAGCCCGCAAAGGTGAATACCCCATAAATGAAAGCGTGATGACCAGACCCAGGGTTGCCAGGCAGGTATTAAACCAATTTCGTGGTATGGGGAGAACTATGGAAGGCATAGTCGCTCCCCTTACCAACAGGGAAACACAGATTCTAACCTATGTTGCTGAAGGCAACTCAAATAAAGAAATCGCCCGTATCCTAGAAATCAGCGAGCAAACAATTAAGAATCATGTCAGTGCCATCCTTCGTAAGCTAAATGCTAATGATAGAGCCCACGCTGTTGCTCTCGCCCTGCATAGCGGCTGGATTTCACCAGAAGCAAAACCACGGAAGGTATTAGAAGATTTTGATGAAATTTAAATGCCGCTTTATAGGTAATTATAGTGATTTGCAGAAACAGTGACACAAAAGTCATTGTGAGATACTTCTTTATGTCATTGCCAGGCTGATGTAGCTGCGGGTTTTTAGACCCGCAGGGCGAGGCTAAAGTATCGCCCCTACGGAAAATAACAACTGGCAGCGTCCCTCCCAATCCACGGGAGACCACAAAGGACCCCCCCAAAAGTTCTATTGACAAACTAATAGGATATGCTAAATTGTATTTATGTTCTGGAAGAGGAGATTATTACGCCCTGGTTAGCTTGGGTTAAGACATGGTTAACAATGTTGACTCTAGTCAATTGGCGAATTCCACTTTACCCGAATTATTGAAAATGAATAAGAAGGTGCGTCAGATTGAAATCGGTCCGGAGCTAAAGACCCAGATTAGGGGCTATCTGGAGCACCAGGGGCATGAAGTAACCGAGGGAGCCAAGCTTCTCGGGAAGTCAGGGATTGAGCATACCTTTGAAATGCTGGCTCAAAAAGACGATGGTTTTACCAACTACACTATTGCTATCGACATTGCTGCTGGTGGTGATAAGGATGCAGAAATGGGCACTATTTTCAACTTTGCTAATAAAGCCTACGATTGCGGTATCATTGACAGGCTTCTTATTGCCGTCCCTGAACTCAGTCAGGAAGCGAAAGAGTTGGCTCGCAGGCAGCGAATAAAGGTCATCGATGGAGAACTAGTTGAGACACTATTAAGCTGGAAACCCACGCAATCAGTTAAGCCCAGGGAGCCGGTTAAGTTTGAGACAAAGGAGCAACTGCTCAAATCTTTAGTCGACCTGGGCTATATCGTAGAGGAGAAAGCCAAAGTCAAAGGCAAGTCGGGACTTGAATATACCTTTGATATCCTGGCTCATACTAACAATGGTCAGGTTGGTCATATCCTGGGTATAGATTTCCTGGATGGGGAGAAAGAAGTGAGCCTAGAACAGGTAATCTTATTTGATACTAAAGCCTACGATGCTGAAACTGATGGCAAAGTCATTGTCGTATCCCCAGGGATTAGCTCTGAAGCAAGACAATTTGCCCAGCACCAGGGGATAAGAGTCTTTAAGTTGAATCAAAAACCAGTTTCTGAACCTGCGACCGAAGAGATGCCTGGCCAGCCAGAGGAGAAGCCAGCTAAATTAGATAAGCCTCGAACCAAACTACTGAAGCAGATGCCCCAGCCTGAGGCATTACAGTTGATTCCCGAAGTAATGGCCAGAAGGTATAATGCCATACCCCTGACTATATCTGGTAAGACAATAGAAATGGCCATGGCGGACCCGACCGATATCTTTGCCCTGGAGGCTTTTGCCGCCCAGAGCCGAATGAGGATTAAGCCTGTGGCCGCCACTGCCCAGGAAATCAGGGACGCTATTGACTTCAATTATAAGTCCTTTGGCGAAATTGAAGAGCAGGTTTCTCGTATCTCCATCCCGGCTGAAGAAACTGATGAAAAGGTTGTCCTTCGTGCTGCTACTGATACTCCGCTGGTTCAGGCTCTCAACCTCATAATTGAAGAGGCAATCAAAGCCCGAGCATCCGACATTCATATCGAGCCACAAGAAGATAGAGTGCGAATACGGTACCGTATAGATGGCACTCTTCAAGATACGATGTCTTTACCTATAAGTGTACATCGAGCACTCATTTCACGCATCAAAATCCTAGCTGAACTGAACATCGCTGACCATTTTCGTCCTCAAGATGGTCAATTCTCTACCAAGGCTAAAGGGCGAGAGATAGATATCAGAGTCGCCACTGCTCCCATTGTCTGGGGGGAGAGAGCAACCCTGCGACTTCTGGATAAGTCACTGGCTACTCTGGGGTTATCAGAACTCGGTCTACTCCCTGATAGCCTGGCAAAGTGCGAAGATATGCTCAAGGTTCCCTATGGTATGATTCTGGTTAGCGGTCCCACCGGAGCCGGCAAAACTACCACCTTATACGCCTCAATCAATTCCCTTGATACGTTGGAGAGAAACATCATTACTATTGAAGACCCTGCCGAATACCGATTTAAGGATATTAACCAGATTCAGGTTAACCTGCAGGCGGGCATTACCTTTGCCAGCGGCTTGAGGTCTATACTGCGTCTTGACCCCGATGTAATATTGGTCGGCGAGATACGTGATGCCGAGACAGCTAACATAGCTATTCAGGCAGCCTTAACCGGACACCTGGTGCTGTCTTCTATCCACGCTAATGATGTTGCCGGTGTGCTCACCCGTCTAGTTGACCTGAAAGTAGAGCCTTTCCTGGTAGCCTCAGCAGTTATCGGTGTTGTTGCCCAGCGGATGGTGCGCCGCATCTGCCCTGATTGTAGTCGCCTTATTGAGGCCCCCGTGGTCGAGCAGATAGCTTATGAAAAGGAAATGGGGGAGAAGCAGACCAAGTTCCTCTATAGTACCGGCTGTAAGTCCTGCATCTATACCGGCTACCTGGGGCGTACGGGAATCTTTGAGATTCTAACTATGAGCGACGCCATAAGAATGATGGTCTGTAATCAAGGCAGCAGTAGTACCATCCGGGCTCAGGCCTTTCAAGAGGGTATGATATCTATGATGAACGATGGTATGCGTAAGGTGAAGGAAGGTATTACCACCCCCTCTGAGGTGCTGCGTAATGCCTACATTACAACTTAGCCGCTTGGAGGTTTGCAAATGGATTTCGTTTATACGGCTTATAGTGAAGATAAAAAATTAGTTAAGGGCAAGGTTTCCTCTATCAGCGAAGAGGCGGCAACCGAGCTGTTGAGCTATGGCGGCTATCAGGTCATTAACCTTAAGAAAGTCGCTCCCTTGTTTGATAAGGAAAAGCTACTAGCCCGCTTTTCTCGGATAAAGCCGCCAGAAATAGTCATGTTTTCCCGCCAGCTAGCGTTACTCCTGGAATCCGGCACCGATATTGTTACTTCTTTAGACTTGTTACAAGACCAGATAGCTAATCAAACCTTGAGGAAAATAATTGCTGAGGTATCCTCAGATATTCGCGGTGGTAGCCCACTGTCAAGGGCTCTGAGCAAGCACCCTCGGGCTTTTTCTCCAATGTACTCCCAGGCAATAGCTGCTGGTGAGCAAGGTGGTAACCTGGAGGTGGTGCTGAGGCAAATGGCCGATTATCTGGAGAGGGGAGCCACCACTGAGAAGAAGATAAAAGGTGCCTTGACCTATCCCTTTATCGTGGTTCTTGTAGCTGTTATTGTGGTAGTGATACTGATTACCTTTGTTTTCCCCTCCTTTGTCAGCTTTTATGCTGAAGTTGGAGCTGATTTGCCTCTGCCCACCAGAATACTTATCGGCGTTACCGATTGGTTTAGCCATTATGGGCTTTATCTTATACTTGTGATTTTAGCTGTTGTTGGTGCTATCTATGCCTATATCAAGACCCCAGCCGGGAAATACCGCTGGCACAAAATGATGCTTCGATTGCCTGTAATCGGGCGTATTGTCCAGCTTAGTGAGCTTTCTCGATGTTGCCGCACTATGTCATTGTTAATCAGAGTTGGCTTACCCCTGCCAGAAGTCCTGGCAGCAACCATCCGCGGCACTAGCAATAAGGCTGTAGAGGAGAGTCTGACCGATGTTCAGCAAGCGTTAATCAGAGGTGAAGGCCTGGCCCAGCCTATGGCCAAGAGGGACATCTTTTTGCCTCTGATGACGCAGATGGTAAGAGTTGGTGAGGAAACAGGTAACCTCGAGAACACATTAGTTACTGTAGCCGAAAGCTTTGAGACCGAGGCTGATGATAAGACCAACTCGGCTGTGGGGCTTATTCAGCCAGTGATAACGGTGCTTCTCGGTTTAGTGGTTGGTTTCGTTGTCTTAGCCATGTTGTTAGCTATGTATTCTGTCTATGGTCAACTAAATCTCTAGGTGATGGCTATCAACGGAGGGCATATATGGTGATTTGCAGGAATGGTGACACAAAAGTCCCCTTGTCATTGCGAGGAGCGAGATTCCTCGTTTCACTCGGAACAAGCTCCGCAATCTCTGTGGGGGCAAGGGGATTGCCACGCACCCTGCGGGTGCTCGCAATGACAGGATGGGAAAGTGCTGGAAAATGAAAAAGATAAGACTGAATAGACGGGTAAGGAAAGCCTTTCAGGGCGGCTCCCGGGGCTTCACTCTGGTTGAGGTGATGATAGCCGTGGCTCTCATCGGTATAATTGCTATCGCCTTCCTGAGCTCCCTATCCACCGCCTCCACGGTTCTCATCATTGCCGATGAGCGGGCCACCGCCGAAAGCCTGGCTCGAAGCCAGATGGAGTATGTTAAGAACCAAGACAAGAGCCCGACCTACGAGCCCTCGATTCCTCCCGCGTATGAGGAGGCCGACTATTCAGCCAACATTACCGCTGATTTGTTAAAGACAGGTCTTCAGAAAATAACAATTATAATTGCTCACGACGATGAACCACTGGTTATACTGGTAGGTTACAAGGTATTCTAATGGCATTTGGCAGACTAAGGGCGGTACAAAGGGACCAGAGGGGCTTAACTCTGGTTGAGCTTCTGATAGCTATTATGCTCGCTGGTGCTATCACCAGTGGCATTACCATGACGATTTTCCAGGTGTTTAATATGAATAGCCGCACCTCTAATCATATGATTGCCATTCGCCAGGTGCAGCATGCCGGCAAACAGGTGAGCGAGGATTTATTGCAGGCTCAGTATATTGATACTGAAGACGACCCAGCTACTCCTGAGCTTCTCACTTTGACCTGGACTGATTGGGATGATGCGCAGTACGAGATTGACTATACTTTAGAAGACATGGCTGGTGGGCTTAAGAAACTCCAGCGGAGCCACTCTGTTGATGGCGGGGAGCCAACGGTGACTAGTGTCGCTGAATATATTGACCCTGACCCTGAAGAGACCAGCTGTGTTTGTAGCTGTGATGATTGTGATTGTGATGCTCTGGTAGTTACTTTCACGGTGACCGCCAACGTGGGTGGACAAAGCGAGACCAGGGTATATGAAGTTACGCCCAGACCGGGCTAACAATAACCGGGTGTTGCATAGCCACCCTCTACCCCCTTTGTCATTGCGAGGGGCGAAAGCCCCGAAGCAATCTCGGTGGGTGCCAATGGGAATTGTTAAACGCCCTAAAGGGTGATATTTATGATACTACAGGTGCAAAAAACGTGAAGAAAATCTTAGTCGGTTCAAGGACGGCACTACGCTTTATCCAGGTCTTTTCTGGTAAGACCGAGGTCTCGCAGAATAGCTGCCAGAGTACCTGTGGGAATATCCTTGCTGCCACGATGCGGAATGGTCGTGAACAATTTATTTTCGGGGTTCCACCAGATCTCGTGAGAACCTGGAGCTTGGCGAACAAGTTCACAGCCCAACTTGCGGAGTTTCTTGGTCAATATGCGATAGGTCATACTGGGACAAGGAGGTCAGTGTGAAAAGGTGGCTCGATTGCTTGCAAGGTCTGAGGAAGCGGGACACCGTTTTCTCGCATGGATGCAATCAATGCTTGAGCTACCCCCGGCGAGAGGCTAATCACCTCCTCGATAGTATCCGCCTGAACCAAAAAACCCGGCAGAGCTGGGCTCCTAGCCAGATAGCCACCTTCCTCCAAGGGCTGGATTTCAACAGGCAAAATGTACCTCGCCATGGTGGCCATAGCATAGCAGAAAAATAAGTAAAGGGTCAAGTAGCCAAATGGAGACCGTTTAGCAATCTCGGTGGGATTCCTCACTTACACTTGGGACAGCTTCCTTTGACAGTGTTCGCTGGCTTATATATAATTCCTGTGGAGGGATAATCATGCTGACGGAGTATGTTGAGCGGGCGATGAGCAAAGCTATGTATGAGAAGCTCGAAGATGGTACTTATTGCGGCAAGATTCCTGAATGCCAGGGGACAATTGCTTTTGGTGAAACGCTGTATCAGTGCCAAAGTGAGCTGAGATCGGTTCTTGAAGGCTGGCTACTGGTCAAGATAAGGCACGGTGACCACTTGCCTGTTATAGATGGACTCGACTTGAACAAGGGCATACCAATACTTGAGGAAACTGTAGCCCATGGCTAAATGGGCACCGTGTAAACGAAGAGTTTTTATAAGGAAATTAGTTAGATTAGGTTTTAGCCCACCTGAGCACCCCCATTTCATCAATTTTCCCAAAGATTCCCCTCTTAAGATAAGAGGGGCCAGGGGAGTTATGGAAATTATGGAAATAACCCCCCTTTATTCCCCCTTACTTTAAGGGGGAGAAGAAGAATGTAGTGGCGAGATTTATCCTCGCCTATTCAAATCTCGCGCATAAACATTCAGCCATCAGCGTTCAGCTTTTAGTTTCCCCGTCTGCCGAGAGGTGGGCTACTGGCTACTGGCTACTGACTACTGACTACTGACTACTGACTACTGACTACTGTCTACTGTCTACTGTCTACTGTCTACTGACTACTGACTACTGACTACTGTCTACTGTCTACTGTCTACTGACTACTGTGCGCCTTTGCCATTTGCATTTTGGTATTTGGAATTTAGCCAATGAGATTGCCACGCTTCGCTCGCAATGACACCCTCCCTTGTCATTGCGAGGAGCGAGATTCCTCGCTTACGCTTCGGAACAGGCTCCGCAATCTCGTGCCGGACAATGACAGTACTAATAGGCTATTGACGCCAAAAGTGATTACGTTATACTCTGTTACTTGGTAACAGTAAGTTTTCCAAGATTCCTCCTCTTAAGACTTGTCCTGAGCCAAGTCGAAGGATAAGAGGGCAAAGGAATAAGATTACCCCTCTTAAGATAAGAGGGGTCAGGGGAGTTATAAAGAATGCAATCGATGCTGAGCAAGCAGCAACATGATGCCCATGGAAATAATCCCCTTTTTCCCCCTTACTCTAAGGGGGAGACTTAAGGAGGGAGACCTTACTCTAAGGGGGAGATTTAGAGAGAGAGCCCTTATTTTAAGGGGGATGAAGACATTAATCTGGTATAATGCAGGCTGAAGGGATGAAAATTGCTGTGAGGAGATTAATAAGAGAGGAAAGGGGACAGGCGCTGGTCCTGGTTCTCATTCTGCTTCTTGTCGGCGGGCTTGTCATCGCTCCCCTGCTCGACTTTATGGGCACGGGGCTTAAGGTGGGTAAAGAGGTCTATGAGAATAAAATGTACGAGACATACGCCGCCGATGCCGGGGTAGAGGATGGCCTGTGGCAGATAAGGTATGACGGCCTGGTTGGTTTCGCTGGTTACGACGAGTACGGATATTACGACTATAATACTGATTATCAGTGGTCCTACTTATTGGATGAGAACGTAAATGACTACAGCGTAAATGTTACTATAATGAATGTCTGGATGCCCAAGGACATACCCGCTCCCGATGCCGACACAGCGCAAGAGATTATCGAAGAGGGCAAGCTGATAATAGCCGGTGGCCCATCCGTCACCGAAGAGTCAACTTACGAAATCAAGATAAGCTATGCGCGGGGATGTCCGGCTGACCCGTTGCCGAATGTAAATACGATAGGTATATGGCTGCCGCCCGGCTTCGAGTATGTAGAGGGCTCGAGTGACCTTGAGAAGGATACGGGGGAGCCCTATCACTGTGTACCAGATATTGACCCCTATAAAGGCGGTTATGCCGTGGTCTGGACCTTTGCTTCTGTTCCTCTGGAAGACTTTCCCGGTGGTAACCCTGAAGACAACCCGATGGTAATAACATTCACGTTCGAGTACGAAGGACCGGAGGAGCAGAGTCCCGATAATGCCGTCTCCTGGATTGATACAACCGGAGTTGGTGGCATTGATTACACCTGGGATGCTGACGTCAAGGTTTATAAGATTCTATCGGTAGCTGGAGACTGCACGGTGGAAGCCTATGCTGCCAAAAGGGAGCTGCGCAAGCTCGGCTCTGGTATATCGGGGGACTACCACGCCATAGGTTCTACCTTGATGACACCTACCGGAGATGAAAAATACCGAGACAGACTTTACAAGGAAAGCAGCGCCACCATCGCTGAGGGCGATATCCCATCCAATGCCATAATAGAGAAAGCCTGGCTCTACTGGTCAGGATGGATAGAAGGGGCTTCTGGTTCTGGATCAGTAATATGGGCTGAAGATTGCAATGACTTCGAGGAACCAGTTATGGACTGGACCGCCGGCAGTGTCTGGGATTACGACAACGGGAGATTCAGAGGGACTGCTTACAATAAAGCTGACCCTGGAAGATACCTTACCATGGCTTCCAGCATAGAATTGAGTGCCTACGTTGGACAAACAGTTGAGGTTTCCTGGCAGCAGGATGAAGATGGATCCCTAGAAAACGGAGACCGTCTTTACTATGCCTTTTCCAAAGATGGCGGCATTACGTGGAGTGCCGATTATGAAGCCTTCAGGAATGATAATCCTGAGAGCCCTTTCACCACAGACCCTATTCCCGACGAATACCTAACCGACGAATTCAAGATGAGGTTTTACCTGGATGGCTTTAATGAGTGGGACTGTTATCGGTGGGTCTGGATTTGGTGCATAGACGAGGGGCCAGAATACTGCTATATAGATAATATTACAATCTCTTTAGAGCAACCACTTGTGGAAGATGCCAAGGTCAATCGGGTTATGTTCGGCACTACTGGCAAGATGGTCGAGATAGCCGCTGATCCTGATGATTGTCAGGTAGAGCCTACCCCGGACTCCGGTGCCCCAGAATCCTGGTCGTACTCCTGCTTTTACGATGTCACTAACCTTGAACTGGAGGAAGATTCCAGTGTTAAAGCGATCATTGAGGAAGAAATGCATTCGGGCGGCAGTGGTAGTCTAACCTTTACCCTGGGCCATGTGCTGGAAGGTAGCGAGTATAGCCTGTATGGTGGTGGGAAGACAGACTATCCCCTGGCTACTCCGGCTTCATCAACAGCCAGTCGATATCAATGGACTTATGCCGGCTGGTCGCTGCTGATTATCTACTCCAGTCCTGAGACTCAAGGGCATCAGCTCTACCTCTTTGATACGTTTCGTTACGTTGGCCAAGGTGGTGACCCTGCTCAAGTGCCATTCAGTATCAGCGGCTTCCTGGCTCCCGAGGACACAACTGGCAGCCACCTCACCTATTTCGTCGGCGAGGGCGACGACCACTGGACTGGTGATTCTATAGAGATAAATGGCTACGAGCTGCCACGACCTGGTGACCCGTACGAACCATCCCCAGGTTTTAATCCCCAGAACAATGTCTTTAATTCTTATTCTAACTCTCTGGATGACACATACCTTAGCGGGGTAGACATCGATACCTTTGATATGTCGGAGTGTATAGAACCAGACGATACTTCGGCCGATGTAGTGCTTATCACTGTCAGAGGTGAGGGGCATGTCGCCGAAATCTATAATCTGGTCTATATCATTCTCTCTTTCCGCAGCGATGTAACGAGCGGCGGCAGCATGAGTTATCTGATAAGGGGATAATTTTTCTGGGATACCATGGTATTTCAACGATTGAAATGGCAAACACTTCCAGAGAACTACTAGACAGACTTTTTAGATGATGGTATATTACGAAGAGGTTGAGTAGCTCGTGAAACTAAGCAGGACTTGCCACGTAAGCTTTTGCCAAATTACCCCTCTTAAGATAAGAGGGGCAAGGGGAGTTAGAGTTATAGAAATAACCCCCTTTATCCCCCTTACTTTAAGGGGGAGATTTAAGGAGAGAATCCTTATTCTAAGGGGGATATTGAAGGAAAGACCCCTTGCGTGTTAGAGAGGGATGTTTAAGAAGTTACAAGAAAACGGAGTAGTTTATGAAGCTGAGTAAGAAGGTTTGGCTGATTATAGGAATCGCCATTTTCGCTATCGTCCTCGCCGTCCTATTCTCGATTTACTCCGGGCTGGCCGGAGAGCGGGGGCAATTAGAGGACAACCTCTCGATGACTCAAGCTCTCTTGCCTAAGCTCACTGCTCAAAAGGGAGACCTGGAAAACCGACTGGCTCAAGCCGAATCATTGCTTGACAGGAGCCGGGCAAAATTCCCTGAATCAGTGGAGAGCATTGAATACGGCGAGGACTTATTTGAGATTGCTGATGATTGTGATGTGGTCTTAACCAGTCTCCGCCCATCAAAGCCGACTGACAAAGGAGGTGCTACCTATTCTGTTTCTTCATTTGCGGTAGATGTCAAGGGTGACGTGAGTGACATACTGGATTTTGTAGACGCCTTGAGGGCCGGTGCGGATTTTCAATTACCGTGGAGCGCTGAGCTGACGGCAGTAAAAATCAATTATGCCGGTGAAGGAGATAGCGCTACCATCAACCTGGATATCTATGCCTATAAAGGTGAATAAACATGGCGAAAAGAGTTACCACCTTATTTATCAGAGATACCGCTATTAACCTGCTGGTAATGAAGGGCAGACAGGTGGAAAAGTGGGCTAGCTCGCCACTGGAGCCAGGTCTGGTCAGCCAGGGGCTCATCGTTGATGAATCGCAGGTAGCCGACGAGGTGAAACAGCTATTCAAAAGGGAAAAGGTAAGCACAGAGAAGGTTATCATCGCTTCAAGCGGGCACGATTCCCTGTACCGTATTATAACCCTGCCTGACTTGCCTGAAGCTATACTTCCTGAGGCGGTAAGGCGCGAGGCAAAGAGAACGATACCAACACCTCTGGAAGAGGTCTATTTTTCATACCAGCGCCTTCCCGCCGAAAGGGGAGAAGGTCGCGTTTTTCTGGCCAGTTTTCCCCGCAATCCGACTGATGCCTTAGTCAGAATGCTGCGTCAGGCCGGTATTAGGCCGTATATTATAGACTTAGCTCCTCTAGCCCTGTGCCGAATCCCCAATGAGCCCAAAGCAATCATCGTAAATGCCAGGTTGGACCACCTGGATGTTATAGTTATAGCAGACAGGCTCCCCCAGGTCATCCGCAGGTTGTCCCTGCCCAGCGAGGTTGAATCTTCAGAGGAAAAGCTGCCGTTTATCGCCGAAGAGTTCAACAGGACTGTTGCCTTCTATAACTCCAGCCACATGGACAACCCTTTGGATTCAACTGTGCCTGTGTTTGTTTGCGGCGACCTGGTGGAGGCACCGGAGACCTGGCAGTCAGTGGTTGGCAAATCAGGCTATTCGGTGTCAGCGTTGCCATCGCCTGTGGAACCTCCTGAAGGCTTCGACCCCAACGAATTCATGGTCAATATGGGGTTGGCTTTCAAGGAACTCCGGTCAGAAAAAGAAGAAGCTAACTTTTCCCTGGTGAATTTCAATGCCTTGCCCGAGGCCTACTTGCCCGAGCGTTTCTCTATAGCACGAGTCCTTGTCCCTGTCGGTATTGTCGTTGGTATCGGCCTGATTATCTTGGGCGTAATTCTTATTCAGGGCAATCGCGCCGAAATCGAGGCACTGCGTTCCCAGTTGACAGCAACTGAGCGCAGCGTCGCCCAATTACAAAGAGAAACAACAACATTGAGCGTGCAGACTGGGCCGATAGAAGCCACTGCCGATGAGCTTAATACCAGAGTTATCACTATGGAACGGGGGCGTGCACAGATTGCCATGGATTTGAGTGAAATTGATAGAATTGCCGGAGAGAAGATAACCTTGAGCAGTGTTAGTCATGCAGGCGGCTCGGTAACAGTGAACGCGGTGGCTTCAGATGAAGATGCCGTTTTCGGGTACGCCGACGATTTGAGAAAGAGCGGTAGATTTTCGGATGTTTGGATTTCCTCTATCAGCGGGAGTGAGAGCAAGTTTACGTTTGCGCTCTCCTTAACAACATAAAGTTACCCACAGAAGGTACGAAATCCTAAATCCCAAGCACCAAATCCCAAAACTAGTAGACAGTAGTCAGGATTCAGAATTCAGAATTCAGAATTCAGAATATTCCCCTACTGGCTCCTGACTTCTGGCTACTGTACGCCTTTGCCATTTAGATTTTGACAAATTTATTTGGAGGGAAAGAGGATGGTGAGACTCGTACTATATTCCTATTACTAATGGCATATTGACAGTACGGAAGCTTACATTATATTATAAAATAAATATACTCGAATATATTATAAACCAGAAAATTGTGTCAGGATTCACGTGGTTGACTATAAAAGGTAAAAGATATGGATATTTTTTCATTGCTTCGGACAGCTAACTCAAAGCGGGCGAGCGATTTGCATCTGGTTGCTGACAGCCCGGCAACGTTCCGTATCGACGGCTCTCTGGAACAAGCAAACGGTGCAGTTCCACTAAGCGCTGAGGATATAAACGAAGCTTTTCTCCAGATAACCACGCCTGAGGAGAGAGAAGAATTCCACCGCCATCTGGAGCTTGATTTTGGCTATACCTTACCTGATGTTGGTCGTCTGCGATGCAATGCCGCTCAGCAGCGCGGGGCTATCAGCCTTGCCGTGCGCCTGCTGCCGCCAAAAATCCCCACCATAGACGAACTGGAACTGCCCCAGATATGTAAGGAGCTTGCTTTGAAGCCGCGAGGACTGGTAGTGGTTACCGGACCTACCGGCAGCGGTAAAAGCACCACTCTGGCAGCCATGGTTCAGCACTTGAATACTCATGAGAGTCGCCATGTGGTTACCATTGAAGACCCCATAGAATATGTTTACCCCTCCATTAAATGTGCTGTGACCCAGCGTCAGTTGGGCTCTGATACCCTGTCCTTTGACAATGCTCTAAAGCATATCTTGAGGCAGGACCCGGATGTGATTCTGGTCGGGGAGATGAGAGATACCGAGACTGCGGATGCTGTCCTTACCGTAGCTGAGACAGGGCACTTCATATTAACTACCGGTCATGCCCCCAGCGCTACTCAGGCAATGGAGAGAATAATAGACCTGTTCCCACCTCATCAGCGCCACCTGGCTCAGACACGGCTGGCCTCTCTACTTGTTGCTGCGTTGTGTCAGGTGCTTGTACCCCGGTCTGACGGCTCGGGAAGGATAGCCGCCATGGAAATCATGCTCGGCAATCCGGCAGTGAAAAGCCTCATTCGTGAAGGCAAACTCTACCAGCTACCCAATGTAATCCGTACCCACCGGGAAATGGGCATGATTTCGCTTGACGAAGCCCTGGTCAGTATCTATCTTAAGGGAATCATCAGTGGCAAAAGCGTGCTTGATTACTGCAATGACCGCTCTGAAGTGGAAAAGCTCATCGGCAAGGTAAGATTATAGTCAAGCACATAACACGACCTCGCTTCGCTCCAGATTGTAATAGTTTAGTTTTTCTACAAGTTCCATCTTAAAATTAGGACTCTCTCCTTCAATATCTCCTATCAAAATAAGGGCTCTCTTCTTCATAACTCCCCTTTCCCCTCTTATTCTTAAGAGGGGAAGCCTAGCATAGTGATTCCTTCCTTAAATATCCCCCTTAAGATAAGGGGTGTAAATATCTCCTTCCTCAAATATCTCCCTCAAGATAAGAGGTGTAAATATCTCCTTCCTTAACTATCCCCCTCAAGGATAAGGGGTGTAAATATCTCCTTCCTCAAATATCTCCCTCAAGATAAGAGGTGTAAATATCTCCTTCCTCAAATATCCCCCTTAAGATAAGGGGTGTAAATATCTCCTTCCTCAAATATCTCCCTCAAGATAAGAGGTGTAAATATCTCCTTCCTCAAATATCTCCCTTAAGATAAGGGGTGTAAATATCTCCTTCCTTAAATATCCCCCTTAGAGTAAGGGGGATAAAGGGGGTTACGAACAACGTCCCTGAGCCCCCTCTTTAATCGCTTTCCTTTGCCCCTCTTGCTTCTTAAGAGGGAGAATTTTGGAAAACTTACCTGTTACCCCGGATTTCTGTAGCTGCCTGATCTCTCAGGCAGGCTGCCTTCGTCATTGCGAGCACCTGAAAAGTGCGCGGCAATCCCATTGCCCCCGCGAGATTGCTTCGGCACTGTCGTGCCTCGCGATGACAAGGGAAGAAGACGCCTCACAACGGCAGGATGGGGTGCCTCGCAATGACACGGCCAACCTATAGCTTTTCCCAGCTATCCTTGTCTATTCCTGCCTGCTTAAGAATCCTCGAGAGCAATTCCCTTCCGACGTCTCTCCGGTGCGGATCAGGAAGTCGCAAGCGAATCATGCCTTTGAGCATAAATTGGTGTTTTCCACCAGAATAAGGGCCTTCAAAACCTAAGATTTGTAAATATCTGATTAGCTCGACTCTTTTTATAGGTCCAAGGCGGGGCACTAAACTGCTTCCTCTACCAGCAATTTAATTCCGTCAACAACTGGCAGCGGTAGATGGCGAGATATGCCAAGCATAATCCATTCCTCCAGGACTTCTTTCAGTTCGCTGCGGCATGTTTCCAAGTCCTCAGCATTGGCATAAACACCATCAAACCCGGGGATATATCCGTAAAATGTATTGTCATCACTGAGGATTTCATATTTTGCCTTCCTCATGGCTGCTTCGATGTATTCTGTTAGCATGGCTACCCTCTGTGTCAATTGTAGTATAAGCCAGCGAACACTGTCAAAAGAAGCTGTTCCCAATATAGGTGAAGAAGCCCCCTCCTCGCAATGACAAAATGCCTACTGACTACTGACTACTGACTACTGACTACTGACTACTGTCTTCTGTCTTCTGTCTACTTATGTATATAAACGCCTACCGGCGGAGCTGGTAGTGACCGACTCCGCCGGTAAGTTATTCCAAATTACCTGTCTAGCCTCTTCGTTACAATCACGGTCTGATCCACTTACCATGACTTCCGCCCACATCGGGGGCGCCATCTTGCCAACTAAGCTCGGGCTGCCAGCCGGTGCCGACCATCACCCAGCCGAAGCCTGTGTCGAATTCGTAGTAACCCGTGAGGTTTCCTGCGAGGAAGGCACCAATGTCGCCTGAGTTGTCGGGCCATCTTTCGTTCTCGGCGTAGTAAGCCAGCGATGCCGTTTTCACATTCTCCACTTCACTGTTGGCTGCGCTCAGTTTCCCCGTAACCATAAAGGCACCTAGATTGGGGATAACCACGGCGGCGATAATGCCCAGGATGGCTACCACGATGAGCAGCTCGATAAGGGTGAAGCCCTTCTCTCCACGATGTGTCATTTTCATAAGACTTTTCATTTCTTTGTTTTTTCCCTCCTTTTTTGATTTTTTGGAGCTTCGCTCCGGTAATCTGTTTTGCAGATATATTATCTCATAACTCTCTTTTACCTCCTCTTCCCGGTTTTCTGGATTTAGCTCCAGTAATTCATCGTATATAGTATAGTATAGCGTGCCCTCCATAGTCGTCAATCACCCATTAGTAATAGGGATATAGTATTAGCCCCGCCACATGAATGTGTCATTGCGAGCGAAGCGTGGCAATCTCCATCCTCAACAGCCCCACTGAGATTGCTTCGTCGCTACGCTCCTCGCAACGACAGAGTGGGGGTGTCATTGCGAGCGAAGCGTGGCAATCTCCAGCCTCGCCAGCCCCACCGAGATTGCTTCGGCACTATCGTGCCTCGCAATGACAGAGGGGGTACACTGGGATTGCGGAGCTTGTTCCGAGTGAAACGAGGAATCTCGGGACTCGCAATGACAGGGTGTCGTTGCGAGTCCCGACTTGTCGGGGCGTGGCAATCTCCTGTTTTGGTCATTGGTATTTTGGGCTTTGATATTGTCTGGGATTTGAATCGCGAAGGAAAGGATTCCTTCACACCTCGAAAAATCGAAAATTAGGGGTCTCTCCCTCCCCCCTTAAAGTAAGGGGGGATAAAGGGGGTTATTTCGATAATTTTCATAACTCCCCTTGCCCCTCTTATCTTAAGAGGGGAATTTTTGGAAAAATTGATGAAATCAGGTTGTTCAGGTGGCAAAACCATTTAGTCCTTTGGATTTTGATATTGTTCAGGATTTGAATCGTGAAGGAAATGATTCCTTCACGCCTCGAACCTACTGACTACTGGCTACTGGCTACTGGCTACTGGCTACTGGCTACTGATGGCTGAATGCTTATGTTTGTGATTCAGAATTTTCCTGCGTAGGTGGCTCCAGCTGCTCGACCTCAAAGACCCTTATTCCCTGACGCGTAGCAAAGTGCTTGGCTTCCCTGGTAAGTCCGGGAACGGCAACAAATACCTTATCCAGAATACCGGCATCATAAGCCTTGTCGTCGAAGTCGAATACCCTATCCAGTCCCATCGGCTTCTCATCCGCCTCGATGCCGATAGCAACACGATGAGTAATGATGCCCTCGTCCCTGGTAGCCAGTATGTCTATGTTATGGGCAGCACCAGACCGGCCTTTGACCTCAGCATTTTCCTTTACTCTGTAGCCCTGTTTCCCCAGGTATTGTATAAGTTGTGATTTGGACTTAAATTCAAAGGGCTCCTTCACTATTTCCCGACCTGGCTGGGGGCTAGCAGTCAGCACTATCTCCAGGTCCTTGGGTTCAAGCACACTTATTCCCTGGTAGCTGGCAAATTTCTCCGCCTCTTCGCCTAACCCGGGGATGATAATCATTATTTTATCGTGGATGCCGCTATCGTAGGCTTTGACATCAAAATCCAATATCCTGTCCAGTCCTATCTTATCCCTGGCAATCTCAATTCCGATAGCGATATTATGGGTAACGACGCCGTCATCCCTGGTAGCTAATATATCTATGCAATGTTCTGCCCCCGACCTTCCCTTCACTCTGGCATCTTCCGTTACTTCGTAGCCGTGCTGCCTCAAGAATTCAACAAACCGTGCTTTAGGCCGAAGTTCAAATTCCAGCCAGCTTCTCTTCGTCTCATCAAGGCTATACGAGTAGATAATTACCTCGCTAATCTCATCCTCAGTGGCAAGCGAGGAACATTTCAGACAGCGCCACTTTACCAACGGCACATTAAATATCTCGCTGCAATCACGGCACTTGTATAGTACTCCCTGGCTCTGGTAGTCGTCGCCCAGAGTCCGCAGCTCCATTTTACACCTGGGGCATACATATCTACCCTTGGCTGCAAATTCGTCTTCAACGCCGACATACTTGCAGGCAAAGTGCTCGAGGATTCGGCCCCGGACAATATCTCCTGAGCCGCATTTAGGGCAGTGGATGCTTGGTCTTAAATTTATCGACTGACACCGGCGACAACGGAGGAGCCTATCGAAGAAACTCTTGTTCAGTATACCCTTAGCAGCCAGGGATTCCATAATTGCTACTGCTTCCTTGCCTTTGACCTTTAGTGTTTGCTCAACGGCGGGGTAGATGAAGCCCAACTCAGTGGTGAAATCAAACTGGGGTTTAATATCAACAATCCTCCCCGCCAATATTTCAGCCACCAATTTCATTGCTAGCTCATTATCCCCCGTGCCGCTTACAGCCTGGGGGGCTTCTGTTGCTTCTACCGCTTTATCAACTTCTGCCATGCTTTGCCTCCGTTCACGTAGTTAGAAAAGTATAATTTGCAATATTGCAGAAGTCAATGACAGAAAAGTACTGTCTTTGTGAACCCTGCGCTCCTCATGTCATTACGAGCCCTTTCCCTTTTGTCATTGCGAGCCCCGATTTGTCGGGGCGTGGCAATCTCATTGGCTAAATTCTAAATCCCAAAGGCGCTTCGCTTCAAATCGAAAATTAGGGGTCTCTCCCTCCCCCCTTAAAGTAAGGGGGGATAAAGGGGGTTATTTCCATAACTCCCCTTCCCCCTCTTATCTTAAGAGGGGGAATTTTGAAAAAATTTGGTGAAATCCAAATGCTTAAATGCCAGAACTACGTCTTTTTGTCATTGGGATTTTGAGCTTTATTTGACATTTGAGCTTTGTCATTTGTTATTGTTTAGCATTTGATAATGTCATTGCGAGCACCTCACCTTTTTTGTCATTGCGAGCGAAGCGCGGCAATCTCCAGCCTCGCCAGCCCCACCGAGATTGCTTCGGCACTATCGTGCCTCGCAATGACAGGGGGGTACACCGGGATTGCAGAGCCTGTTCCGAAGCATAAGTGAGGAATCTATGCCCCTCGCAACGACAGGAGAGGTATCATTTCGAGCCCTGACAAGTCGGGGCGCGACAATCCCCCGTTTTGGTCATTGGTATTTGGTGCTTTGATACTGTTTGGGATTTAGATATTAGGATTTAGAATTTTCTCAGAAATCGAGGCGTGAAGGAATCCTTTCCTTCACGCTTGAAATGGCAAACAATGCGGCTGCCTCTTTCAAAAAATTTGGATTTTCGACCTTTGATTTTCCAGAGGGGTCAGTTTACTGCCGAGGGAGGGACTCGAACCCACACTCCCTTGCAGGAAGCGGATTTTAAGTCCGCCGCGTCTACCATTCCGCCACCTCGGCCTGATACTTGATAATCAAGAAGGCGGCGGGCGGATTCGAACCGCCGCATCGGGGTTTTGCAGACCCCTGCCTTAACCTCTTGGCTACACCGCCGCAACGGTCAAATTTACTGGAGCGGAAGACGGGATTCGAACCCGCGACCTCTTCCTTGGCAAGGAAGCATTCTACCGCTGAACTACTTCCGCTCTGAATAAATTTTACCGCCTTTTCTTAGTTCCCGCAAGCTAATCTTGGTGCCGAGGGGGAGATTTGAACTCCCACGGGCTTGCGCCCACCACCCCCTCAAGATGGCGTGTCTACCTATTCCACCACCTCGGCCTGGCAGGGGTGGCAGGATTCGAACCCGCGACCTGCGGTTTTGGAGACCGCTGCTCTAACCAATCTGAGCTACACCCCTGAATCATTGTAATTATATCAAAAAATGCCCCTGGGGCTACTCGAACGCCCGACACGCGGTTTAAAAATATGTGGCTCGTTTCTTATCTATATAATGTTTGCCCATGCTGAGGAAATATATTTAATTTATAATACTTAAAAGGAGGTGCAGAGATTACAACTGTACAGATTTATGACGCCGAACAAAACAAGATGGTGATGGTAGAGAAAATCGAGAGGTCGGATGCGGACTGGAAGAAGTTACTGACCGAGGAGCAGTATGAAATCACTACCAAGAAGGGAACGGAAGCTCCGGCTACCTACACCTTCAGTACTGTCCACGAACCGGGTATCTTCCAGTGTGTACGCTGTGGCACCGACCTTTTCCGTAGTTCCACCAAGTTCGAATCGGGGACAGGCTGGCCTAGTTTTTATGAGCCAATCTCACCGTTGAACGTGGTAGAACAACCCGATATGAGCCTGAGAATGGTGCGAACGGAAGTCCTCTGTGCCCGTTGTGACTCACAGCTAGGTCATGTATTTGGTGATGGCCCGCCACCGACCGGCAAACGCTATTGTATGAACGGCCTTGCGCTAAAATTCGTATCCAAGGAGCAACTATGAACCAGGCAGCCTCATTGGAAGTCGCTACCCTCGCCGGCGGTTGTTTCTGGTGTATCGAGGCGGTTTTCAGGGAAGTTGACGGTGTTGAAAAAGTTGTTTCCGGCTACACCGGTGGCGCCACTGTTAATCCAACATACGAGCAGGTCTGCAGTGGCAAAACTGGCCATGCTGAGGCGGTTCAGGTAAGTTTCGACCCTTTAAAGATATCGTATCGGGAAATCTTGGAGATTTTCTTCTCTATCCATGACCCAACGACATTGAACCGGCAGGGTGTGGATGTAGGCACACAGTATCGTTCGGCAATTTTCTACCACAGTGAGCAGCAAAAAGCCATTGCCGAGGAGCTTCTTGCAGGACTCAATACAGCTCACCTGTGGAAGAAACCCCTCGTCACGCAGATTGTTCCCCTGCATACGTTCTATCCTGCAGAAGACTACCACCAGGGATACTTTGCTCAACATCGGGAGCAAGGATACTGCCAGACGGTAATTTCTCCCGAGGTCAACAAGTTCCGCCAGCAGTGGTTAAAGCACCTCAAGTAATGGTCCAGATTCGGCAAATTGTTGCACTTTACAAAGTCTGAAAGTAACAACTTCACATTTTGACACATTTACGGTATGAAGACTTTAAGAGAGTTGGTCTGTGTGGTACCCCTGCCGGGACTCGAACCCGGGCACGCGGTTTAGGAAACCGCTGCTCTATCCACCTGAGCTACAGGGGCACGCCGCTACCAAAACCCTCGCTGTGTCACAGCTCTTTCGCGAGGTTTTCTGATTTTTATGTTAACCAAAAGCCTTAACTACATCTCCAGAGAGCCCCTTCGTTAGCTCGATTTTTCTAAGGGCACTCCAGCCAGCTTTCCAGAATTTCCTGGTGGAGATAGGGGGATTCGAACCCCCGACCTCTGCGATGCGAACGCAGCGCTCTCCCAACTGAGCTATATCCCCAAATTCAATTCTAGCAATACTCCAAACTGTGGGTCAAATCGGCTGCTCCTTGCCCTTGCCTGATAACACTGCTATACTGAGCGAAAGCTATGACCTATGAAATCGTCATCGGCCTGGAGGTTCATACTCAGCTATTAACCAAGAGCAAGATGTTCTGTAGCTGCAGCGCCGATTATGCCAGTGCTCATCCTAATACCCACGTCTGCCCCATCTGTCTGGGCATGCCCGGCGTCCTCCCTGTCATCAATGAAAAAGCAATAGAATATACAGTGATGACTGCCCTGGCTTTAAGTTGCACCATCCCCGAATATACCAAATTCGACCGCAAGAACTACTTTTACCCTGACCTGATGAAAGGCTACCAGATTTCCCAGTATGATGCTCCCATTGGAAAAGGAGGTTGGCTGACCATCGATGGCAGCGGTACCAGGAAAAGAATCAATATCACCAGGGTGCATCTCGAAGAGGATGTCGCTAAATTGTGGCACAGGGGGGATTACAGTCTGATAGACGTCAATCGCTCCGGGGTGCCGTTGATGGAGGTTGTGAGCGAGCCCGAAATAAGCTCCCCCGAGGAGGCTCGGGATTACCTTATCCGGTTACGCAATATCTTGCGTTATCTGGGGGTGTCCACCGGCAACATGGAGGAAGGAAGCTTTAGATGTGATGCCAACATAAGCATACGCCCAGTGGCTAGTAAAGAGTTTTTGCCCAAGGTAGAAGTTAAAAATATGAATAGCTTCAAAGCGGTTTACCAAGCCCTGGAATACGAATCCAGGCGGCAAAAAGAGGTGCTTGAGGAAGGCGGTGAACTGGTACAGGAGACCAGAGGTTGGATAGATGAAGAAGGCATAACAGTGACCCAGAGAACTAAAGAGTACGCCGACGATTACCGATATTTTCCCGAACCTGATTTGCCTCCCCTGGTCTGGGACCGAGCCTGGATAGAGGAAATCAGAGTAAGACTCCCCGAATTACCCGAAGCACGCAGAGACCGATTTATGACCCGATATGGCTTGTCCTTGTACGATGCTAATATTCTAACTAGCTCCAGGGCCATGGCAGATTATTTTGAAAACTGCGTTAAGCTAATGGAACCTGGCAAGGCCAAGATGGTTAGTAATTGGCTTTCAGGAGATTTCAGCCGGCTGCTTAACGCTACCAACACTGAGATTGAAAATGTTAAAATAAGTCCAGAACATCTAGCAGAAATGCTCGGCTTGGTAGATAATGGCACTATAAGCGGACCGGCTGCCAAGGCAGTGCTTGAGGAGATGTTTCTCACTGGCAAGGGAGCCGGCGAGATTATAACAGAGAAGAAACTCAGCCAGATTAGCGATGCCAGTGAAATAAGGGAAGTGGTAAAACAAGTGATTGCTAATAATAGCGGGGCAGTAGCAGATTATACCTCTGGCAAACAGCAAGCTTTGACGTTCATTATAGGGCAGGTAATGAAAGCTACCAGAGGAAGGGCTAATCCAGGCGTGTTGAGAGAGATTATTATACTCGAGCTAGGAGGGAAATAAATTGGCTTCTTATTTTCTTATCGCCCAGATACTAGTATCAATAGCCTTAATTGCCACTGTACTATTTCAGTTACGCGGTGGAGGCATAGGGGGTATCTTTGGGCAAGCTGACTCAGTGTATCGAACTCGGCGAGGGATAGAAAGCACCCTTTTCAAGCTGACCATAATATTAGCCGTCCTGCTTGTCGTTTTTGCTGTTTTAATTGCTACTCAGGCTTAGTATCTATAGATGAGTTCCATAATAACCCTGACTACCGACTTTGGCCATGATGATGCTTACGTTGCTGTTGTGAAAGGCGCTATCTTGAGCACTAACCCTGAAGCTAATATTATAGACATCAGCCATTCTATCGAGCCGCAGAATATCCTTCAGGCTGCTTTCATACTCAGTGTTGCTTATCGCTACTTCCCTAAGCAAACAATTCATGTGGCTATTGTTGACCCCAATGTAGGTAGTGAGCGCCAGGGGATAATACTGAAAACACCTTCGGCCCTCTTCGTCGCCCCCGATAATGGCATCCTCAGCTATATAATTGATGATTTATTTCTCGTTGAAAGTCGCTCATTAACCGAACATACTCATGACCTCAAAGAGATAGTATTTAAGACGGGCCTTGAAGCTGTAGCCATTACCGACCCTCGCTTCTGGCGACATCCAGTCAGCCCTACCTTCCATGGAAGAGATATTTTTGCCCCCGTGGCTGCCGGCCTCTCTCTAGGCATTTCCCTTTATGAATTCGGGGAGAAAATAAGGTCCTTGCATGTCCTCTCTATACCAAAGCCGTTCCTTGATGCAGAGGGTAATCTAGTTGGCCAGGTCTTACATATTGACCGCTTTGGCACCTTGATTACAAATATTAAAAGCAGTGACTTGCCTGGAAAGGATGTCCTGGTTGAGGTGGCTGGGCACTGTATTCAAGGTATCAGCAGTTACTACGCGCAAAATGAAGGGGTAATGGCTATCGTGGGCAGCAGCGGTTATCTTGAGGTATCGCTGAGAGACGGAAGTGCTTGCGACTTCTTGGGCATGGTAGTGGGAGACGAAATAAAGGTGATTTCGGCTGTATAGTGAGGAGGTATCAAGAATGTCAATCCAAATCACCACGCTAAGCGAAAATACCGCTGCCAGGATAAAGCTTCTTGCTAATTCAATAATGCCGGCACACGTATCACTCTCTAGAGGTTGCCCACTTGCCATTGTGAGCACATTACTATTGTCATTGTGAGCACCTCACTTTTTTGTCATTGCGAGCGAAGCGCGGCAATCTCTTGTCCCCCACCGAGATTGTTTCGGCTGGCTTTGTCAGCCTCGCAATGACAAAAGGGTATCATTGCTCTTAACAAATCCAATATAAGAGTGGTAATATATGTGATGCCCTGGATACAGACTTGAACGAAAGAGGCTTCAGGAAGGAGAAACTAATGAGCAAAAAAAGATGGCTGGTAATTATTGTAATTGTGGCGGCAGCAATAGTACTTGCGATCCTACTTGACACAATGCTAGCCAACCATCGGCCAGCTATCACCAGCCTGGAAGCTGAGCCGGGGGGAGTTATTCCTTCGGGAAGCTGCCAGATTGCGTGTAATGCTTCGGACCGCGATGGCGACGAGCTGAGCTATAACTGGTCGGCTAGCGGAGGCGAAATAAATGGGGAAGGAGCTACGGTTACCTGGACCGCTCCTGACTCCGCAGGCTCCTACAATGTTACAGTCACGGTGACCGACGGCCGCGGTGGCGAAGTCACAGATTATGTAACTATCACAGTAAGGGCCAATAAGCCGCCAACTATTAACAGTCTGGTAGCCGATGCAGACTGGACTCTTCCTTCGGGTAGTCTCAATGTGACGTGTGATGCTTCAGACCCTGATGGCGATGAGCTGAGCTATGAGTGGACAGCTAGCGGAGGTGATATTTCTGGCACGGGGCCTGAGGTTATCTGGACTGCTCCCGAAGAAGTTGGCATATACCACATCACAGTTGTGGTTAAGGATGGCTATGGTGGGGAAGACATAAGGGTCAAAACTCTCACCGTGGCACTTGGTACTCCGCCAACTATTGAAGACCTGATTGTTACTGCCAATGGGCACAAATATTTGAGAGAGAGCACGGCTGGAGGTGATTACGATGTCTGGAAAGCAAGAGAATACAATATTGAGTGCATTGCTTCAGGCACGGGTGAACTGGTTTATGATTGGCTCTGCGATGGTGGCGAGATTTCCGGAGAGGGCTCCACGATTACCTGGACTGCCCCGAATAAGACGCTTGTTGAAGCTACAGTCACGGTAATAGTGTCTGATGGCAATGGCAATAGCGTGGCTAAGAACATAGTTTTCACAGTGCCGTCTTGTACATGTGGTTCCTGGGGATAAAATCAGGAGATAAATAGCAGCTCTAGCTAAGGCATAGTCTTCCAAGTAGCGACCTGCACACCGTGTGCACCTCGTTTAGAAAATCTTAAACAGGAGAGGCTATTTTGAGGTAGCATTTGTCAATGTCCAACAGGGTGACCAATTTTTTGAAAAACACCTTCCAGGACTGCTTCAAGAGATACTTGATTATATCCCTGATAATCCTAGGAATAGTCATCGGATTCACGAGTCAGGAAACGTCAAGTACCGATGAAGGTTTTGAGGTCCATTTCTTCCATATCCCAGGCTGTTCACACTGTGAGAAACAAGAGCCATTTAATGAAAAGTTGGCCAATACATACCCTTCAATTCAAATTATTGAACACGACGCCACTACACCTGCAGGAAGTGCCCTATTGTCTGAGAAGCTTGCAGAGCTAGGGATAGAAGACGAGCCAGACTTTCCCATAACAATCTTCGGAAATCAAGTATTTGGTGGTTGGGAATCCGAGGAAACAACGGGCAGAGCGATTGAGGAAGC
>Ga0315533_1000398_pt1 | contig 38722 bp, 36 predicted proteins | sample SalMarSW160130MG_FD_203081 | JGI IMG/M metagenome (GOLD analysis project Ga0315533, IMG submission 203081) | Salt marsh sediment microbial communities from the Plum Island Ecosystem LTER, Massachusetts, United States - Salt Marsh Sediment SW1601-30 ...
CATGCTCGCCGAAGAGAAAGGCCATGTAGAAAAACTCAGCGACACACTAGCCGAGCTTGAAAATGAAATAAAAGAAATGAAAAAAGAAAAAAATGAGAAGCCCGAAAAGCAGGAAAACTATTGTACTTACGGCGTGTGCGTACCTAAAATAAGGGAAGATTAGCATAAAATACCTCATCATTCACTAGGATAAATGCCATTCAAATAAAAGGAGGTGTTAAGGTGACGGGAGAACACGAAGGCAGGGAGAACCTAACAGAAGAAACAAAAAACCTTGAGAGGGCAAGGCAGTCATTGATTGAGGAACTCGAGGCCATAAACTGGTATCAGGAAAGGGCAGAGGTGACAAAGGACGCTGAACTCAGGAGGATTCTTGAGCATAACAGGGACGAGGAGAAAGAGCATGCGGCGATGTTAATCGAATGGATAAGGCACAACGACAAAACCCAGGACAAGATGTTCAAGGAGCATGACTGAAACCCTTATGATTATTACAGCCCATTTAGAGTAAAAAAACAGGAATGATGATATGGTACTGAAAGAGAAAGACCTTGAGAGAATCGAAGATGTGAATTTCAATCCGCAAGAAGTTGATTTCAGCGACGAGTGGAAAGTCCTCAAGGTGGCACTGGAAAACGAGATCAGTGGCAGGAAATTGTATGCGCAGTATGCAAAGACAGTGAAAAACGAGCTAGCCAAGCGTGTTTTTATCCACCTTGCAAACGAGGAACTTAATCATATAGATGACATAAAGAAGTTTCTTGACTCATTGAAAGGGAAAGGGTATGTCGACATGGACAAAATAGTCGAGCCCGGTTCCCTGGACAAGACAGGACACTTCTTCGGTGAGCTCATCAGTGAGCTGCGAGGGCGTGTTAAGCCAAGCGATGACGACAAGAAATCCAGGCAGGTGGCGATGGGAATCGAGAAAGCCGGCTATGAGTATTACAAGCAAGGGGCTAAGGCTACAAAAGATCCGCAGCTCAAAAAATTCTTTCAATGGCTGACGGAGCAGGAGCAGTCGCATTACATGCTTATCCGGAACGCCTTTGAATACGCGGACAACCCGGAATCATGGCATGCGGGAGAAGAGCACTGGCTGTTGGAAGGGTAAATGAGGCATTGTATATGCCCCTGGGTTGCAGAAATAAGCAGCAGGAGAGACGAGTCCCGCCATCACAGCTTCAGCCAGGGGAAGTACCCCCTGAGCCTCTTTTCCTGCTCGCTGACCTTGCTTGGAACAACCTTTTTTCCCTCTGGCTTTTTTATCTCCTCTTCCCTGGGCTTCTCTTTGTGAGCCTTTAAGTACATTTCCCATATCTTCGGGTACGCCCTCGCCCTCTGCTTGGACCTCACCGACAGGTTTATCATGGAGGCCGTCTCGAATGTCACCAGACCAAGAAACTTGTGCAGATAATAGTCCAGTATATCCTTGCATTCCATATAGCCTAGCATACACACCTTTACGCCCTTCCTAATCACGGTGTTCAGGAAAACAGGTCTGTCAGGCGTGGCATAGAATATTATGCTGGTCAACATGACCGCAAGGGGCTCCGTGAGATCCGACCTGCAATAGGGCATCAGCTTGTCGCCGTAATTCCTGAAGAGTATGTTTTCGAAATCTTTCCTTTTTATGCCGGGCACCAGCATTTTTGCGAGATCCTCGCTTATGAAAACGGAGATGGACTCCTTTCTCTGGCTCTTGTTTATAAATCCTCCCAGAGAGTACCGCATAATTCCAGCCTTTGCTAGAATCTCGACATACTCCCCGGCATGATCAAACTGGTCTGATAACGCATTGACGGGGACGGTCCCGCCTATGCTGAAGACCGTCCATATGAAGTCTGCAAGCTGGCTCGCCTTGTTTGAGACGCTCAGCAATTCCTGCGCGAAGGCTTTCTCTATTATTTCAAGCATGTTGAATTAATGGATTGTAAAAATAAAAAATCTGCCTATGCTAAACAATCTCGCCCCAGCCGACAAGGCGCCAGCGTCCTGTGACTTGCCTTGACAGGGCGACCCTCTCCCCAGGTTCGGCGCATATCGGCAGCTTGAGCTTTATCTTCGATACTTTCGCGTTCTCGGTAATCATGCCTAAGGTTCTGCTGGTCCCGGCAGTTAGCATGAGGGGCATGCCTTCTTTTAGCGGCTCAACCTTAATGGCCTCCTTTGAACCAACTACCCTGCTCAGCATGTTTATTTTAAGGCTGAGCTCGTCCCAGACAGGCGGGAGTTTGCCAGGCAACCCAGCCACGGAGCCAGAGAGAGCATCTGCCTTGGCCAGGCTCGGATCCAGTTTGGTTGAAACCCCCAGCAGCCCGCCTGGTGTCACGGATTCCTGGTCTAGCTTTGCTTTCTGCAGGCCGCTTATCTCGGTAATGATGGGCTTTATCTGGTCTTTTACATTGATTCCGGGGCGTATCTCGATTTCATCCCCCACACGCAGCTCCCCTTGCAAGAGAGAGCCTCCGAGAACGCCGCCATGCAGCTTTGCTATCGGCGTGCCCGGTTTGTTAACATCAAAGCTCCTCGCCACCAGCATTTTGGGTTCCTTTTTTCTGTCCCTTCTGGGTGCGGGTATATGCTGCTGAATGGCTGCTATCAGGGCGTCTATGTTCGCCCTGTACTGGGCTGACACCGGAATGATGGACGCATTTTCGGCCACCGTGCCACGCAGGAACTCTTTGATTTGCTTATGGTTTTCCTCAGCCTCTTCCTTGCTGACCCTGTCTATCTTGTTCTGAACCACGACTATGTTCTTTATCCCTGCTATGTCCAGGGCGACCAGATGCTCGCTCGTCTGCGGCTGCGGACAGGGCTCATTCGCAGCTATCACAAGCAGGGCACCGTCCATCAGGGCTGCCCCCGCGAGCACGGTTGCCATCAGCGTCTCGTGTCCAGGGGCATCGACGAACGAGACGGTCCTCAGATAATCGCAGTCCGAGAAGCAGCGCAGGCATTTTGATGAAGTTGAGTAGCACTGAGGTTCCCCGCATTTTTTGCATTTGTAAAAAGAGATGTCCGCATAGCCCAGCTTTATCGTTATCCCCCTCTTCATCTCTTCCGAATGGGTGTCGGTCCACTTGCCGCTCAGGGCCTCAGTCAGGGTGGTCTTCCCGTGGTCAACATGCCCCACCAGCCCTATGTTGACCTCAGGCAGCCTGGCAGCTGCAGGCTTCCTGGGCTTCTCTGACTTCCCCTTTGACTGGGCTTTTTTCTCTGATTTTGCCATATGCATACCTTTTGCAATTCTTTTATTTTGAACAGCAACTTTAATAGTCTTTCGGACATCCAAGATTTTTCTTAGCATGAGCGATGCCCGGAGTGTCATATAACATATGCAATTAACCGAAGTTCGATGAAGGTGAATTTGGGCGGAGCGAACTGTAAGTGAGCGTAGTCGGTTAATTCCTGTTAGTTTCTCCGAACGTAGTGAGGGTTGATTTTTATTGCAACGTTCCCGAAGGCAAAAATCAAGGTTGAGAACGAGCCCGCAAAATTTATATAATTTTATTTAATACTAATTTTATTATGGCTACATTTGATGATTTTCAAAAATTGGACATAAGAGTTGGAAAAATTATAGAAGTTGAAGATTTTCCTGAGGCACGAAAACCATCATATAAATTGACTATTGACTTTGGTGTAGAGATTGGAACAAAGAGGTCAAGTGCTCAGTTGGTTAAGAATTATTCTAAGGAAAATCTGAAAGGAAAATTAGTATTATGTGTAGTCAATTTCCCACCACGACAAATTGGTCCATTTATGTCAGAAGTTCTAACATTGGGAATCCCTGGCGAAGATAAAGAATGTGTTTTAATTCAGCCAGAAAGGGATGTTCCAATTGGTGGAAAATTGTATTAGGGCTCGTTCTCAATTGAGCATATACAGCTAAAAGAAGTTCTCGGCTTTGTCCGAGAATTTGGACGGAACGGGATTCCCCAAAGCCTTGTTATATCCGTCTCGAAGAGACCGAAGAATAGCTACAAGCGATTTTTTGCGAAGCAAAAAAATCCCGAAGAGTAATTCCGAGAGGCGTTCTATCAAGCGAATACAGTAAGCAATTAAGAACAAGAATCAAGGGGCCAATCCTTTTCCGTTTTTTCCCGCTTTTTTTCTTACAGGAGCAAGTGTATTTTTTAGTTGTTTAAACTTAATATAACATAAAATAGAATAATAATTTGAAGAAATTGTTGAGGAAGGGGGAGCATGAATATAACAAAAGTGTCCGGGCTAAAAGAAGGTGAAGATACCTATAAATCAATTTTTGAAAACCTACCTTTTGTAGCATTTACCCTTGATAGGAAAGGGAGGGTATTGGAAGCCAACAAGTCCGCTGAGCAGGTTTTTGGTTTGCGGATGGAGGATGTTAGGGGCAAAGGCTTCTCTGAAGTTGCAATGCTTAGTAAAAGGGATCTGATAAAGGCTTTCATAGAGTTCAGGAAAAATTTGCAAGGAAGGGTAACAGAAAAGACGGTGTATAATGTTAAACTGAAGAATGGCAAAGAAATACTTATCGAGCTAGTGGGTATACCCCTGAAAGAGGGGGGCAAGGTAACCAAGGTGCTTGATGTTGGCAGCGATATCACTGAACGTAAGAGGGCAGAAGAGGAGTTGAAAAAGAGAACAGAAGAGCTGGAAAGATTTAACAAAATGGCTGTTGGCAGAGAACTTAAGATGATTGGGTTGAAGAAAAAAATTAAAGAGTTAGAGGAAAAACTTCAAAAGAAATAAACAGAACTTCCTCATTCTAGTTTAAAATTGTCCCCCTTCTACCTTTTAGCCTCTCAAAATTATTGGATATAACATATGGCGTTTTAGGAAGCTTGCCATAGGCAAGTTTGGGTGAGGTTCTGCAAGAACCGAACCGTAAAACCCGTGTTAAGTGAGCCGAGCCAAAGGCTAGAGTGTAACGTGCCGACGAACTTCGTAGGAGTGAGGAGTGTAAAAATGGGTCGCGGCCGAAAATATATACTTCAGTATATAAATCGGGTTTGGAGATTTTTTCGTCGTTTCTTGAGTTTTGAGGGGGCGTCTTTTCCAGAAGATTTATATCATGTCTAATAACCATATTTATAATTAGAGAAGTGAAAATGGTGGAGCTGAAAGAGTATAAGGGAGTTGGAGGGATTGTTAAGAAAGTATGGTTATTGAAACCGGAGGGTAGGAAATGAATTTATACGCTCTTTTGCCATTGACGGCTTTTATTGCAAATGTGATCATTGGTTGTTATATTATTTACAAGAATCCCAAGGATAGGTTAAACAGACTATATGCTCTCGTTGCATTTTCAGTGGCGATCTGGGGTCTGGGGGATTTTCTCGTTTTCACGGCCGTAACTCCTGCTGCAGCCCTTTACTGGGAAAAGTTGTCAACATTGGGCAGCGTGTCTGTCCCTGTCCTTTTGCTTCATTTCTTTTTGGTTTTCACGAGAAGTAAATTCGTCTCAAGGAAAATATTTTATCTTTTGTATATACCCTCCCTGCTTTTTGGATTCTTAAATTTCACAACAACGCTTATCCCAGATTCAGCAGAATTGAACTACTGGGGTTACGGGATCGCAGGCGGTGTTTTATACGAGCCGTTTACATCCTACATCGTTGTGTATATTATTGCTGGTCTTTTGTTCTGTTACCGTTTCTATTCAAAGGCCCCGTCCGTGAGAGAGAAAAGCCAGGCAAAGCTGCTGATGATTTCCATAGCCATTCCACTTGTGGGCGGAGTCATAACAGAAGCTGTTCCTATAATACTTGGATTCAAAATTATTCCTCTATCATCCACTCTATCAGCCCCCACGGCTCTGATAATCGCTTATGCAATGATTAAATACAAGCTCATGACCATAACCTCCGCCCTGGCAGCAGAGAACATAATAGAAACCATGGCTGATTATCTTGTAGTTGCGGACAAGGAAAAGAACATTGCTCTTGTTAGCGATTCCACTATTGATATACTTGGTTATAAAAGGGGCGAGATTGTTAGCAAACCGATGAATATCATATTCTCCAGAAAAACTTACAGCTCCAAGGTAATCGAACAACTCAAAGAAAAGAAATATTTGAAGAACAAAGAAACACAAATCTCAACAAAGGATGGAAAAAAAATCCCCGTCTCAATAAATGGTTCTGTTATAAGGGACAAGGGCTCAATTATAGGATATGTTCTACTCATGAGGGACATGGCAGAAATCAACAAACTGATTAAGAGTTTGGAAGAAAAAACAAAAGAATTGGGAAAATCAAAGAAACAACTCGAATCAAAGAACATCGAACTCGCTAAATTCAATAATATGGCTGTGGGAAGGGAACTAAGAATGGTGGAACTAAAGAAAAGGATTGACGAGTTAGAGAACTTATTGAAAAAGCGTGGAATTAAAATCAAAAATAATAATTCATCATTGAAAGAGAAGAGGGTATGATAACCGAAGCAGATACGTGTAGGAAATATTTATAGTTCTGGCTTGGAAGGTGAACAAATCAGTCACCAATTTTTTAAAGGTTTCTTAAGGTCAGGCAAGACCCCCCCCCGGGGGGGGGGGTTTCTGCTTTCTTATTCATCTAAAAGCAAAACTACACGCACATAGCAAACAAAGACATAAAAAATATCGCTAACCTGTTATGACTTTTTATCTGGAAGATTTACTTGGAGCACCCCAGCCAGCCGGGTCTTTTGACCATTCCAGAACATTCTCTTTCTCATTTTTTGTAATGTAATCCATCTCGGACGCGACCTGGACAAGGGTGCTGAAGTTGCTCAACGTTATCAATCTGCAATTGGCTTCGTTGAAATTCTGAACGGATTTTTTGAATTCGTAGGTGAAGATAGCTAGGCAGTTTTCAACTACCCCACCGGCTTCCCTCAGGGTTTTGATAGTTGAAACAGCACTCCCTCCGGTGCTGATCAGGTCCTCTACCACGAGAACGTGCTGCCCCTTTTCCACTTCCCCTTCTATCAGATTTTTAAGTCCATGGTCCTTCGCATTTGGCCTGACATACACCATCGGTTTAGCCAGCGAGTCGGCAACCCAAGCGGCCCAGGGGATGCCCGAGGTCGCAACGCCGGCAATCACGTCGGGCTTGATTCCCATGTTTTCTATTACCCCTGCCAAACACTTGACTATGGTTTTCCTTTCGGCCGGGTAGGACATGAGCATTCTGTTGTCTACGTATATGGGCGCAAGAATTCCGCTTGCCCATTCGTAGGGTGGATTTATCCTTAAGGTGACGGCCTTTATGCCCAGCAGGATCTCTGCGACCTCTCTTTCCATATGACCACCAATCAAAACTTGACAATGTCGGCTATCCTCCTAATATGAACCTATGACACCTTGAAATCGTCTATCGAGAAATGCCTCTCGCAGAAATAGCATTTGTATTTCGAGCCATTCCTTACGAACTTGGTTTCGCATACCTCTTTGTTCGTGATGCACTTCTTGTTCGGGCATACCAATAGGCCACTGAGCTCGTCGGGCATCTTGACGTGCCTTTTGCCATGAACCTTCTGGTTCTTGATTATGTTGATGGTTACATGGGGTGCGAACAGGCCTATCTCATCCGTCTCCTTCTTTGAAAGCAACTTCTTCTCTATCTTTATTATATCCTTTGTACCTTGCTTGGAAGACCCCACGTTCATCGCAATTATTATCGGATGCTTGGAGTCCACATGGAGTATGTCCAGTATATCAAGCGCTGAACCGGCTGGGAGATGGTCAAGGACCGTGCCATCCTTGATTCTGGTGACCTTGAGCCCTTCTGTCATTCAATCACTTCCCCCAGTACCCATCAGCAGGTCAAGCAGCGCCATCCTCAGCGATACTCCGTAAAACGACTGCTTGAAGTACCTGGCGTAGGGCGTATCATCAACTTCAGGCTTTATCTCGTTTACCCTCGGCAACGGGTGCAGGATCATCATATCATGCTTCGCCTTTTTTAGCAGCCTGTTGTCAACCGAGTACGAGCCGGCGACCCTTTCATATTCGTTGGGATCCGGGAACCGTTCCTTCTGGATCCTCGTCACGTACAGCACATCCACCCACGATATGACATCATCCATCGATTCATATATCTCAGGGCTGATGCCGTACTTCCCTTCGATATCCTCCATGATCCACCCCGGCATGCTTAGAGCCTTTGGCGAAACGAGCGAAACATCGATGCCGAACATAGGCAGAAGATAGATTAGCGAATGGACAGTCCTTCCGTATTTGAGGTCACCGCACAAGGCGACCTTGAGCTTCTTGAGGCCTTTCTCGACCTTTATCGTCAGCAGATCAAGCAACGCTTGGGTCGGATGCTGGTTGCTGCCATCCCCTCCATTGATGACTGGCACGTCAACAGCTTGCGATACAAGCCTGGCGGAACCCTCGTAGGGGTTCCTCATGACTATGCAGTCGCAGTATTTCTCTATGTTCTTGACGGTATCCGTTAGGGTCTCTCCTTTCTGCACTGACGTCCCTTCGGTGCCTGAGAATCCTATGACAGAGCCGCCGAGCCTCGTCATGGCGGACTCGAAGGATAGCCTCGTCCTGGTGCTGGGCTCGAAGAAGAGGGTCGCAAGAATCTTTCCCTGCAATTTATTTAAGCGCTTTTTCCTTTCCAGATGACCAAGCATGACCTCTGCCTGAGAGAGAATCTCCTCCACGTCTTCTCGCGTCAGATCCACCGCGGAAATAATGTCCTTTGATTTGATGCCCATGATATTCAAAATAAATCTTTAACCCCAGTATTTAAAAAAACAATTCGTGTGTTTCAATGCATGTAGACTCAGACCCTCGTGCTACAAAAAACCGAACGTTGCCTTGAATTCAACCTTGACATTTTCCAGGCTGTTTTCAGCAAATAAGCCGTACCTCCCTTCCATTTCAACAATCTCCTCAAGCCACGTTGCATACTCTTCCAGCTTGTCCCTTCCTAACTCAGTTAACCTTCCAACAATTTCGGAATATCCATCTTCCTCAGCTTTCCCGCAATACGGTGAAAGATAGTCGCATGCAGCTATTATGTAATCAGACAGAGGAGCTTCAACACTCACGGCGATGATCTTTCCGAGTTTTATCTTATTTATCATATTATAGTTTAGATGCCAATTTTTTTAAGCTATAGTGACAGGGAGTTACGATGCCAGTGATCTAAAAACAGTTCAAAACAGTTCAGCAAATCACCCCAAACAACCCTTTAAATCTTACATCAATAGTTTTCCTATGGACTGGTTGATGAGGGTGGAGCAAATAGGGAACATGTTTTTCGGGACTAATCTGGATAAAGAAATAGCTGATTATAGAACAGACGCAAAAAGCTATGATTACGTCCCTTCTGACAGAGTCGCAGATGCCTTGGAAAAACTAAAGAAAAGCGTTGGTAAATACTGCTCCGGTAGTATATACAACGCATTTGTGAATGGTCTGAACACCACTGGTACTGCAAAAGAATTTGACGCGAGTCTTGAATTAGCACTTGGGACGGCAAACGGAAAGCCTAGCAGGCGATGAATAATATTCAATCATAAGTACTGAACAGTACTTGGACCGCTTAAACCGAATCTAGAGAATCTGGAAATAGTTCACCAGGAAAATCCATACATCAAGCCAAGCGAAAAGATAGATGAAAAGGCCGTTTCCGACCCACCAACTGAATTTCTTCTTCCCCACTACGCGCTCTGTCAGGTGCCCGAGGAATATGGCAACGACTAGCGCCATCCCAAGGGCGTACATCGCCATGCCCAGCATGGTGGACAGCCAGCCTATCGCTGCGCCTGCGACAAAATGAACCAGTAACGAAATCCTTGATTGTTTCAGCTCGTCATCCATGAAAATCATTTCTCTGGTGATTTATAAAAAGATTCTCCCATCCTTCCCATCATTCCCATATAGACGGCATAAACTTAAAAAATTTACTCATAACGGAGCTAAATATGACCGGGGAAGGAAGTTGTTACGCGACCATGGATGCGAGGACCCTTGTTGATGGTTTAAAGGGTTGCCATTCTGACTGGAGGAATATCGTTATCGAAGACACCAGCGGATTACCACCGGTCTATTCTTCTTTGTTTCCACGCGCGGGCACATACGGAGCACGCTGCACGGACAGCCGAAAAATAGACACGGTATCAAGCGGTGAGGTAGACGTGGAGTGTATAGAAATTGCCTATTCAGATGGTGGAAAGAAAAAAGTTGTGATAGTTGGGGATAAACCCGCACTGGGAACGCTGTACGAGATAGAGACTATGCCTGAGTATAGAGACGCTGTCGTGCTTCCCGGCTAGTTCTTTAACCGAAAGTTATTCAACCGAAATTCGAGGCAGAGTGAAACTGGAAATGGATGTTGAGATTCCACATGTCACCGTTGCTCGCTCCATCTGCTGAAGTAGATAATCCCTATAACGCATACGATGGTCGTGACGAACGCCGTTAACATAGTGAAAACGTAGCCGTCGCCGGTGATGCTGAATATTTCAATCAGCTTGTTTACGCCTTCCTTGACAACGTCCCTCCATACGAGGGCTATCATGAACCCGAAGGCAGCCAGCACGGACTTGGCTACGTTTTTCCTTACCTCACGCTTTACCTTTTTCGCAGCGGATACAAACTTGTCGTCGACGTTGGTCTTGGCCGCCACCCTTTTGGCCCCTGATACGAGCTTGTCGTCCAGCGTTGTCTTGTCCAGCACCCTTTTCAAGTTTTTTCTCACGTGACTACCTCTTCTTCTTGAAGCGCATCTTCTTTTGCTTCTTCTTCAGCTTGTGCTTCTTCATCTTCCCTCTTTTCCTTTTGCGGCCACATGGACACATTTATATCAGCCTCTTTTTATTTTTATAGCATTCTTTATCATATTTTATTTTTCCCTCTTTAATTTCTGGTCTTCTATTGTATTCTATCTGTTTTTTCAGTATGGTTTCCCTGTTTTTTAAATAATATCCTCCCAAAGCCTAATTAGTTAAACAATTTATAAATGTGAAACAATCATGTTCCACTTTGTTTCAATTGCGACGAGAAAATCAGAAATATATGGGATACTTTCTACTGATTTTCAGCTTTGTTATTAAGTTATTAATATTCAAAAACAATAAATAATTAATAGACTTAAGGAATATACAATTAGTAGATTTTTAAATCGGAGGTAAATAATGGAGGTAATCATGAAAGTCGGACATTTGTTTTTGTGTTTTTTGGTGGCATTTCTCATGGCAGCGGCAGCGGTCAAAGCAGAGGACATAGACGCCGTGATCCTGGCTACGAATTCGAACTATCCCGATACCCTCGTAGCGGCTGTGGCTGCGGAGAAGATAGGAGCCCCGTTGCTCCTGACAGAACGTGGGCAGTTGTCTAGCGAGACCAAATCAGAGATTGAATCCTTGGGTGTCAGTACCGTCTACATAGTAGGCGGACCAGCGGTAGTAGCAGAGAATATCGAGGAAGAGCTTGGAGAAGATTACGTGGTAGTGAGATTGTGGGGAATGACAAGGTACGGCACAGCAGTCGAAGTTGCAAATTATTTCTGGGACGAGTCAGACAAGGCGGTGCTTGTCTGGGACAGTCTCGTCAAACCCGCTTTAGGGAACAGCGAGATGGTATCCCAAGCCAAGGAGATGGCAATTGAAGAGGAAATCCCCCTTTTGTTGATAAACAAGAATTACATCCCGACCCCGGTGGAAGGCGTGCTGGAGAGTCTCGGTGTTCAGGAAGTTGTCCTGATAGGCAATGTTGGAGGAGATGTAGGCGCGTCGCTGGATAATCTTGGGATAACAGTAGCAGAGGAGATAAAAGGACCGACGCCAAACGAGACGAGAAGGTTGCTCAAGGAGAAGCTGAAACAGAGGATAAAGGCAAGGATAGTAAGCCACGGCAAAAGGCCCCTGGTGGTGGTTGCCGTGGGAAACTGGACGGATACTATAAAGGCACCCCATATGCCCAACGGTACCAGCAGGCATATCACTTCCGAAGACCAGATAGACGATCTGATAGCAGAGATAAACGAAAACAACTACACCCGGATAGTCGTGGTGGGCAAGCCTGCTCTGGCCAAGGTGATTCACGACAGGCTGACAGAGGCTGGCATATCTTCTACCTTGCTTTCAGGGAGACCCGTAGCAGTTGCGAGGCAAATCGTACAGAGGGAAATAGCAGCGATAAGGAAAAGGGCACAGCTGGCTGTAGCGACTCTAAGGAATCTGTTCGTCAGGAGGATAAGAGCAATGAACCTTACGGAAAGCGGCCTAGAGAAAATAGAAAGCGTGAGGAGCATCTTGGATAAGGCAGGGACTGCGGACAAAACAGCGGTACTGGCGGGAGTCAGAGCTATCAGGGACGAGATGCTGGAAAAGTTAAACGAAGGCGACAATGAAGGGGCATGGCTGCTGCACAAAAAACTTGAAAGCAGCGTAGCGGGATTGATATACAAACACAGGGCCACTTCCATGCTTGTGCCATTATATCGGAACTTGACAAACCTGGAAACAAAATACAGGATATCGCAGAAAGCTGACGTCGCACCACCTTTAGCCACACCCTGAAACTTTATTCATTTTCCCCCCTTTCTGTTTCATTTTTCACTTTAAGACAGAGCTTGCTATATACTCAAACTTTTCCCAGGTCTGCCAGTCCAATTTCGCTCCATTGCTTCGCAGAATCCTTGCGCTTTCCACGTCGATCTTAAGCGGGTCTGGATCGGCCAGATACCCGATATCCTTGCAAATCACAGGACTCGGGCTTGAGCAGTCGCAGTACCGGGTTATCTTAAGCAGCGAATTGATGCACAATATCTTGTCTTTTTTGAACAACTTGAGGACAGAGGAGGCGGCCAGGGCGAACTCCCTGAAGCTTTTAGCCACGGCTCCGGGTTGTACACTCAAAGCTCCTGTAGGGCATAACTTGATGCACCTCTGGCAGGCGGGGCAGTCGGTGAGATCGAGTCTCATCCCGCTTTGCAGACTGATGAAGCCGAATGGGCAGGTATTGACGCAGGTGCCGCACCTGATGCACCGCAGTTCGTCGTAAACGGGCCTCATCGGGGCATGCATCCTTCTCTTGCCATCCTTGACGACGCATCCCATGGAGAGGTTCTTTATAGCAGCCCCCATGCCCGTTGTCAGGTGCCCTGTCACGTGAGAGAGCAGCACCAAAGAGTCGGCCTCAGCAATAATCTTGGCCACCTTTACGCCGTCCACCTCTTTCCATTCATCGTCCTGGGCGATCACAACCTCAAATTCCCCGAATCCGTGCTTCCTGGCGACCTGTTCGTATCCTTGGACGGTGTACCTTTTCCTTTTGTACAACGTCGTGGTGTCCACGAGGAAAGGCTCGCCGCCGTTTTCTGCTATTTTTTCCACCAGAATCCCAACATCCTTGGGAGAGACGTGATTCGGATTACCCTCCTCCCCCATGTGCAGTTTTATGGCCACCCTGCCGGCCAGCTCCACCTGGATGTTTCTTATGTCATCATACAGCATATAGCTCATGCAATCCCTTATCTGATTTAGGGCTGTCGATATTTATAAATCGTTGAAAATGCGGAACAGCGGGCAACCCCTACCCCCACAAATAAAAATAATAAGAAGCCTTAATATGTAATTATGCCAGGCGAAAAAACTGCCATGCGTTCGGTTGCAGTGATAGTCGTCGTTGCAGTCTTGTATGTTTCTTTCTTCATCTTGCCTTCCATTTTATCAAAATACGGACTTTCCAAGCCTTCCCTTGTGGAAGGGGAGCCCGTTGAGCCCCGGCACATCCAGTGGCTGGTAACCGAGCTAGGTGCGGGCAACTTGCAAAGCCCGGCCGGAGCCGGCGGGACCCCCGAGATCGAGTTCGTTGTAAATCCAGGGAACCAGTATTTCACTGTGACTATCGAGAACGGCGTACCGAAAACCAAGTCGGGTTCTGCGGATGACCCCGATATCAGGCTTAGCGGAAACAGGGATGTCATCGCCAGGCTGCTGGCGGCAGATGACCTTTTTGCGGAAGTGGGAAAACTCAGCGAGGATGGTAAAGTCAAGCTGGACATGTTAAAGGACAGGGACGAACTTGCCGGGATGGGATACGAGTCTCTCTATAACGAACTGACACATTCGCAGCAGAGTTCAAAAAAGCTTATTTAAATAACACAAGATAAAAATTAGATATGAAAAGGGTCAACTCTGGGATTGAAGGTCTGGATACGCTGATCGAAGGCGGCTACCCGGATGGCAGCATAGTTCTTGTTGCCGGAACGCCCGGAACAGGCAAGACGATTTTAGGTTTGCAGTTTCTGCATGAGGGCGCCAAAAGCAAAGAGATGGGCATCTTCGTGTCTTTCGAGCAGGAGAAGAAAGACCTTATCAGGCAGGCGTCACGGTTTGGCTGGGACTTCGAGGCCCTCGAAAAGAAAAACCTCATCCGGATAGTGTCAATGTGGCCCAGCTCTTTCGACGAAGTGATGACCAAGATATTCAAATGCCTGTATTACAAGCCGAAAAGGCTGGTCGTGGATTCCATAACATCCATAACCTACAGCATGGGCGACAACAGGGAGGCTTTTCACAAGATGGCAGAGAAATTGAAAAAAAGCGGATTAACCGTTGTTTTGACATCCGAGCTGCTGTCGGGCCAGCAAGGATTTTCAAGGGACGGCATATCGGAATTCGTTAGCGACGGGCTGATTTTGCTGAGGAGCGTAGAGGCGGCAGGGGAACACAAGAACCTGCTCAGGGTGGAAAAAATGAGGTCAAGCAGGATAAACAAGGAGTCCCACATTTACGATATCACGGAAAGGGGAATGGGGTTGACAGCACCCCCGGAAGCGAAGAAATAAGGCGAGGTTTTTGGGTATGCCAAACTGGAAGCAGGTTTTGATAAGCGCGGTGCTTTTTCTGGTAATTGCGCAGATAATGCACACCCTTTTCGCTTTCCTCATGATGGGATACTACGTTGATCCAGCCTATGCTGGCGTTTGGAGCAAGATAATGATGCCGTTGTCTGGACCGCCTCCGGCCGAGTTCTATTATTACAGCATAGCATTCGGCTTCGTTTCCGCCCTCATTTACGTGATTGTGTACACAAAATTCAAATCTGCGGTGCCGGGGGACAGCGCAGTGAGGAAGGGGGTGAACTATGGTCTGTGGATCATATTCCTCGTTGGCACGGTTCCCGGATACCTCGCAATGTATCTTCTGATAAACCTGCCGGCTGGCTTAATCGCGATGTGGGCGGTCGAGATGCTGGTGATAGCGCTTGCCGGCGGGATAGTAATCGCCAAGTTCAACTAGTTAAAGAGTCAAACACTACAAAATCGATTGGAAATATAGCCTACCATTCTTGATTCAAACTTGATAAGTATAATCTAGAACACAGGGATCCTTTTTGGGCAGCTTCTTTGAGTTCATCGGCAACTGCCCATTTCCAGGCCAGGTACTGTGTAACGCCTTCTACTGGTTGAGGCACTTTCGGCTCCCCTCGGACAATTTTAACCTCATACTCTTTCATATGCAAAACGTAATTTTTCCTTTCGATATCACCTGATCCGATAAGTTTTACGATCCCCAATCCAACACCGAGTTTTTCTCTCCCGGAACGTAAAAGCGCTTTTTCAAAAGCCTCCCCATCAAGCAAAGACCCCGCGGGCAGCCCCCAAACATCCGGCAGGTCTTTGTCGTCAGGGGGCCGCTTTACTGCCAAAAATTTAGACCTGTCTTTGTTATAGATTACAAAGGCAACCGCATTTTTTACAGGTTTCATAAGTTTCATAATTGACATATGCAGGCAATGCATGTTATTCTTTCTATTTATCCTTTCTATCCTTTCTTGGGCTGGAAATCTTGGGCTCGAAAAAACATTTTTATTACCCGAATCAATTCCAGATTATGAACAGGTATTTTTTGTTCGCCGTTTGCAGCGTCATCATCATACTGCTGCTTTTGAACATAATCTCATTGAACTCTGTTATGAGCCAGAACGGCAGAATCCTGGATCTTGAAAACGCCGTCAGCGGCCACCTGCTTGAAATCGGGCGCCTTGCTGGCAAATCGAGGATTTTGTGCGCTAATTCTAGCCTGCACAGCTCAGGCGGAAAGCAGTATATCAAATTGAACGCTTTTGCGAGCAAAGACGGCAAGGTTTCCCTCAATGTGCAGAGCGTCCACAAAGAACCGATATTCGTGATCAACATCCGGGAGGTTCTGGTCGTCTACGACAAAAAGCAAGACCAGTTTGCTGCCGATCCAAGGTCGGTCCCGACCTTCAAGAAACCGGATTCAAACGCGACATGCAGCGGCACGATTTATCCCGGCGAATCATTGACATGCGAGTCGGATTACTACAGCGATATGATTGAGGAGACCGTCGAGGATGGTGACAACGCGTTCATCATCAGGTATCTGGCGGCAGAGCTCGACATAGAGCCTTATTATTTTGTGGGGACGGATCTGTGCGTAAGGATAGTTTAAGGTTCCTCTTTTCAACATTCTGGGTACGCGGGTACGATTGCAAAAACAGAAGACTCTTGGCTCCAAAATATAATCCCTTCCAGACCGAGAAAACGGGCGATTTTTTCAATTTCCCCCTCAAAAACCCAATTTTCAGCTAATTTCCCACCTTATTTTAAAACATATTTAAGCTTATGTACGTAAATATAGGTTAACAGTTAAACAGTTAACTGTATAACTTGACAAGAGGCTTGATAAAAAAATTCGGTGGTTTTCCATGAGAACCGATGCTAGTCCAGAGAATAAAGGGAAATCTGGAGAGAAATCGGGACAGGAGTGGTACGATGCCCGCTCTATAAAGGTACTAAAGGGCCTGGAAGGGGTCAGAAAAAGGCCCGCCATGTACATAGGCGATACAGCCAAGAGGGGACTCCACCACATCCTCGAGGAGGTCGTGGACAATTCAATCGACGAGCATCTTGCGGGCTTTTGCGACCACATAACCGTAACAATACACGATGACGGTCATGCGACAGTTGAGGACAACGGTAGAGGCATACCGGTCGATATGCATCCCGAAATGCATAAGCCAGCTCTCGAGATTGTGATGACGACCTTGCATGCCGGAGGGAAGTTCGACACCAAAAGCTACAGGATATCCGGAGGGCTGCATGGGGTAGGGGTTTCTGTAACAAATGCGCTGTCCGAATGGCTTAAAGCGGAAGTCAAAAGAAATGGCAGGGCGTATTCCCAGAAATACATGAGGGGGAAGGCCGTGTCTGAATTGAAAGTCGGCAAAAAGACCGACGAAACAGGGACGCTCATTACGTTCAAAGCCGACCCGAAGATTTTCTCAGAGACCGATTTTGACTACGAGCTGCTGGTTGCCAGGCTGGAGGAGCTCTCCTTCCTGAATGCCGGACTGAAGATAGATATTCTCGACGAGCGGAGCGGAAAGCACGAATCGTTTATCCATGCCGGTGGTATAAAATCGTTCGTTAAGCACCTCAACAAAACCAAATCTCCAATCCACCCCGAACCTGTCTATTTTTCCGACAAGAAGCCAAAACACGAGCTTGAAGTCGCGATGCAGTACACGGACGGCTATGTCAGAACGGTTTACTCCTTCGTGAATGGTATAAATACAATCGAAGGCGGAACGCATCAGGAAGGATGGAGAAGCGCCCTGACCAGAGCGCTGAACAAATACATCGAGGAGAAGGGATCCATGCAGCTCAAGGGCGAGGATGTCAGGGAAGGCCTGACTGCTGTGATATCGCTCAGGCTGCAGAACCCCCAGTTCGAGGGGCAAACCAAGACAAAGCTGGGCAACAGCGATGTCAGGGGCATTGTGGCGAGCGTCACCTATGAAAAGCTTACGAGCTTCCTGGAGGAGAATCCCCAAGTGAGGAATATCATCATCACGAAGGTTCTGGAGGCTGCCAAGGCGAGGGAGGCTGCCAGGCAAGCCAAGGAGCTTGTCAGGCGGAAGAGCGCCTTCAGCACGGGATCGTTGCCGGGCAAGCTGGCCGACTGCCAGGTCCGGGACCCGAAAAAGGCCGAGCTGTTCATTGTAGAAGGGGATTCTGCAGGCGGTTGTTTTTCAGGTGACACAAAAGTCGCATTAGTAGACGGGAGGAACCTCAGCTTCAAGGATTTGGTGGAAGAGAACAAGAAGGGAAAAAGTAACTATTGCTATACTATAGACAATGATGGATTAATAAGGATAGGCCTGATAAAGAATCCCAGAAGGACAAAAAAGAATGCTGAGGTCATAAAGTTGTTTCTTGACAACGGTGAAGCCATCACATGCACCCCCGATCACAGGTTCATGCTAAGAGATGGTAGCTACCTAGAGGCAAACAGATTGAAGAATGACATCAGCATCATGCCTCTGTGCAGGAAATTGTCAAAGATAGAAGGAAGGATAAAGATAAAAGGCTATGAGATGGTACTTAATCCAAAGACCCACAAATGGATACTCACTCATCTCCTCTCAGACAGGTACAACATAGCAAGCCAGAGATATGAACCTTCTTCAGGTGACTGCAGGCATCACATAGATTTCAATAAGCTGAACAACAATCCAGAGAACATAATGAGGATGGGAAAACAAGAGCATCTGGACTTTCACGTCCGAACGATTGAAAAAACGGCACATAGAGAGGACATCAAGCAAAAATGCAGAGAAGTACACAAAAGTCCAGAGTATAGAAAGAAAGTCAGCGAGATAATGTCGACCCCTGAAATGAGGAACATGCTTTCACAGAGAGCAAAGAAGCAATGGGAAAATGACCAGTACAAAAAATTTATGGTCAAGAAATTTCTAGAATTCTATAAGACCAACAAGCAATATCGGGAGAGGACCCGTAAAATACTACTGAAAGCAAATCAAGGATATTGGTCCAAGGAAGGGAACAGGGAGAAGCAAGCCGAGAGGGTTATAAAATACTTCGAGAATAATCCCGAGGCCAGAAAACAGAATAGTGATATAGCCAAAAGGCAATGGAGCAACCCCGAGCTCAGGAAATGGAGAAGCGAGAAGACCAAGGAGCAATGGACCAAGGAATTTAGGGAGAAAAGAAAAAAAGCATATAACAGGACATACTTCAAACACACTGCCGGTTTCATGAAACAGATTCTAGAAAACGATAGGAATCTGAACGTATATGATGTGGAAAGAATCCGTTCTCGAAACAAGAACCTGCTGAGGCTTGATACATTCACCGAGAGGTTCTTCGGTAATGACGAAAAAGCTATGATTGAAGCAGTTATGAATTATAACCACAAAATCAGGAGGATAGAAAATATTAAAAAGAAAATGGACGTCTATGACCTTGAGGTCGAAGGTACGCATAACTTTGCTTTGACTTCTGGTGTGTTCGTTCATAATTCTTCCAGGCAGGGCAGGGACAGGAAATTCCAGGCCGTGCTGCCTTTGAGGGGCAAGATACTCAATACAGAGAAGGCAAGGATAGACAAGATTTACGAGAACAACGAGATTTCGGCAATGATGACCGCGATAGGAACCGGCATAAACGACGAATGCGATGCCAAGAAGAGCAGGTACGGGAAGATAATGATACTCGCGGACAGCGACGTGGACGGGAACCACATAGTCACGCTGATCCTGACCTTCTTTTACCGCTACATGCAGCCGCTGATAAAGACGGGCAAAATCTATGTGGCAAATGCGCCCCTTTACAGGATAAAGCACAAGAACAAGGTCCACTACGTCTTCGATGAGCGCGAGAAAAACAGGTTGCTGCAAAAGATGGGGGAAAAGGGAGTGCTGATACAGCGGTTCAAGGGTCTCGGTGAGATGAATCCGGCACAGCTGTGGGAGACGACGCTGAATCCGGAAACCAGAAGGCTGAAGCAGATAACAATAGAGGATGCCATGCTGGCCGATGAGATATTTAGCACCCTGATGGGGAAAGAGGTCGTTCCGAGAAGGGAGTTCATAGTGAAGCATTCAAAGGCCGTGAAAAATCTGGACATCTAAGGTGTCATGAGGGTCATGAGTATGGAAAGGAAGGCGAAAGCTGGCGAAGACCGGGTGATAAAAAAACCCGTTGAAGACGAGATGAGGGAGAACTACATAGACTATGCGATGTCCGTCATCATAGGCAGGGCACTGCCTGATGTCAGGGACGGGCTCAAGCCTGTCCACAGGAGGGTTCTGTACGCCATGCACGAGCTTGGCCTGGCACACAGCAGGCCGTTCAGGAAGTGCGCTAGGATAGTTGGTGATGTGATTGGCAAGTTCCACCCCCACGGTGACCAAGCGGCCTACGATACACTAGTCAGGATGGCCCAGTGGTTTAGTCTGAGATATTTGCTTGTTGATGGACAGGGAAATTTCGGTTCTATTGACGGAGATTCCCCTGCTGCTATGCGTTATACAGAAGCAAGGTTTAGCAGAATAGCAGAGGAGATGCTCAGGGACATAGAGATGAACACCGTGGGCTTTGTGCCAAATTTTGATGGCAGCATCCAGGAGCCCGTTATTCTGCCAAATCGCATTCCAAACTTGCTTATTAACGGCAGCAGCGGAATAGCTGTGGGCATGTCCACGAACATGCCGCCCCACAATATAGGAGAGATATGCGACGCCGTCGTGATGCTCATAGACAACCCAGAATCGAGTCTTGAAGATTTGATGACGGTTGTCAAGGGCCCTGACTTTCCCACCGGAGGCATAATATGCGGGAAGTCAGGCATCATTAGGGCTTACAAGACCGGCCGGGGCATCTTAAAGGTCAGGGCCTTGGCCGATGTGGAGAATGAGAGCACAATCGTAATAAAAGAGATACCCTACATGGTGAACAAGTCAAATCTCATTTCGCATATGGCAGAGCTGGTGAAGAACAAGCACATAGAGGGGATAAGAACAATCCGGGACGAGTCGGACAAGGAAGGTATGAGGATAGTCATCGAACTCCAATCGGGCGTGAGCTCCGAGCTGGTGCTCAACAAGTTGTACCAGCACACCGCAATGGAATCGACATTCGGCATCATAAACCTGGCCCTTGTTGACAACAAACCCAAGATACTAACCCTTAAAGAGTTGCTGATCCATTTCATCGAGCACAGGCGTGACATAATCACGCGCAGGACAAGGTTCTTGCTGGAAAAGGCAAAGGCAAGGGCCCATATCCTTGCCGGTTTGCAGATAGCACTGGCAAACATCGACCGCGTCGTTTCGCTCATAAAGAAGAGCAAGAACCCGGCTGTTGCAAAGAAAGGCCTGATAAAGAGATTCAAGCTCACGGGGAAGCAGGCCGACGCAATACTGCAGATGAGGCTGCAGACGCTCACAGGCCTGGAGCAGGGAAAGATAAAGGAAGAGTACGAGCAGCTGCTCAAGGACATAGAGAGATACAAGAAAATACTGAGTTCGGATAAGGAAATACTGGCGATTATCAGGGAAGAGACCATCGAGATGAAGAATAAATACGCCGATGAGCGCAGGACGAAAATAACGGGCGAGATATCCGAAATCTGCGAGATCGACCTCGTTCCAGCCGAGGATGTCGTAGTCACCATGACAAGCAGGGGGTATGTCAAGAGAGTCCTGGTGGACGAGTACAGGATGCAGAAAAGGGGAGGAAAGGGTAAAACTGCAACGGGAATAAGCGAGGACGGTTTCGTGCGCGACATGTTCATCGCCAACAACCACGATTATTTGCTTTTCTTCTCGAACCAGGGGAGGGTCCACTGGCTGAGGACGTTCCAGCTGCCGACAGGGAGCAGATACTCGATGGGCAAGGCAATAGTCAACTACCTGCAGCTCGAGGAAGGGGAGAAGATATCGACGACGATACCCGTAAAGGAGTTTGGCGAAGGCAAATACCTTATATTCTCCACAAGGAACGGCCAGGTGAAGAAGACGGTCATGCAAGCTTACAGCAGGCCGAGAAGGGGCGGCATCATCGCGATAAACCTAAGGGAAGGCGACAGGCTCATAGACGTGGAGGTGACCGACGGCAAGAAAAAGGTCTTCCTGGCGACCAGGAACGGCTATGCGATAAAATTCGACGAGAAGGATGTCAGGAAGATGGGAAGATCCGCCGCGGGCGTCAGGGGGATAAAGCTGAGACCGCATGACGAGGTTATCGGCATGGAAATCCTTTCTGACGGGGAGCAGATCCTGACGGTTTCCGAGCTTGGATACGGCAAGCGGACCGAAGCGGCCCATTACAAGGTGCAGAGAAGGGGGGGCAAGGGTCTAATAAACATGAAAGTCAGGGAAAAGAACGGTCCCGTCAGGGCGATAAAGAAGGTCACGGGAGAGTCTGGTGAGCAGTTCATGCTCATAACTAATCAGGGAACCGCCATCAGGGTAGCCACTCAAGGCATATCCCTGATAGGCCGCTCAACCCAGGGCGTCCGGGTGATAAGGCTTAAAGAGGGAGACAGGCTTGAGGATATGGAGCTTGTCGAAGAGCAGGACAATGGGGGAGAAGAGGAAGAGAACGGGTGAATGCCGGACTAGAGCTTGACAGCAGGATATCTTGACAGAACCCCGACCACGTTTTTATCTGATATCTGGACTCTGTACTCAATACCAGGATTTCCCACATGCAAGGTTCCTATAGGATATGTGGATAAACGTTTATTCCGATGATTAAGAGTCCTAACTTCGCATTCGGCAGGGTTGTCTCTATTATACGTAACGCAAATGTTTCCGCCCGCTACAAGTTGCGGTATTATTTGCGTGTGCAGCAGATGTAGTAGCTGCTCGTGAGCATTCATAATTCTTCCCTAATTCACACCTTTCCAGATAGTTTTATAAAATTAAGCTATTTTTTCCCAACGGTGGGAAAATGTGGAAAGATATAACACAAACTTCGGGATATTTCGATTATTTTTCCGAAATTGAGGATTTAACAAAATTTTGAGATTTTCAGGCGTTTGACATTTCAATTTTTATTATATCATTTCCAATATTCCTATTGCGCGGGGGTTCCCAAGTGGTCAAAGGGGCAGGATTACAGGTTATAGAGAACTTGTAAGGCCAAGCTTAGGACCCTGTGGCTTAGAACCCTTTGAACATGCAAGCATTCAAAAGTGTTCGCGGAAAATACGCTGACGCAAAGGGTGAGCAATGCCTTCCTGGGTTCGAATCCCAGCCCCCGCACATCTCTTTTCATTGCGAAATAATTTCTGTTTATCGTAAAGCCGAACAATGAGACAACAGACTTATTTACTGCGTCCCTTCTATCATGATGTCATCGAACATTCCCCTGTCATTGATAGTTCCAACACCAAACAGGCCGCTGCCGTAACTATCATCAGTTGCCGTGAAAACAGGGGTCTGCATGTCGTCAAAATAAACATCGATACCGGGACCGTCCCTTACAATCTTAAAGTCATGATAATTCAGGTCATTCAAGACCCCGCAGCCCGGACCTTCACAGGAACATCCCTCATTATCGATTTTCTGAACCGTTTCACCGCTCACAACAAAGATTCCGTTCGTTCCAGAATCGCATCCGTTATTGAAAATCGTGAGGTAATGCTGGTCATAGTTCTGGTAACCAAAGATGAGGACAAGGTCTCTCCAGTCGTGAGTCCTGCTGCTTCTCAGTGTGCCGGTGAAAACGAAATCCTGAGCCTGAATTCCATCTATCAGGCTGTAGGCCTTTGGTTTTGGGTCAGGCCCCCCCAAATCGCCAGAAACCTGATAAGCACCGTCAGCAACTCTCCAGTCGCCTATGCCACCGGGGGCCCACCCCGTAGCTTTGGGTTCTTCGCCGTCACCAAAGTTGTCAATAAACAAGTAATTTGCACAACCTGGCTCGCCAGTATTTATCGGATGGGTGCATGATTGTGAACCAGCATTGCAGGTGTCTATTGTACAAATCTCATTATCATCACATGTCTCAACAGGAGAGCTGCAACTTCGGGTAGCCTCTATGCATACCTCGGGATTGCACCAGTCACTTATATCACAAGGATCTCCTGCATGTTGATTGCATGCTCCCGAAGAGCAGGTATCCAAACCGTTACAAAACACCTCGTCATCACAAGCCGTACCGCTTAAACTTGTGTATTCACATACAAAGCCCTCTGTGCAGACATCGTGAGTACAATCATTATCGTCATCGCATTCTAATGAAGGATCAGCGGGAGTTTCACATTCTATGACTCCAGAACCATATTCGATTGCACCAATGTCAGGCAAAGGATCTCTGGGACTTCCAAATAAATCTGTCGCCGGGATTAGTATATCACTGTCTCCCTGCCAGCCTTCATTGATACATGGGCTATCACTTAGAAGAGCAAAATCCTCTGCTGTTATTTCCCTGAATGTCCCCCCACCAATGGCAGGTATGTTCATAAATCTCGGATCTGCTGAATAATCCCCCCCATCAATATCATTGGGGCCAAGGGGCATTGAATAGGAATGCGTCTCCGGAGTTGCGATGAAGTTGTAATCCCCGTGATGTTCGTTCGGATCCCACCCAAAACTGGGATCATTCCGATGGACATGATTGTAATTTATATTGTGTAGAATGTTATTATAGACGTGCATATCAGTTACATGATATGCCACTTGTAATCCACCGTAAATGCCCTGCCAAAAGACATTATTGTAGATGTATACACCCCTGACATCGCTCACATAAACAACAAATCCGCTTTCTGGAGTATAAAAAATGTTATTGGCTAGGGTGATATTATCACAGTATTCGCTTGGACCTTCCCCAAGTGAATCGGCCCAATTACCAAATAAAATTGCTGAGGTGCTTCTGACATCATAGATCAGGTTCCCTATAAACGCAGAATGTTTCACATTGTAGGGTTCTATCCCATCACTGTGTGCTTGGCAACCACCACTGGGGTCTCCATAGAGATTGTAGATTTGACTGCCGATCAGAAAAATATGATTTGAATTATAAACTCCAAATCCATCATCAGCACCATCATGGATTTTACAATTCTTAATTGTTACATGAGAACTACGATCCATGTTGAACACATTGCAAGACCCTCCGGTGTGGCTTGTTGGTTCATCACCTGTTAGAGTTTCATAATTGCCGTCAATGTCGCAATTCTCTATGGTAATATGATCAGAATTCGACACCCTCAAGGCAGGCGAATGACTGCCCTCGTTCTCAACGGCAAATCCATCTTCAACCTGTCCGTCAAGAATCATATAAGAAGCACCGTTAAAATATATCTCTCCAAAACTGGCAACACCATCTCCATATGAACTTTGCCACCCCGCATTTGTCCCGTGGTCCTCGACAGTTGCTTTTTTGATTGTTATATATCCTGTCCCAGATATTGAGCCGAAAGTACGGCCGGGATAGTCCCCATTGGCGATATAATATGTATAACCCCTTTCAGGTGTTGACGGCAATCCGGCAAATGCGTTGTTCCAGTCGGATCCGTTTTGAGTTCCAGAACCTGATTGAGTTACATGAATGGTGTTAGCAGGAATCTCAGGAGTTGCGCAGTCTTCAGGGCAGGATTCAGGCGTTTCGGTACCGTTGCAGACACCGTCACCGCAATAAGTCTGAGCGTAAGTCCTGTATTCATACCACATTGCATTTGCCCAGTTAGAGTCATGGTACCCTTCCCTGCTTGGGTCAGCTGCGACCCAGACATCCATACACCAGTCTTCGAAATCAAACAAAGCGTCATGGTTCCACCCATCTTCAGCATTCATAAGCCTTGCTGATAAAATCTCCCCAACCCACGATTGGGCGTTGCAGCATGCCCTGTAGGCCTGACTATAGCTGGGTTGTGAAGTTCGGCAGGCCCTGATTCCGTATACCGGGTCACCTGGTGCTGGAAGGGGTTCATAATACTCTGTGGTGGCGTAATACTCTGGGTAGTCGTCCAGCACCTCTTGCGTCAGGTAAAAGGTCTGGCAATCCTCCTGAAAAGTTTCCGGATCCGGATACGAGTATCCTATATTCTTCATTTCCTCGTTATCCAGCATAATTCCTGCGAAAATGATGGGCCATTTTCTCCCGGACATATGGCCCCCGTTGGCAGGCCATGTTTGCCCGTTCTCAAGGAGACCATACAGGTCTATTCCAAGCTGCACATACCTTATGAGCAGGGTTTCCTTTTCTTCGAGTGGGTAATCAATCAGTAACATAAGGCTTCCTACACCGACATCCGTGACAATGTCGGCACCATAACTTTTCATATTGTTCACGGGGTGAATCCCTTTTCCTGACCATTCGTATTGATGGTCAAGCCAAACCCTCTCAAAATTACTCTCGATACCTAACAAGGAGGGAGTGCCACTGACAGGGATCAAATTCAGCAGCATGTCCCTTCTCAAATCCGAGCTTGGGTGCAAGGGTTTATCGGTTCCTGCGTAGGGCGGTCTGAAGCTGCCGGCGGGAGGTGGGTTGGCAAGAACTGTTAATACAGCAGCTGTTTTGAGCTTCGGATTTCCCATGCCGGAACCTGATTTAAAAGACACGTCTTCCCCCAGGCTGATCGTAGAAACAACAGAAGAACTGGCATCTACCGTGACAGGCAGGCTGAGATGTAAATTTTCATCAAACCCCGAGGCTCTGCTGTCATAGGCATGGGTACTGCCTGGACCGGTCTTAGGATTGATTACAAACCCGTTTCTTTTAACCTTGTATACGCATTTATATGAAACACAGTAATCCGTGTAGTTATATTTTCCCTGATATGGCGGAGGGAAGTTGGTGCACTTGATCAGGTCTGACGGTGCTCCGTGATATTTGCAGTATTCCTCCGTGTGGATGATATCAAAGGCCTGTTCCGGTTCAATTTTCGTTATAGTCACCGGACCAACAATCCAGTAATCCCCATTTGAAAAGTTTCCGTATTCATATTCCCTGTCGAAATGCCACGTTATCCCGAACCGGGTGATGCTGCTTGTGTAGTTGCTGGTTGGAGCGATGCCGTAGTACGCCTCAATCGCCCGGAACAAATCCGGAACGCAGGCCGAGCACTGATACCATGCGTTTATGTGGTCTGTAAGCTCGGTTATATTGACTATACCGTCGCAAGGCTGCTGGTCCGCTCCGGTGTTGCACGGCTGGGCTGCCACAACGGCTACCATGATAAGGAATGCAAAAACGATGGAAGGTACATAAATTCTCATAATGAAATTATTGTTTTTTCGGTTTTTATAATGAAAACAGCGCTTTCGTAATCTTGAAACCCGTGAACATTCACCATTTTTAAAAATCAAGTGCATAATTATAAGCTATATCATCATGCGGGGGTCCCCGAGTGGTCAAGCACGTGACCACCTGTACCGAATGGACATGTGGTCTTGGGCTGAAGGGGCTAGGTTCAGGGCCTAGTGGCTTAGAGCCCTTTGAACATGTAAGCATTCAAAAGCGTTCGCGGAAAATACGCTGATGCAAAGGGTGAGCAATGCCTTCCTGGGTTCGAACCCTTTTCCACTTCGCGCAAAAGCGTTCACGGAAAAAGGCGAAAATCCCAGCCCCCGCATAAAGATTCTCTCATGAAGAAAATGAAAACTACAAACGTCATCGACACGCATGCGGCAGGAGTGGCATTGCTGTCTGCCTCGGTTATCTCTCTCCTTTTTTCTTTGAGTTTCCATACTCCCATTTCTCCTGACCTCGCAGGATTAGCCGTCGGTTCTTATCAGCTCCAGCATCCAAAACTAAACGTTTCACTTTCCTTCGACATCGAGGACTGGGGGGATGACAACGAGACGCTTGCAGTACCGCTTATACTTGAACTCCTAGGCGAGCATGGGGCAAGGGGAACTTTTTTCATAGTTGGGAAAGTTGCGGAGAAAACCCCCGGTCTGGTCAAAAAAATACACTCGGCAGGCCACGAGATAGGCCTGCATACCTATGAGCACCTGTTTCCCATATTTGACAAAAACCAAGCGGAGGTGGTGGCAAGGGCTTACGATACCTCAACTGAGTACGTCTGGAAGATGAGCTACAAGACGCCGTCTGCCTTTCGCACGAGCCTCGAGGCCAACAGGGAAGCCATCACGCAGGCGGTTGGGGACGTTGACATTTCGATTTTCAGGTCTCCCTGCCTGGTTGCCAACTGGGGAGAAAGCCCCGAATATAGCAGGGTGCTTAAACAGTCGGGAATCAGGGTGGATAGCAGCGTTATGCAGGACTTTTCATCTAGGTCTTCGCCCCTGCGAACCATCTTCACCAGAGAGGGCGTTATAGAAGTCCCGGTGACAAGAGGGGATGATATCCTGGAATCAGGACCCCGGAATATCATAAGAAAGATGCAGGGAGCCGGATTGCCTGTCGTCTTCTTCTTGCATCCCAGGAAATTCGATGAGCATGACATCGAAAAACTGGACGCACTGCTCTCGGCTATCGAAAGCGAATACGAGACAGCCTATCTTACCATCGGCGATATTGCCAATATACAGGGCAACGAATGAGATAGATAATGATTCGCTTACCTCATCGTTTTTGCAACTTGACAGCCGTCCCGTATGCAAGCAGCTCGGCAGCCCCTCCGATTACCGTGGAAGTAGTGAACCGGACGGTAACGACGGCGTCTGCGCCCATCCTCTTGGCATCTTCCACCATCCTCTTCATCGCCTCATCCCTTGCCTCGCTGAGCATCTCCGTGTATTCCTTTATCTCGCCGCCGACTATGTTTCTCAGCCCGGCCACGATGTCCTTTCCTATGTGCTTTGCCCGGATCGTATTGCCCTTCACTATGCCCAGTGTCTCGGCTATCTTCTTCCCCCCAATCGTATCCGAAGTTGTTATTAACACTCTCTCACCCCCGTCATTTATTTAACTTCTCATGTTGCATGTCCAGCAGCCTTTCCCTCACGAGAGACAGCAGGATTATCAAAAAGCCCATGACAAGCGCCACAATGCCTATTCTTATCAGGGCCGGGATCTCCGCTGCCTGGACAAATGCGTAAAGGCCGTAGCCTGCCAGAACCACGGCAGCGAATATTATCATGATAATGCCAAAGATTTCGATTTTGTTCATGATTTTCATTCCCTTTGCCGACTAATAAGCGTTTGCTGCAAACACAGAATCCTTGCTCTCAAATTTATATTACATGGAATGAATAATTAATAATATGAAAAGAGTGCCTCTTGTCCCGTTCCCGCCTGATAAAGTGAAAAAATTTTCCAGGATTTTTCTCGGATTCGGGGAAGCGGTTTCACGCTTTTTCCCCTCGCTGGACTGGGACCTGGAGCAGTCCGAAATAGAGATGGAATCCAGGGAATGGGGCTCGATTGCCATATTTTCAGCTATCTTTTACTTCGTCCTGCTTTTCGGTTTAATGATGACGATAACCAATGCCGCGAGGATATCGCCTACCCAGGGATTTGGCATTTCATTTCTGGTGGGCGGCTCCATATCAGGGGCGTCTTTCCTTTACATATCGATGTATCCCAAGCTGCTCGCCAAGAAAAAAATCCGGAGCCTAGACGAGAACCTGCCCCACGCCTTGCATCATTTGCTGATACAGATACGGAGCGGCGTTCCGCTTTTCAACTGCTTGGTGTCTATATCGCACGGCGATTACGGGCAGTTGAGCAGGGAATTCGAAAGGACGGTCGACGAGATTAACACGGGGAAATCCGAAATAGAGGCCATGGAGGCTCTGGCAAGGGAGAACCCGAGCCTGTATTTCAGAAGGGTGATGTGGCAGATGGTAAACGCCCTGAAGTCCGGGGCTGACGTGGGTTCCACAATAAAAGAAATAGTCGAAAACCTTGGCGTGGACCAGACCATGTCCATAAAGAAGTACGGCGCACAGCTGAACCCCATAGCCATGTTATATATGGTTTTCTGTGTGATAATGCCAACCCTTGGCATAACATTCTTGCTGGCACTCGGTTCTTTTATAGGGCTGAGCATAAACCTGGAGTATATACTGCTTGGCATACTGGGATTCCTTGTGCTGTTCCAGTTTATGCTTATAGGCATGATCAAATCCAAGAGGCCGGTGGGTATATGAGACTCTTTGGTAAAAAAGGAAAGAAGAAGGAGAAACGAAAGAAAATGGTGGAAGAGAAGGTAAAAAAACACGAGAAAAAGCCAGAGAGAGAAAAGAAAGCTGAACCGAAAAAGGCCGAGCCTGAAAAGAAAGAAAAGAAGGCGGAACCAGAAAAGGAAGAGGTTGACAAGGGGGAGCACAAAAAGAGAAAAAAGGCTAGGATCCTGCTCCATGTAAAGCTTGTGCCAAGATTTTACGAGGAATGGGTGGAGAGACAGCTTTACTTTTCAGGCTCCAAAAGGGATGCCAAGAAATTCATCCGGACTACACTCATTATAAGCATCGTAATCAGCATAGCAGCCGGCGCGATGTTCAGGCGGTACATGCTCTACGTGTCCCCTGCCGTTTTCATACTCATGCTTGGGTTTTTCAGTTTGTTGCTCATCCTTTCCGTTGACAGGAGGTCAAGGTTCGTTGACGAAATATTGCCGGACGCGCTGATGCTGCTTTCAGCCAACATCCGGGCGGGCTACATTCCAAGCAGGGCGCTTATCCTGTCCGCCAGAAAGGAATTCGGCCCCCTGGCAGAAGCCATAAAAAGGGCGGGCAAGGAGATTATGTCGGGCAAATCTCTTGATGAAGGCCTGAGAGAGATACCGGCGGCGATAAAATCCGACGACCTCAAGAGAAGCATAGACCTGATAATCCAGGGCATCAGGGGAGGTGGCCAGATAGTGGCCCTGCTCGAGGAAAACGCAAAGGATATCAGGCGCAGGCAGGCCATCGAGAAGGAAATCAAGGCCAACACCATGATGTACGCCATATTCATAGCCTTCGCGGGCTGCCTTGGCGCTCCGGGTCTTTATGCACTTTCCAGCTATCTCACCACTACGATGTCCGAGCTGGGCCCGGACATCTCCATGTCAGGCGAGATTTCCAGCAAGGTATCTTTCATCCAGCTTAAAGGCGCAGAGATATCACCAGACTTCCTTTTCCAGTTCTGCCTGGCAGCAATCCTGATTACTACGGTTTTCGGCGGTATCATACTTGGCCTGATAGGCACCGGCAGGGAGAAAGAGGGCCTTAAATACGCTCCGTTATTGTCCATAGTAGCCATTTTCGTCTTCTTGGGGGCCACTTTCTTGATAAACACGATGTTTGCGACAATGTTGCCTGGTTGAGTCAGCATGCATTTCCCGGGCCATACATAATCTTGTTGATAATCCCAATATTTTTTATATCCTGATGATAATGGATTTTTTATGCTCGATATAAAATTCATATCCGAGAACCCGGTCTTGCTCAAACATGACCTGCGGAAAAGGAACGACTTGGAAAAAATGAAATGGGTAGATGACTTAGTCTTGCGTTACAAAAAATACGGGAAACTGGTTTATGAAGTTCAGTCCCTGCGGCAGCAAAGGAACCAGGTAAGCCAGGAAATAGCGAAGAAGAAGGGGGCTGGACATGATATAAGCACGCTTCTCAAAGAAATGAAGGCCATGCCTCAGGAGATAAGCAAAAAAGAGGCGGCCATCGAAAAACTAAAGGAAAAGATCGACTGGTACCTGCTCAGGATGCCAAACATAATGCACAAATCCGTGCCCAGGGGGGCTGACGAAAACGACAACGTTGAAATCAGGAGTTGGGGAAAAAAGCCCAAATTCGATTTCAAGCCGCTTGACCACATTGATATCACGCTTAACCTGGACCTGGCAGACATGGACAGGGCCGCCAAGGTTGCGGGAGCCCGGTTTTATTATCTCAAAAACGAGCTTGTGCTATTGAATCAGGCACTGATAAAATTCGCTCTGGATTTCATCTCAAAGCGGGGCTACAAACTGTTCCAGCCACCGTACATGCTGAGAAGGGAGGCCATTGGCGGGGGGGTTGCACTGTCGGATTTCGAGGACGTGATTTACAAGGTGGAAGGGGAGGACCTGCATCTCATAGGGACGGCGGAGCACCCATTGCTGGCTTACCACATGAACGAAATCCTCGATGGTTCCGGATTGCCCCTGAGGTACGCTGCCATTTCCCCGTGCTACAGGAAAGAGGCTGGTGCTCACGGCCGGGACACCAAGGGCATATTCAGGGTTCACCAGTTCGAGAAGGTTGAGCAGTTCATATTTAGCAGACCTAATGATACATGGAAACTGCATGAAGAGCTGATTAAGAACGCTGAGGATTTCTTCAAGAAACTTAAGATACCATACAGGATAATGAACATATGCACGGGCGACCTGGGAACGGTGGCCGCGAAAAAATACGACCTGGATGCGTGGTTGCCGGGACAGAATCAGTACAGGGAAGTGGTTTCCTGTTCCAACTGCACCGATTACCAGTCGAGAAGGTCAGGGATCAGGTTCAGGGACAAAACCAATGAACCCACGCGCTACCCCCATACGCTGAACTCCACCCTCGTTGCCACGGAAAGGGCCCTCATAGCGATACTCGAGAACTACCAGCAAAAAGACGGTTCGGTTAAGATACCCAAGATTCTGCTCCCGTACATGAACGGGATTAAACTTATTTCGAAGAAATGAAAGTTATATCGAAGAAATAAGGGACGCCAGTTTTTCCAGCTTCTTTTTACACCTTTCCAGCTTCCTGTTCGCTTCCTCGACGAGCATCTGGATGAAGCCCTCTTTGTTGTTTTTCAGCGGGGTTTCCAGCCTTTCGCTGCTCTTGATCTCGACCGTGAGTTTCTTTATAGAGATTACGCCGGACCTTTTGAAGCCCGCCTGAACGGCCAGGTTCAGCAACTTTTCGGCATCGAGCAAGTTTTTGCACTTCGCATGGATTATCGGGGGCTCGAGCAGGAAATAGAGCTTCCGGTTTTTTTCTCCTTCCAGTATTCCCATTATCTTCCTGAAATCCGCCTTTGCATGCGTCTTATATAGCCATTCAGCATGCTGCTTGTCTCCGAATTCTGGCACCCTTAGCAGGACTATCCTGCCCGAGCAGCTTGAAGTCGTCTCGTATCCCTTGCTGTTTAACAAATCAACCAGATTCCGGATGTCAGGGTCTATGAAGCCCTGCTTCGATTTGTCCATAGGGATAATACGCAGGAGAGTTTATTTATGATTTTTCCCATAAGAATCATTATAAATTTTCTATCTCGTGTAGTGATATGAGCCAAGATTATGTACCCAAGTATAACACAACGGGCGTTGCTAGGCGATTGACAGAGCCAGTTGGGTACCCATCCGGGTGCAAATGTGACGCTGTTTCGATAAATAGATACGAAAGCGATTTGGACCAGGACCCGCTTTCGTAGACGAAGCAGTGGAGCTTGCCCTTAATTGCATATTGTCACATGAAGGCAGAAGGTCCGATTTCAATGGAAGGAAGAGGGACGTTGTTGTTAGACATTATGGTTTGAATCTTGGAAATAAAGAGTCATTGCAAAAATTGCTGATCATTATAATCATTCAAAGGAAAGAATGAGGCTAGACGAAGAACAGGCATTTAAGGATTTGAGAAAATCGGGTGAATTGAATGTGCTGTGCTGGTGGAGGTAAGTGGCGGCACAACCCCACAGTCCTAACCAAAGAACACGACCCTCTTCGTCACCATCCTCGGCAGGGGCAGGGGCCTGTACGGGAAGCCGAGCGTTTCCTTTTTTATCAGGTTTATGAGCGCTAGTGGTTTCATCTGCTTGACCTTTCCGGTTTCCCTGAACCTAACCGCAAGCTTGCCGCTCTTCTTTTCGAGCTCCCCTATGACGACTATGAGGCTTATCCATTCAGTCTCAGCGTCCCTGATCTTTTTCTGGACACTCTCAACCCTGTCGTCTATGTCCACTCTTATATTCTCTTTTTCGAGTTGGTCAGCTATCTTAGCTGACAATGGGAGGAATTTGTCAGATACGGGACACAGCCTGACCTGTGTCGGGGCCAGCCACAGCGGGAAAACGGGGTTTTTGCCTTGCTTCTGTTCCATGTAGGCACGCTCAAGCAGCGCGTAGAAGACCCTCTCTATGGAACCGCTCGGAGACAGGTGCAATATGATTGGAGTCTTCCTCTTGTTGTCCTTGTCCGTGTACAGCAGGCCGTACCGCTCGGCATTCTCAACGTCTATCTGGTCGGTCGTCAGGCACGCCGCCTTGTCCAGGGCGTCCACGAAGTTCCACTCGTGCTTGAAGACGAAATAGAAGAACCTTTTGTCCCACACCTCGACGAGTGCCGGCTTCCCCCATTTTTTCACGATTTTAAGCATGTGTTCCGGGTTTTGTTCATGGAAATCCTTGACGGTTCTGATGGACAGCTCCATATCGTCGGTCGTCAGGCCGAACCCCCTTTGCACATCCAGTGAAACGTCGAACCTCCTCATCATCTCTTCCTTGGCCTGCTTTATGTCCCTGCACAGGGCGTGGCAGTCCGGCATAGTGAAAGCCCTTAGCCTTCTGAGCCCCGCGAGTTCCCCTCTTTGCTCCACCCTGAATGAGTATCTGGTCATCTCGTACAGCCTCATAGGAAGATTCCTGTACGAGATTGACGCGTCGTGTGACATGAGGAACTGGCCGAAACAGGCAGAGAATCTCAGGAAAACCCTTTTGTTCGGGGTTTGGATGGAATACTGCCTTGCAGGGAACCTGCTTATGTAGTCTTTCAATGCGGGATGATCTAGGTCGTACATTATGGGCGTTTCCACGTCCATGGCCCCATATTCCAGCATCTTTTTCGTTACCCATTCCTCCATCAGGCTTTTCATCAGCTTTCCCTTGGGAAAGTACCTGAAATGCCCGGAATCGCTCCCTTCTTCATAATCGACGAGCTCCAGCCTCCTCATCAGCTTTATGTGCGGGGGCTCTTCCTTGACTTTCCTGCTCTTTGCCATTTCATACCTGACCATCTTGGCAAGATGCTCGTGCTTGCTGAAATCAAATCCCTGGATTTTCCCGTTGCTCATTGAAATCTTGTGCATCTTCCCATCGGGTTCGGCGATGAACCACTCGGATTTCAGCTCCTTTTCATGTTCCAATGCCTTGGAAACATCTTCCTTACCCTTGGATGTCCCCTCGGCGGTGATGTCCCTCGACAACTCAGCCAGTGGGTGGCCCTTGCATTTTATATCGAATTCCTTGTACCACCCGAAGGGGGCCCTTGTCACGGGCAATTTTTTATCAAGCAACACCTTCTCGATACCCTTCAGAATTTGTAAAGCAACAGCGGGGGATGATGGAGTTGACGATAGATGGACAAACGGATATATAACAATATTTTTTGCCTTTACCTGTTTGTGAACGTGCAGAATTTCCTTAGCAGTATTATCTATTATCTTTTTGGGCGCGGACTCGTCCCTTTTCTCCACGCTTGAGAAAACGACCAGCGCTTCCTTTATCCTGACAGGGCCTTTCTTAACAGCCTCGGCGTCCTTTATGGCCTTTTTCTTCGGCTCGTATGAAATAAAATCCGAGTGTATGAGCAATATCTTCATCCTAAAACACCACAGCCTTACAATGACTGTTTTACATCGGTATAACTATACTTGTGAGCAAGTTCTTAAAAAAGGACATCAAATGCCGCACATATACCACGACTTTCCTTACTCCCTGCTTTCAACAACCTCCACTTTCAAGTTATCAGTCGCCTGTTTTCTATACACTATGCAATCCCTGTCACAAATCCCCTCGATTCCTTTTGCCGCGCAAACCGCAGCACTGGCACCAAACAAGTACGGTTTTATGCACATAGGCCTGCCTCCTTCCAAAGGCACCCTTCCATTATTCCCTTCATATTCCGCCATATTATCACCCATTTTGTCCCCATGGCCATGGAGAAAAAAAGAATAAGGATTCTAAGCAAAGAGAATCGAACAAAAAGAACCAGTTTCGTCCCCCGCAAGACCATTGAAGACAGCTTAAGCTGTATAAAATTGCTTGGTCTTCTCTGTCATGAACGTTGCAATCGGGGACATAGTAAAGTATTAGGATGGCTAAAGTTTATAAGCTTTGCATGAACATGAAAATGGACGCATCAGCCGAACTCTGTGATCCTTTTCTCTTTCACTTCCGTCTTTGGTGGCAGCTCGAGCTTTTCTACGGCAAGCGAAACGTGCTCGGGCTTTATCTTTCTGCTGGCTTCCTGCTCCGCCTCCAGCCCGCTCGCCTTCAACAGGGCCAGTCCCGTTCTTATGTCTCCCTGCTTGAAGCATTTATCCACGACCATGGCAAACGCTTCATCCTCCCAGACCCCAGGGACAAACGCATGCCTTTTCCTCTCGTCCAGGATGCCCCTGGTCTGCTCCAGGTCGTACGGCTTGAACTCCATCATTTCCGGCATCAACCTCGAGCGCACCCTTGTGTCTAAATGCGCAAGCCAATCAGGTTTGGTGGAAACCATGAAAATTGATTTGTGGGGCAATTCCTCAAGGAAATGGTACAAGAACGACTGGTCATGCGTTCTGTCAATCTCGTCAAAGGCCAGGACGACGGCCTTGCTTGCCCTGAGCCTCTGCATGACTATGGGCATCAATTCGTCCGGGCTCCTGTAGGCGGTGTTGATCCCGAGCTGGCTGCAAATAGAAAGAATCATCTTCTGCAGATCGGTGTCACGCCAGCAGTTTATGTGAATCTGGGCGACAGCGGATTCCCCGGATTCCCGCAGCTCCCTGAACACCCACCTGGCGCAGGCAGTCTTCCCTATCCCCGGAGGGCCGTGTATCAGAACGCTGGTACCCAGCGAGGGCAGCCTTTTGATGCAATCTGCCAGGTATTTCTGCTGTCCCTCCCTGTAAGGCATCAGCCTGGGCAGGTAGTCGATGTCAAGTATGCCTGGGGATGTGAACAACGACTCCTCATCCAACAGCAGCTCATCTTCGTGTGTGTCTGACATATAAAAGGATAAAGCTTTAAGCTATTTATTTGTATAAGAGAGTAAAATATACAGTGAAAAGCTATAAAGCGAAAAGCAAATAGCCCCGTAGTCTAGCGGTCAAACCCTTTTCGGTTCAAAACATGCAAAAGCGTTTACGGAAAAGGGACCAAGGATGGCAGGCCCTGGACCTGCTGACCCAGGTTCGAATCCTGGCGGGGCTATAGGTTCGCATGATATCGATTACATTATATTGGGATTCGGTTCTTTTTCTCGTAAGAAGAAAAGGCCGTGAAAAGTGGCTTTTTAAACACAAATCCAATTTAGAAGGTAATAAAAGGTCTATTTGATCTGAATTTCTCTGCCCATTCGTCTACCAAATTACCGGAATCGCTAAATCTTTTGTACCCATTTTTGTCAACAAACATCATTGCCATATCAACACACCTCATTTTTTAATTATAACTATGATTCGAACAGTTTGCTCATGAATTATCTGAAAATTATATTATTGAGATTTCCTCTGACGAATAATGTCCCATATTACTCGCCAAAGTTTCAATTTTTCCATTTGTCAAATCTCTTTTCTTATTTTCATCGCTATTTCCATACTTATCACTTCCATTATAGGGATTGCCTAAGATACTACACTCTCCTCACTTTTCACTAATAGCAACTTCTTGCAATAAAAGGTCACCATTAGGATACTCCAACCAATCCAGTTCGGTTCCTTTCGTCCATCCCTTCTTCTTTACCTTCGTTTTCGGGACAACTACCCAAAAGGAATTCTTGGTCATTTGCAGTTTCATTTTTTCACTCGCTGCAATTTAGCTGAAATGTCCATCCCTTACTTCTAAACTTGGGGCTAAACACCCGTTAAGGGATTTTATGACATTACTAAATATATATTAACCCTAGACTATATAAAGACATAGTTATTATAAAATAATAATATTTAACAAATAGGCTCAGAATAAACGAGACGATGATACCGATTATGTATAGAAAATTGCCATAAATTGGGAATATTTACGGTATCACGGGTCGCACAACTTGTCCACTTTCGGCGGGGGCATCGCAATTTCTTGCCAATGACTCCCGAAGCTTTAATAAGCAATTAAATAATTATGAATAAACCCCTATACTAACTCAGAGGAAGTGTTCCTGGCGGGGCTACTTTTTATTTTGTATTCACGACCTTCGGTATCTTCTTTGATAGCTTTCGACATCCCTGAAGAATGGCAGTCTTCTGAAGTGCGGCATGGGAGCCTTCTCTATATCTAAGTTCTGGTCACTGAGGATACGGCGGAAGTTGTCGTGATCCCTCTGGGTAAGAAGCGTCACGGCATTGCCTTCCTCACCTGCCCTCGCGGTCCTTCCTACACGGTGGAGGTATTCCTTGGCGGTCTTTGGAACGTCATAGTTGTATACATGTGAGACGTTCTTGATGTCGAGACCTCTCGCGGCGACATCCGTGGCAACCAAAACGTCAATCTTCTCGTTCTTCAATGAATCAAGGGATCGTTCCCTCTTGTCCTGTGTCATCCCGCCGTGAATGGCTAGGGCATTTATTCCATGTTGTTTGAGGTTGCTCGCAACCAAATCCGACTCAATCCTGGTGGCGCAGAAGACTATAGCCAGCCCTGGGGTTGCGTTCTTGACCAGATGAGCCAGCAGGGAAAACTTGGCATTCCGGTTGTATATGTCGTAATAGACCTGCCTGAGCTTTGTTGTGTCAACATAAGACTTCGTCCTTATAACAACCGGATCCCTCAAGTGTTTCTTCATTATCCCCAAGACCTCATTGAATACTGTGGCGCTGAACATGAGGGTCTGCCTGTCCTTAGGTACATAGCTTATTATTCTCTCCACATCATCGATGAATCCCATCTCAAACATCTTATCGGTCTCGTCAAGCACGAGTATTTTCACGTTCCGGAAGTCTATCGTTCCCCTGCTTATATGGTCAAGTATCCTTCCGGGAGTTCCAACGACTATATCAGCCGAACGCAGATTATTTATCTGCGGCTCAATTCCGACACCACCGTAAACGCTGATTGCCTTAATCCCGAGCATTTTTCCGTAA
>Ga0315533_1000400_pt1 | contig 38631 bp, 39 predicted proteins | sample SalMarSW160130MG_FD_203081 | JGI IMG/M metagenome (GOLD analysis project Ga0315533, IMG submission 203081) | Salt marsh sediment microbial communities from the Plum Island Ecosystem LTER, Massachusetts, United States - Salt Marsh Sediment SW1601-30 ...
GCGAAGGCAAAGTTATGTTTTTTAGGCCGGGGCCTGCCTTTTCTTCCTAAAAGGATCTGGACCTCGTCGTACTCCTGGGCAGTTATCATAGGTTCGTGCGAACCCTTATACCAGTTGCTGCTTCCTTTGGGATATTCAAACCAGCCATAATAAAAGGGATTGGTGAAAATCCTGTAGATGCCGCTTCTTGAAAGAGGATTCCCGTGGACGGTTCTGAAACCCCATTTGTTGTTGGCGGTATTTAAGATTTTTGGTGGGCTGTACCTTCCGGTAAACATCAGCTCCCACATCCTTTTTACCAGGCTGAACCTGTCGTGGTCTTTGATAATCTCTCTCCTTCCTTTGCCCTTTGATTTGTCGTTCAAGTAGCCGAGCGGAGCGGTGCTGGGAAACCAGCCTTTTTCTGCCTTTGCCTTCAGACCTCTTTTAACATTTTTGCTTAAATCCAGGATAAACTGGTTGGCCATGCCGAACTCTACGTTCATTACCAGTACATTATCTTCAGGGTAATAGCTTCTGTCATAAGTTCGGATGTGCTAAGGAGAAAACTTCCGAGAAATATCTTCGGCAGCCGGCCCTTCGTTATCTTTAGTCTTTGCGTATTCTTCTGTAGGTAGTTGGAAACTATTGCTTTTTAATATTAGCAGAGCAATAAAAGATCCGACAATCAGGCGCCAATTCCTAGTAGTGGTAGTAAATGTCGAGCCATCCTATAAGGGTTACTCCAAGACCGTTCTCAAGACTTGTTGCGTGGGGTCTATTGTGCTAAAATTAAAATTGTGTTAAGATAATATAAGGGCGGTAATTACTTGCTGAGTAATCACCAAAAATATGTTCAAATCTTTATGCAGCGGGGTTTCTACCTCCATAGCATTTATCATTATTGTGATTTGCTCTGTTTTAGTTGTCGGGCTTGTGGCTTGGCAGTATTTGGGGATGCCGAAAGGGGAAGAAGAAATATCAGAGGAGAAGGCACTGGAAGCACCGCCAGAAGACGAAACCGCTGATTGGAAAGTCTATAGAAATGAGGAGTATGGATATGAGATAAAGTATCCAGAAAGGTGGGTAGTACATGAAGTAGCAGGAAAGAAATCAATTAGCTTCGTTCCTGAAAACTGGGAGTATACTAAACCTGGATTGTTCCGTTACTATACAGAGAGGGAGAGGATTGACATTGCTGTTTTTGAACAAACCGATTTGCAGGAATGGTTAGAAGAAGCAAGAGAAGCCTCCACCTTAACCAAAAAAGAAATCGAAATAGGTACGGGAAATTATAAAGGAGAAGAATTTCAAGGACCCTTCCTAATATTCCCCGCTGAGCCCGGGCAAGAAGTGGATCTCCGAGTGATTATCTTAATTCACAATTCACTTATTTACAGAATCAGAATAGCTAAAGATGACCTTACAATGTCAGTCTTTAACCAAATGCTCTCCACTTTTAGATTTCTAAAATAGATAAACCTGCTGAATAAGTGCTAGTGTCTGATCAGAATATATCGGCACGAATAAAAGACCGAAGGTCTTGCAATAAGTCCACCACTATTTTCAAAAAAGGGTTAGAGAGCCTTCTACATCAATTGAGGAAGCAATAAAGATTAGAGGAAATAATTAAACCGCCACGGCAAACTTCGGCAAGTCAAAATGTTCCAGATTAGTCAGAGGGATATTTCATAGTTTGTTCAATGGCCCAGGTTCGAACGTCGTCCACGAGGCCGCACAAAATAAAAGCCCCCGCCTTGGCGGGGGCTTTTTAATATCTAATTTTAGCTTTCTAAAATTTCAATATATGTGTTTTTTGCTCCAAAATCTTTTGCTTGCCAATAGTCAGGGAACCAAATGTCAACATGATAATAACCCTTCCTCTTATTCATTCTGTCCTCAACCACAAAAATCTCATCACCATATAATTCTGGCATCCTGATTAATGTTCCAAAGGCCAAGAGATTATTTGCCACAATTCCCTGTTCAACTGTTTTTCCTGAAGCAGTTATAAATGGAGTATCGTCTGTCTGCCAAGTGGTACTGGAATAGGCAGTAACTACCATTTTTACTTTTTTGATTTTAACCGGAGCTTCAGGACTGGACACTGCGAAAAGAGAATTTCCTTGAATTGTAGCCAGTTCTAAGGCAGAAGCCGGCTCATCGGCTTTTGCCTGCTGCATTTTTATTATTTCTAACCCTAAACCGCTGGCAAGAATTCCAGCTATTATTAGAATAACTAAGATTTTTTTGACCCGTAAATGAGGGTCTTCTATCTCAATGTAAATATCCATTTTAAAATCCCGTTAGACGGGATTTTTACACTTTAGCATATTCAAAAAAGGTTGTCAAGGGTTAGGTGTTTTTTGAGTGAGCGGGTGAGCGGAATTGAACCGCCATCTCAACCTTGGCAAGGTTGCATAAGAACCATTATACGACACCCGCTTGGATTTTTGTGCCGCGAGTCAGACTTGCACTGACCACCCCAGCTTTTTCAGAGCTGTGCTCTAACTGCCTGAGCTATCGCGGCAAGTGGGCGGTGAAGGACTCGGACCTACGACCTCCTCGGTGTAAACGAGGCGCTCTAGCCACTGAGCTAACCGCCCATGGTGCCCAGGGTGGGACTTGAACCCACACGCTCTTACGAGCCATGGCCCTCAACCATGTATGTATACCGATTCCATCACCTGGGCTCTTCTTTTTTCTCTTCCGCTGGTTTTTCTTCCTCAACCTCTTTCGGCTTTTCACCGACTGTTATTTCGGTAAATTCTCTTCTTTTTAGTCGGGCTTTTTTGCCCTTTGCTGTTCTTAGATAATAAAGTTTTGCTCTTCTAACTTTTCCTCTTTTTAAAATTTCTATTTTTTCAATAGTCAGGGAGTGAATAGGAAAAATTTTCTCTACTCCAATCCCAGAAATCACTTTTCTTACAGTTATTGTAGCAGAAATTCCCTTTCCATGTTTTCTGGCAAGAACTATACCCTCAAAGGCCTGAAGTCGCTCCTTGTCTTTTTCTTTGATTTTTTGATAAACCCGAATAGTATCACCTGGACGAATGTCAGGCAAGTCTTTTTTTAATTGGGTTTTGGTAAAAGTTTCAATTTTTGTAGGCATAATTTTAAATCGTCTGATAATGTTGACTTAAATTCTTTTATTTCTCCATTCGGCAGCTTTATTTTAATATAGCTGGCATGTAAAAATTGGCGTTTCAATTCTTCTGGGCAGGACTGATTTTTAAAACCATACATTTTATCTCCAGCAATTGGATGGCCAAGATAAGAAAAGTGGCATCTAATTTGATGTTTTCTCCCCGTTTTGAGAAGAACTTCAGCCAAGGTGTAATTTATCTTACCAGAAGCGGATCCGAATCTTTCTATAATTTTATATTTAGTAATCGCTTTTCTTTTCCCTTTTGCGTCCGGATCTAAAGGCAGATAAACTTTCTGTTTTTTTCTGTCTTTTGGCGCTCTGCCAACCAATGTTTCAATTGTCCCTTGATTACTTTTAATATTCCCGACCACTAAGGCAATATACTTTTTTTCTACACTTCTTTGTTTAAACTGTTTTTGTAAAAAAATCAAGGCCTTTTCATTCTTCGCGATTAAGAGAGCTCCTGAGGTGTCTTTGTCTAATCTGTGAACTTTGCTCAAGTTAGGGTGTATATCAGTAATTACAACTCCTGCCGGCTTATTAACAACCAAAACATCATCATTCTCATAAATTACTTTTAATCCCATGTGGGCGCTGAGGGATTCGGACCCACGACCTTCTCGATGTCACCGAGACGCGCTAACCACTGCGCCAAGCGCCCTTTATTGTGCGCACGGATGGATTCGGACCATCAACCTCGGCCTTATAAGGACCTTGCTCCACCATTGAGCTACGTGCGCATAATTTTCTATCTTACTTTTTTCATCTTAATTTTCAAGGAAGATGGCTTAATTTTTCTTGATTTTTTACTTTTTCCTTTGCCCGTCGTAGTCCTACTAAGCCGGGTGAAGGCTGATGTTCCCTGTTTCATTAACTTTTCAAATTCTTCTTTTTCGATTGTTTCTTTAGCAATTAAGGTCTGAGCAATTTTATCAAGTAGTTTTTTCTTTTTGAATAAGATTTTTTCTGCCTCTTTTTCTGCGTTTTTAATAAATTTCTCAACTTCTTTGTCAATCTGGGCAGCTACTTTTTCAGAATAATTTCTTTGTTCTGAAATCTCTTTTCCCAAAAAAACTAATTCTTCCTTTTCTCCAAAAGAAATTGGTCCCAAAGAAGACATCCCATATTCTTTAACTAATTTTCTGGCTAAGTCAGAAGCTCTTTTTAAATCATTGGAAGCTCCGGTGGTAATTTCTCTAAATTTTAGTTTTTCAGCGCAGTAGCCGCCAAGCAAAGTTGCCATTTCAGCTAAAAATTCTTTTTTGGTTTTAATTTTTCTTTCTTCGGCTGGCATTTTTAAAGTATAACCAGCTGCCATGCCTCTGGCAATAATTGAGATTTTCCTGACTGGTTCAGCTTCAGACAGGGAGGCAGAAACTAAAGCATGACCTGCTTCGTGGAAAGCGGCAATTTCTTTTTCTTTTTTAGAAAGGATATGACTTTTTCTTTCTGGTCCCAATAAAACTTTTTCAATTGATTCTAAAAATTCTTCCTGATAAATCTGGTTTTTATTTCTTCTGGCAGCTAAAATTGCAGCTTCATTGGCCATATTGGCTATATCAGCTCCGGAGAATCCCGGGGTTCTCTCGGCAAATTCTCTTAAATTAACATTTGAAGCTAAAGGTTTGTCCCGGCAGTGAATTTTTAAAATTTCTTCCCGGCCGTTAATATCTGGCATATCTAAAACTACTTTTCGGTCAAACCTGCCGGGCCGCAAGAGAGCCGGGTCTAATATGTCCGGCCTATTTGTGGCGCTTATGATTATCACCTGGGTTTCTCTTTCAAAACCATCCATTTCCACTAAAATCTGATTCAGGGTTTGTTCTCTTTCATCGTGCCCTCCTCCAAGACCAGCTCCTCTGTGTCTGCCAATAGCGTCAAGCTCATCAATGAAAATTATTGAAGGGGCCGCTTTTTTAGCGGTATTAAAAAGGTCTCTTACTCTTCCAGCTCCAACTCCCACAAACATTTCTACGAATTCTGAACCGGAAATAGAAAAGAAAGGAACACTGGCTTCGCCAGCTGTTGCTCTTGCTAATAAAGTTTTTCCTGTACCGGCTGGACCCATCAACAAAACTCCTCTTGGTATCCTCGCTCCTATTTTCAGATATTTCTTGGGATTTTTTAAAAAATCAACAATCTCTTTTAATTCTTCTTTAGCTTCTTTCAAACCGGCAACGTCTTTAAAAGTGATTTTTTCTTTAGAATGGCCTTCGGCGCCGAAAAGTCGAGCTCTGGCTTTGGTGAAACTGAATGTCTGGGAAGCTCCGGCTTTTGCCTGACGGAAAATCATCCAGAAAAATAAACCAAAAAGCAAGAGAGGAAGCACGAATATCAAGATGGGTCCTAACCAGAGCCAAGTCCCTTGCTCTTTTTTTGCCTCAATATCCACTTTTTTTAATTTTCCTAAATCTATTCCCAGATTCATCAAAGATTCAGAAAGAGAACTTTCTGTTTCTTTTCTTGATTTTACCATTGTTTCATCTTGATATAATATAGAAAGCTCTGAGCCGGAAACAGTAATTTTTTTAATTTTTTCCTGATTAATCTCTTCAACTAGTTGGCTTAAAGAAATTTCTTTTTCTTTTTTAAACGGCTGGGAAAACAAAGCAAAAACTGCTGAAATTATCAGAAAGATCAGTAGAATAAAAACAAAATTTTTAACTAAATATTTCATAATTGTCAGCTAACTTGTTATATTGTTTAATTTACCATAAATTTTAAAAAACTTCAATTTTTATTCGTATTAACTTATTTATAATAAAAATAAAAAACCTCTTATCGTATTATTGCGAGAAGAGGTTTTACAAGTTAGCCTGGTTTGGTTTTTTAAGCTGCGGCAGTTTCTTGAACAACATTTTCTGCCTCGCTTTTTCTGTTTGTTTCTCTGTTTTCAGCTTTAGCTTTGCGCGTAGCAGCGATTTTTTCGAGCCAGTGTATTGCTTGTTTTAGGGTTCTCATTTCGTTTTTTATGTTCTCAATTTCATTGGCTTTTTCTATTAATCCATCTCTTATGAGCGATTCCCTGAATTTTTTGAGAACATCTTTCAGGAAATCCTTTTTCCAGCCGGAACCTTTTTTGCTGACGGTTTTATAAGCGGCATCCCAATAGGATTTTGTTGAAACTTTCAAGTCCGACAATTTGTTTAAACGGGAAGCCAAATTTTCCTTTGCGCATCCGATGGTATAGCTAAAAAGCGACTCAAACGGAATGTTACACAAATCTCTTTTTTCCTTTTCTTCTTGGTAGAAGGCGAAACATTTCTTGCATACCATATCGCTTGGACGTTTCGATTCTTCCATGCATGCCGGACAGACGAATCCTTTTCTTTTCTTGTCTTTTTGGGTTCTCATGAAAAACCTTCCTTTCTTGTTTTTTAAAAAACAGGCTAACTTTTATAACTACACTATACATCTAAGCTAATCTTTTGTCAACCCCATCACTACCCCGCTAAGTGAGGTGTCAGGGTAAAAGTTTCAGAGTCATCCGGTGTTTAGCCGACTCAATTAATAAAATTTTAAAGTCGTATTTTTTTTTAATCTTCAGAGCTTCCTCCATTTTTTTCTGAGAGCCAAATTCAGAAACATGACATAATCCCTGAATTTGGGGAGAGATTTTAATAAAAGCGCCAAAGGGATTAAATTTTGTTACTTCTCCTTTGACAATGTCTCCCTTTTTATGTTTTTCTTCAATATCCTTCCAGGGGTCTTTTTTTAAAGCTTTTAGAGATAGAGAAACCTTTCCATTTGAAATATCAATAATTTTCGCTTTAATTTTTTGGCCAACTTTAACTATTTCTGAGGGGTCTTCAATTAACTGCCAATCTAATTCAGAGATGTGAATAAGGCCTTCTAAATTTTCCGGAGTTTCTTCGGTGGAATCCTTCTTCGTTTTCGTTAAGGATGGCGGGAATTTTATAAATGCACCGAAATCTACAACACCGGTAATTTCTCCTTCAACTATGTCTCCTATTTTATAATTTTTTAAGATTTCTTTTATTTTTTTAGTTTCTTTTGCTTTCTCAGATAAGATGAGTTTTTCTTCTCTTTGGTCAAAGTCAAATATTTTTACTTCCATTTCTTTTCCAATAAATTTCTGAAGGGCTCTTAAAATTTTCTGAGTATCTCCTCCTTCTATTTTAGGATAATTAGTGAGAGAGAGCTGGGAGACCGGCAGAAAAGCGGGAATTCCTGATACCTCTGTTAAGAGTCCTCCTTTGTTTGCTCCTGAAATTTTTACAACAATATTTTCATCTTTCCCCTTTTTTTCCGAAAGCTGCTCCCAAGCAAGTTCTTTTCCTGCTTCGGTTAAAGAAAGTTCAATATAACCTTCTTCATTTTCAAGGTCAATTATTTTCGTAAAGACACTATCCCCGATTTTTAAATCTTTTAATTTGTCTTTTGCTTCGTAAAATTCTTTTCCATAAATTATCCCTGTTCCCAAAATTCCCAAATCCAGAAACACTGAGGCTTTGCCTTTTCCTACAATTTTTCCCTGAATAATCTCGCCAATCTTAGGCGGTCTTAATAAATCATTTTTTTCAATTATTTCTTTCATGCTAATATATATAACATAAAATCTGTATTATAGCAACATTGCCCGGTAGGACTCGAACTATCATCAATTTAGCGGAGCGAATTTTATTCAGATTCAAGACGCGAGGAGTGAAGTGTGCCTTTAGGCACACGAGCGACGAGCAACACAGAAGCTGGATAAAATCCGCCCGCCCCAGAGGGAAGTGAAAGAATAGGCCAATTTCTTCGTTACTTCTCCTCGAAGTGTTATTTAACACTCCTTCGTCATCGTGCCTCGAACTTGACCTATTCTTTCGCTTCTAAAGCTGATGATAGTTCGAGTCCTGCCGGGCTTAAATCAACGATTTAAACACGAAGCCTGTAGGGCAAGAATTGAAACTAAATTTTATTTATGATAGAATAAAAAATACAGTAATTATGAATATTATTTGGTACGGACAATCTTGTTTTCAAGTTTCTTCAAGTCAAGGGAAAAACAATCATGTCTCAATTATAATTGACCCTTTTGGAGGAGATATTGGCTTAAAGCTTCCCAGAAAGCTTGAAGCTGATATTGTATTGGTTAGCCACGATCATTTTGACCATAATAATATTAAAGCAGTTTCTGGTTCGCCCTTGGTTATAAAAGGACCTGGCGAATATGACGCAAGAGGTGTTTTTGTTCAGGGAATTTCTGGCTATCACGATAATTCTCAAGGAGCAGAAAGGGGAAATGTAACAATTTATATTATTGAGGCAGAGGGAGTGCGAATATGCCATTTGGGAGACCTGGGTCAAAAAGAATTAAGCTCTGACCAACTTGAAAAGATTGGAGAAGTTGACATTCTAATGATTCCAGTTGGAGGAGTTTATACAATTGATGCTGACGAGGCAATAAAAATAATGGCTCAAGTTGAACCCAAAATTACAATACCAATGCATTATCAAATTCCTAAACTTAAAATCAAACTTGGGGGAATAGATAAATTTTTAAAAGCTCTAGGGATGAAATCCTTAGAGCCGTTACCTAAGTTATCTATTAAGAAAAAAGACATTTCTTCTGAAGAAGCAAAAATAATTGCATTGAAGATATAATCGTGAATATCTTAAATAAACTACGAGGTCAACCTAAACATATTAGAAAGGTAATACTTTGGGTTGTAGTAATAATCGTGGGTTTGGTTCTGGCAGTATTGTGGATTCATAATTCTTATCAGGAAATAAAAAATCTTCAGTCAAAAGAAATTATTAAAGAACAATGGATAAACAACATAGAACAACATCTGAAATAGGAAATATAAAAAATCGGGAGATAACTGAGGAGATGAGAGATTCCTACATTGATTACGCAATGTCAGTTATTATCTCTCGAGCTCTTCCCGATGTCCGCGATGGCTTAAAACCCGTCCACCGCCGAATTTTGTATGCCATGCATGAAATGGGATTAGGACATACTGCGAAGTTTAGGAAATCGGCTGCCGTAGTTGGAGAAGTTCTTGGGAAATTCCATCCTCACGGCGACCAATCCGTCTATGACGCAGCGATTAGAATGGCTCAAGATTTTTCATTGAGATATCCTTTAATTCAAGGGCAAGGGAACGTAGGCTCTATTGACAATCCGAGCGAGTTTGCAGCTATGAGATATACCGAGATGAAACTCTCAAAAATTGGCGAAGAAATATTAAGAGATATTGGAAGAGATACGGTTGATTTTAGACCCAACTATGACGGCACAAGAAAAGAACCAATAGTTTTACCCTCTCCTCTACCTCAACTTCTTTTAAATGGTTCTTTGGGAATTGCCGTTGGAATGGCTACTAATATTCCTCCTCACAATCTTTCTGAAGTTTCAGAAGCTTTAATTTACTTGATTGACCATCCTAAAGCAATAATTGAGGACCTTTTTAGGTTCATCAAAGGTCCGGATTTCCCAACCGGAGGGGTAATTTTTGGCAAAAAAGAAATAATTTCTGCTTATTCTCAAGGAAAAGGGCCAATTGTAGCTCGGGGAAAAGCAGAGGTAGTAGAAAAAAATGGCCGTGGTCAAATTATTATTACTGAAATTCCTTTCCAAGTTCAAAAGTCAAATTTAATTGAACAGTTTGCCAAATTGGTTCAAGATAAAAGAATTCAGGGGATAAAAGATATCAGGGATGAATCAGACAGAGAAGGGATGAGAATTGTGCTTGACCTCCAAAGAGACGCTTATCCCAAGAAGGTTTTAAACCGGCTTTACAAGTTTAGTGATTTGCAAAAAACCTTTCATCTAAACATGATAGCTCTGGTAGATGGAATTCAGCCAAGAGTATTATCGCTTGTTGATTTTTTAAATTATTTCATCGTCCATAGAAAAGAAGTGGTTGTTAGAAGAACAAAATATGATTTAGATCGCGCCAAAGAAAGAGCCCATATTTTAGAAGGTTTAAACAAATGTCTGGCAAAAATTGATGCGGTGATAAAAACGATTAGGACCTCAAAAAATAGAGAGGAAGCTCAGAAGAATTTAATCAAGAAATTTAAATTAACCGAGATTCAAGCTAACGCTATCTTAGAAACAAAATTAGCTGCTTTGGCAAAGTTAGAGAGAAAAAAAATTGAAGATGAACTTAAAGAAATGCAGGCTAAAATTAAAGAGCTTACAGCAATCCTTAAAAGCCCTCAGAAAATAAAAGAGATTGTCAAAAAAGAGTTGGTAGAACTTAAAGAGAATTTTGGAGACGAAAGGAGAACAAAAGTTTTTGTTCAAAAAATTGGAGAGATCGCAGAAGAGGATTTAATTCCCTTAGAGGAAACAATTATTACTTTAACCCAGGGAGGGTATATTAAGAGAATAAATCCTGCCACTTATAAAATTCAAAAAAGAGGAGGAAAGGGAATTTTGGGGATGAAAACCCTGCAAGATGATGTTGTTGAGCATTTTCTTTTATCTCAGACGCACGACTCATTGCTTTTCTTTATTGATTCGGGAAAAGTTTTCAGGACTTTAGTTTATGAGATTCCTGAAGGTACGCGGGTGGCTCGGGGCAGAGGCCTTTTGAATTTCATTGAGGTTTCCCCTGAAGAAAAAGTTTTATCTTTAATGACTTTTGGCAAGGAGGATATTAAACTGGGGATAAAAAATTTAGTGATGGTAACCCAAAATGGTATAATAAAGAAAACTACTTTGGAGGAGTTTAAAAATGTTCGGAGGTCTGGTTTGATTGCAATAAAGCTTAGAAAAGGCGACCTTTTGAAAGAAGTTGCCAAAAGTACCGGCCAAAATGATATAATTATAGTAACAAAAAAAGGCCAATCCATCCGATTTAAAGAGCAAGATATAAGAAAGATGGGCAGACCTGCTTCGGGCGTCAAGGGAATTAGATTAAAAAAAGGAGATAAGGTAGTGGGGATGGGTATGGTAGAACAAGAAACGAGAAACGAGAAACAAGAAATAAGAAAATATTTATTGGTGGTAACGGAGAATGGGTATGGGAAGAGAACGGATTTGAGAGAATACAAATTCCAAGGAAGAGGAGGAACAGGTATTAAAACAGCCAATGTTACTGCCAAAACCGGAGAACTGGTTGCCTCAAAAATTTTAACAGGCGAGGAGGAAGATTTGATTGTTATCTCCCAGAAGGGTCAGGTAATTAGGGCAAAGATTTCCTTGATTCCTAAAATCAGCCGGGCAACTCAAGGAGTAAAAATAATGAGATTAGACGAGGGGGATAAAGTTGCCTCGTCCACCTGCATATAAACATGAATCAGTCTTTTCTAAATCCAGAAGAAGTATTAGACCAACTTGAACTGCGTCCGGATATGGTTGCAGCTGAGTTTGGCTGTGGTTCGGGCGGTTTTGCTATTCCTTTGGCAAAAAGACTGGAAGACGGGTTGGTTTACGGTTTAGATATCCAGGAAGCTTCTCTTTCTGCTTTAAAAAGTCGGACTCTTCTGGAAAATATTATTAATATCAGGATTGTCCGTTCTGATTTGGAAAAATCAAAGGGTTCAACCTTGCCTGAACTTTCTTTAGATTTAGTCTTTATCCCCAACGTACTTTTCCAAATAAAAGATAAAAATGTTATAGTATCAGAAGCAGAAAGAGTTTTGAAAAATAAAGGGAAATTAGTAGTAATTGACTGGCTGCCCAAAGCAGTCCAGGGGCCTGAGGAAGGAAGGATTTCTCCAGAAGAAGTAAAAGAAATCGCGGAGAAAATAGGATTTAAATTGGAAAAAGAATTTGAAGCAGGAAAATATCATTTCGGACTTATTTTTGAAAAACCCTAAATTGTGATATAATTTTTTAATGAAACCATATTTACCCAAATTAATAGTTTCCTTACTGTTAATTTCTTTTCTTATTCCTTTAACAGTTCAAGGAGTTACAATTAGTAATCCATTGCAAGCTCAGAGTTTTTGGGATTTGATAGATAAACTTATTGATTTTATATTTTACCTTGCTATAGCCGTAGCTCCGATAATGTTTATTGTTGCCGGATTTTACTTTATAACAGCAGCCGGCGACCCGGAAAAAATCAACACAGCTAAAAAAATGATTCTTTGGGTTCTAATTGGATTACTTATTGTTTTTTTAGCTAAAGCATTAATTGTATTTTTTGGAGAGATGTTTGGCATACAAATACCGCCCACAACACCTTAAAATTATAATTGTCATAAATTGTAAAGGTCGATCTCAAACTTAATAACTTTAACAAAAAAATGAAAAAAGTTTTAGTAAGCTTAGTTTTAACAGGTCTTCTATTTATTCCAGTATTGGTATTAGCGCAGGCGCCAGGTCCTGTTACTGCGCCCGGCTGGCAAACTTACAATGTCATACCGACACTCGACAGTGTCAGTAATTATCTTTTTGGATTTTTGTTAGTTACAGCGGCTATCTTTATCATAATTGCCGCCTTCATGTTTGTTACGGCATCCGGAGATCCTGACAAGACAAAAACAGCAAGAAATTTTGTTATGTATGCTGTGATTGGAGTATTAATAGCTTTCCTTGCCAAAGGATTCGTGATGCTTGTAAGTTATATAGTAAGGTAACATAATTTTTTTTGGCGGACTAAGAAAATATTTGTATTAGCCGGCAAACCCCGTTAGAGGTTCTTTTGTTTTGTGCTTTTATCTTAGCATTGTACCCTCTAACGGGGTTGATTTTTTGGTTAAAAAAGATAGGATAAAAAAGCCCTCGTGGTGGAACGGAATACACGCGTGGTTTAGGACCACGTCCCGAAAAGGTTGCAGGTTCGAATCCTGCCGAGGGCACAAAAAACCGCCCGATAAGGCGGTTTTTGTTTACTATTACTATTCTCTTACAGTTATCTTTCTTTTCTTTTCTCTTTCAATCTTTGGCATCCTGATAGTTAAAACTCCTTTTTCCATTGTGGCTTTTGCTCTTGAGCCGTCAACTTCAGCGGGTAGAATGATTTCTCTGGAAAACCTGCCCCAATAACATTCTTGATAGAAATAATTTTTTTTCTCTTCTATAAATTTTTTTTCTCTGTTTCCCTTTATGATAACTAAATCATTTTCAATAGTAATATCCAAGTTTTCCGGTTCTATTCCGGCAATAGCTGATTGAATAATAATTTCTTTGTCTGTTTGATAAACATCAACCGTTAATTGTCCTTCTGATTCAAACCATTTTTTTTCCTCTCCTGCTTCAATTTTTTTCTTTTCAGTTTTCTCCTTTTTTACCCCGTTAGAGACATGTTCTTTCTTTGGTTTTTCCCTGTTCTCGAAATCTCTAACGGGGTTTACCTCAATCTTTTGGGTTTTTTTTCTTTTCCCTGGTTTAGTTTTAGCAGTAGCCAAAACAACAGAAGATTTTTCTTCTGGCAATTCTTCAATATTCATTCCCTTTTTAAGTTTTTCAAGAAAGTCCGTCATATTATAATTGTAAACTATTTATATTTTACAGATGCTTGCCATTTTCTTAAGTTTTCTAAAACCAAAGGAAACAAAAAAAGCAAGACCGCTTAAAATAATAACTAAAGAGATAACTGAGAAAGTTAATAAAAGAGAGTTTTGACTTGTTAGACCTTTCTCAATTTCTATTATAGAAATATTGAAGAGACCATGCAAGAGGGTAGCAACTACTATTCCTTTGATAATTAATTTCAGTCGTTTTTTAGGTTCAAAAAAAGATAGAGCCAAAAAATAGCCCAGGGTTCCGGAACATAAAGCATGCAAAAAAGTAGCTCCTATGAAACGGAAAGAGCTAATAGCTGCGGCTTCACCAAAAAGAAGAGATCCTTTTCCGGAAAATAAAACCAGGATATTTTCTAAAGCAGCAAAACCTAAAGCTATAATAATCATATAAAGCATAGTATCTACAGGTTCATCAAATTCTGGATTATTTATTACTTTTTCTCTAATAATTAGATATTTAGAGCACTCTTCCACTAAAGCTATTATAAGAAAGTGGTATAAAATAAAAAATAAAAAAGGGAAAGTTTTAAACCAATTTTCACCAACTGTAACTAAAACTCCGGAAATTCCTATTTCTATTAAGGCAGCTATTATAGCTGCTATCATTCCATAAAAGAAAATTTTTAAAATCATTCTGTTTGACTCAGGATGAATATCTTTTCGCAAGTAAAAAAGAAGCCAGACAACACTGGGAGCTAAACCAAGAGAGATGTAGAGAAGATAAATCATGATTTTGGCCATTCTTCAATCATTAAGCATTTCTTTTTGTTTTTAATAGGGAGTTTTTGGTAGATTTCTTCTGTTATAAATGGAATAAATGGATGTAAAAGTATTAAAGAAGATGATAAAACATAAAACAAAATCTTTTGAGCTTCTTTATTGTTTTGTTTTTTAAATTCTTCAATATATATATCACAAAAATCATGCCAGAAGAAATTATATAAAGTATGAGCTGTTTTTCCAAACCGAAAATTCTCCAAATCGCTGTTAACCGACTTTATTGTTTTATCTAGTTTAGCTAATATCTTTTTATCTGCCGCAGTCAAGTTTTGATTTTTAGGTTTAGTTATTGTTTCTTGTTTCTTAGTTATTCCGGTTTGTTGCAAAACAAACCGGCTCGCATTCCATATTTTATTACAAAACTTTTTTCCCATAACAATATTGTCTTTTACAAATCTCATATCTTGGCCTCCCATAATTTGGTAAGCAATTCCAAAACGAGTAGCGTCGGCGCCATAGTCGTCAACAAGATTTATTGGGTCTACGCCGGTGCCAAGGGATTTTGACATTCTTTTTCCCTCTTTAGTTAAGATAGTGCTGTGAATATAAACATCTTTAAATGGAATTTTTTTCGTAAACTCTATTCCGGAAAAAATCATCCGAGCAACCCAAAGATTTATTATATCTCGAGCAGTACTCAAAACATCTGTTGGATAGAAATTATCTAAATTAGAGGCGGAGGCGGGCCAGCCGAGCGTGGCAAAGGGCCAGAGAGCAGAGCTAAACCAGGTATCTAAGACATCTTTTTCTTCTTTTAAGGGAATCTTATGGCCCCACCAGATTTGGCGGGAAATACACCAATCTTTTATATTTTTCAGCCAATCAAAATATGATTTTTCAAAACTTTTGGGATGAAATTTTATTTTACCCTCTTTCACTGGTTTTTTTGCCATTTCAGCTAATTTATTCATTTTCAAAAACCATTGCTTAGAAAGAATTGGTTCCAGAACAGTATTACATCTATAGCAACGGGCAATATTATGGGTATATGGTTCTGTCTTTTCCAAAATTCCAATTTTTTTCATATCTTCTACAATCTGCTTTCTCGTTTCCATCACCGTGAGCCCAGCGTATTTTTCAGCCAGTTTTGTCATTCGTCCATCCGGACCGATTACTTGTTTTTTTTCAAGTTTGTATTTTTCGCCTATTTCAAAATCATGAAAATCATGGGCAGGTGTTACCTTCATAGCGCCGGTACCAAAACTCATATCAACTTCTCTATCTCCAATGACTTTCATTTTAGCTTTACCCAAGGCAGTTTGAATAACGATGGTTTTACCAATATATTTTTTATATCTCGGGTCTTTTGGATTCACCGCTACGGCGGTGTCGCCTAATTTTGTTTCCGGCCTAACCGTAGCAATGGTAATAGGACCGTATTTAATGTAATACATTTCGGTTGGTTCCTCTATATATACAACCTCAAGGTCTGACAAACTAGTAGAACATCTTGGACACCAATTAACAACTCTTTCCCCTTGGTAAATCCATCCCTTTTTATAGTAATGTAAGAAAGCTTCTTTTACTGCTCGAGAATAGCCCTCGTCCATAGTAAATCTGGTTCTAGACCAATCGCATGAACAACCCAGTTTTTTTAACTGGTCTAAAATAATATCTCCGTACTTCTCTTTCCATTTCCAGACCTCTTCAATAAATTTCTCTCGTCCCAAATCAAATCTGGTTAGCCCTTCTTTTTTAAGTTTTTTTTCAACTACATTCTGGGTAGCAATTCCGGCGTGGTCTGTTCCAGGGAGCCAAAGAGCTTTGAATCCCTGCATTCTTTTCCAACGGATTAGGGTATCTTGAATAACTGCATTCAGGGCATGACCTATATGAAGCTCGCCAGTAACATTTGGCGGAGGAATAACAATTGTATATGGCTTTTTGTGGCGTTCCGGAAGTTTATCTGGATTGAAAAAACCACTCTTAAGCCAGAACTTGTAGGTTCTGTCTTCAACATCTTTAGGATTATAGGTTTTAGATAGTCTCATGTGAGTTCATTTTACCCCGTAGAAGAAATTTAACAAAGTTTTCTGAAAGAAAACCTAATGGCGTAGGCAGTTAAATTTTCTCTACGGGGTTTAACATATTTTTAAATTAGCGTCAGCTTTAATTTTCTTCCAGGACTTAGTTTCATCTCTTAACCAGACATAGTATCCTGCTATTCCTGTCATCGCTGCATTATCAGTACAAAACTTAAAACTTGGAACCCGAAACCTAAAATTTAATTTTTCTTTTTGAATTCTTTGTTGGAATTGCTTACGGAGTTCTTTATTGGCTGAAACGCCGCCCCCTAAAATTATGCTTTCCGCTTTATAATCTTTTGCTGCTTTAATAGTTTTCTTAATCAAAACATCAATAATTGATTGTTGAGTTTCTTTACATATTTCCCGAATATATTTCTTACTTTTTCTTATCCTTTGGGGCTGGGTTTTAAAATTATACAAAACAGCAGTTTTTAAACCCGAGAAACTGAAATCATAGTTTTTTTGATTTATCATCGGCCGAGGTAATTGTATCTTGTATCTCGACAAATCCGTAGAGGCCGGGCCTCTACGGATTTTTTTTGCTTGGTTGGCAATAGCTGGTCCGCCAGGATAGCCGAGTCCTAAAATTCTGGCAGTTTTATCAAGACATTCTCCCGCTGCATCATCCCTTGTTTCTCCAAGAATTTTGTAATTGCCAAAATCTTTCATTAATATCAATTGGGTATGCCCACCGCTTACCACTAAACAAGTCGCCGGAAACCGAATTACGCGACCCGGCCGCGTAGTTATATTCAGCCAATTGGCGAGTATGTGCGCTTCAATGTGATTAACTGGTATTATTGGTAAATTCCAATCTTTAGCTAACTTTTTAGCAAAATTGATTCCAGTCCACAAACAGGGATCTAAGCCAGGCCCAACGGTTATTGCAATAAGATCTATTTTTGGCCTCTTTGCTCTCTTTAGTGTTTTTTCCAACACAAGAGGCAGATTCTTTTGGTGTTCTCGTTTAGCCAGGGTAGGGTATACTCCTCCCCATTTTCTATGAATTTCCACTTGCGAAGACACAATATTAGATAAAATATCAAAACGAGGATGTCTTTGTCCTTTTGCCTCTATAATTGCGATACAAGTGTCATCACAAGATGTTTCAATGGCTAAAATCTTTACCCCCACGCCATAACAAGGATAGGCGCCAGAGGCGCTTTTTAACGAAGTTAATCCTTGTTTGGTGTGGGGGTTCATATTTCATTATCTTATCAGAAAACTTGTCCTTACGCTAATGAAATTGGTAGCGCCGGGTTGATTTTCTTCAATTTTCATGATAGAATAAAAAATAGATTGGCCCCATCGTCTAGTGGTTAGGACATTTGATTTTCAATCAAAAAACCGGGTTTCGACTACCCGTGGGGCCGCAAATAAAAAATATTGTAAAAAGGTCTAAAAGGGCTTGACAAATTGTGTGGGTATGCTATAATACGGGTGTACTTTGAAAATTAGATGATGGGTTTAAACAGTAACTTTTAAAAGAAAGAGAGGCAAGAAAATGAAACGTTTAATTTTGACAATCACGATAGTATTAGTACTAATTGGTATTAGCGCAGATGTGGTAAATGCTCAAGTTAATTGGCGATACATTGCCCAGAGCGAGAGGATACGTCACAATTCCTATGGACGCCTTCCACGTATAGGCGGCTCTATGGGTGGCTCGCAAGTTAATTGGCGATACATTGCCCAGAGCGAGATGATACGTCATACTTCCTGTGGACGCCTTCCACGTATAGGCGGCTCTATGGGTGGCTCGCAAGTTAATTGGCGATACATTGCTCAGAGCGAGAGGATACGTCACAGTTCCGGATATTCACGTATGGGCGTAAATATAGGTGGATACGACACTAACGTTCGAGTAAAGAGCAACGAATCTTGGAATTCTCAAGGCGGGCAACGTTCGTATGAACAGTCCCCTGATTACCTTGGGAAAGTAATTGATTCAGCAACCACCTTAGGCGCGCTGGCGATTATTTCCAATTAACACAAGAGCTGTCCAGAAAGACAATAACACGTTACAACCCACAGCACAAAGTACCAAGGCGATCCCAAAATATTGGATCGCCTCTTTTTTTTCTTAATTAGGGCTTTGTGCTATTATACAAAATATAATGGAACAAGATTATTATCTTAGAATTGGCAGAGCTACAGATTTAAAAAATCCGAAAGAGCGATTCCTTTTTAGATTATTTGAAATTTTCCCCGGAGCTCTATCTTGGGGAGTTTTATTTTTAGCTATTTTTCTTTCTTGGAAGCAGCCCTTTTGGGTTGCTGTTTTTATTATAATTTTTGTAATCTTTTGGTTTTTCAGGACGATTTATTTTTCTTTGCATCTTTGGTCGGGCTATAAAAAAATGGCAGAACACGAGAAAATTAACTGGCTCGAAAAGCTTAATAAATTACCGGCTGCAAAAGATTGGAAAAACCTTTATCATTTGATTGTTATTCCAATGTATGAAGAATCTTTAGAAATTGTTCGGGATACTTTTAAAAGTTTAGAGAATACGAATTATCCGAAAGATAGAATGATTATAGTTTTAGCTTGCGAGGAAAAAGTGAGAAACCGGGTTTTTAAAATAGCCAGGGAAATTGAAAAAGAGTTTGGCTCAAAATTTTTTAAATTTTTGGTTACCTGGCATCCAGCTAATTTACCGGGCGAAATTACGGGCAAGGGTTCAAACGAAACCTGGGCAGTTAAAAAAGCGAAAGAAGAAATTATTGATCCCTTAGGTGTTGTTTGCGAAAATATAATTTTTTCCTCTTTTGATGCTGATACCTGCGTTTTCCCAAAATATTTTAGTTGTCTGACTTATCACTATTTAACTTCGGAAAAGCCAACTAAAACCAGTTTTCAGCCAATCCCCCTTTTTGTTAATAATATCTGGCAAGCTCCGGCGATTTCCCGAGTTTTTTCTTTCTCCTCAAGCTTCTGGCATGCTATGAATCAGGAAAGGCAGGAAAAACTGGTAACTTTTTCTTCTCATTCAATGAGTTTTAAAGCATTAGTTGATGTTAATTTTAAGCAAACAAATGTTGTTTCAGATGACTCAAGAATTTTCTGGCAGTGCTTTTTGAAATATAATGGAGATTACCGAACTCAGCCATTGTACTACCCGATTTCTATGGATGCTAATGTAGCGAGAAGTTTTTTTAGAACTTTGTTTAATATCTATCGGCAGCAAAGAAGGTGGGCTTATGGATCAGGAGATATTGCCTATTTTCTTTTCGGCTTTTATAAAAATAAAAAAATCCCTTTTCTGAAAAAATTTTCTTTGGGACTTGAGTTAATTGAGGGGCATCTTTCTTGGGCTACTGCCAGTATTATAATTTTTATGTTGGGCTGGCTTCCCCTATTTTTGGGAGGGCCTGAGTTTTCTCAGACCTTAATTTCTTATAATTTACCAAAAATAATAAGCCGACTTATGACTTTAGCTATGATCGGCTTGCTAAGTTCTATTTATTTAAGTTTTCTTTTGCTTCCGCCCAAACCCCCAGAGTACGGCCGCTTTAAGTATTTAGTTTTTATTTTCGGCTGGCTTTTATTTCCTATAATGATGATATTCTTCACTGCCCTTCCAGCTCTGGACGCCCAAACCCGCTGGCTACTGGGGAAATATATGGGTTTCTGGCCCACTGAGAAAGTTAGAAAATAATTTTTATTCCAAGTGAATTCGTTGTCTAAATCTACTTAACTTTGCCCGTAATTGGGAGTATTTTTTTAATTGAGGATCTTCTAATAAAATTTCTTTTGCTGATTCTCTGGTTTTTTCAACCAAAGATATGTTTTTCAGAGAATTCATCATTAAATCAGGAATTCCCCATTGTCTGGTGCCGCTAAAGTCACCAGGTCCTCTGATTTCCAAGTCCTTTTCAGCTAATTTGAAGCCATCTTCAGAATTGATTAAAGCCCTTAACCGCTGATAGGTTTTTTTAGTGTGTGAGTCAGTGAATAGTAGGCAATAAGATTGATAACCTGCCCTGCCAACTCTTCCTCTAAACTGGTGAAGTTGAGCTAAGCCAAAACGTTCTGCTCCCTCAATCATCATTACCGTAGCGTTGGGAATATCAATTCCTACTTCAATGACTGAAGTTGAAACCAAGATGTCGGTTTTTTTGTTCTTGAAATCTTTCATTATATTTTCTTTTTCTTTGGTTGCCATTTTCCCGTGAAGCATTTTTACTTTTAAATCAGGGAAGATTTCTTTTGAAAGTTTTTCATATTCTTCTTTTACCGCCTTTACTTTAGCCCAGCTCATTTGGGCTTCTGATAATTCTTCATTATCATCATTTTTTTCTATTCGCGGGCAGATTACGAAAATCTGTCTTTTTTTCTTCACTTCTTTTCTAATAAAGTCATAAGTTTTTTCTCTTTCCCCCTGCTTGATTACTTTGGTAATTATTTTTTTTCTGCCTTTTGGTAATTCATCAATTAGAGAAAGATCCAAATCGCCGTAAACAGTTAAAGCAAGAGTGCGGGGGATAGGAGTGGCAGTCATAGAAAGGAGATGAGGAACAATGTCCTGGCTGCGACAAAGCTTGGCGCGCTGTTCTACGCCAAAACGGTGCTGCTCGTCTAAAATGACCAGGCCAAGTTTTCCGAATTTTACCTTGTCTTGGATTAAAGCGTGAGTTCCAATCAAAATATCAATCTCTCCGTCTATAGTTTTTTCAAGAAGTTTTTTCCTTGAAATTTCTATCACCTGATTTTTTAATTTTTTTGAACGAAACTGGTCTTGTTTTCCGGTTAATAAGCCAATATTTACTTTAAAATCTTGAAGCAGCTTAGCTACTTCAAGAAAATGCTGTTTAGCTAAAATTTCGGTAGGAGCCATAAAAGCAGTTTGATATCCTTGCTTGATAGTATTTAAAGCAGCCATTGCGGCAACAACAGTTTTTCCAGAACCAACGTCTCCTTCGAGAAGACGGTTCATTGGTCTTTGTCTCTCCAAATCCTTTAAAATCTGCCAGGCAGATTTTTTCTGCGCGTCAGTTAATTTGAATGGCAACGATTTAACAAAGTCCTGAATTGTTTCTAATTTAATTGGGAGAGAAGCTGATTTTTCTTGATTAAAACGGTTTCTTTCTCTTAAAACAAAAAGCTGGATATAGAAAAGTTCTTCAAAAGAAAATCTGTCTTGGGCTTTTTGCGATAATTTTACAGAGCTTGGGAAATGAATCTCCCAAAGAGCTTTCTTAACTGGCATAAGATTATATTCTTTTACTATTTCTTCAGGCAGGGTTTCATTAATTTGATTTTCAAGATTGGTTAATAAGGGTTTTAGAATAAACCTGAGCCACCTTGAAGACAGGCCAGCTGTTTCCGGATAAACAGGAATGAGCCGGCCGGTATGAGTTAAATCAGAAGACAAATCTCCTTTTTCATAAATAGGGTTTGATAGATATATCCCGTTTTTTGATATTATTGCTTTTCCTGAAAGAAAAACATTATCTTCTTTTTTTAAAACTTTAGTTAAGTAGGGCTGGTTAAACCAGGTTACTTTTATCGCTCCGGTTTCATCTTCTATAATTGCCTGGGTTAGAAACATTCTTCTCTTCCAAGTTCTATTAGTTTTAATTTCAAGAATCTTTCCATAAACTGTACAAATTTCATTAATCTTTATTTTTGAAATAGGAATTAAATTAGAAAAATCCTCGTAGCGACGAGGAAAGTGAAAAAGCAAGTCCTGAACTGTTTTGATCCCTAACTTTTTTAGTTTCTTTTTGAAAACAGGCCCTATTCGTGGAATGTTTTCAATAGGAGTAGCAAGATTCATAAAATTATATTACACTAACATATTAAGCAAAAAATCGTTTAAAATCAACTTTATTATGAGATTTTGCAGTGCGTGTCTACTCGGAATAAAATGTAGATACGATAGTAAAAGCAAGCCGAATAAAAAAGTGATAAAACTTTCAAAAAAGGAAGTTCTGATTCCTGTTTGTCCAGAGCAATTAGGCGGGCTGCCAACCCCGAGAGAAAACCGAGAAATACGAGGGAAGAAAGTCATTACTAAATCAGGAAGGGACGAAACCAAGAATCATAAAATGGGAGCAGAGGAAACTTTGAAATTAGCAAAATTATTCGGCATTAAAGAAGCGATTTTAAAACAAAAAAGCCCGTCCTGCGGCTGCGGGAAAATATATGATGGAACTTTTTCAGGAAAATTAATTAAAGGCGATGGAGTAACAACCGCCTTATTAAAAAAGAACAAAATAAAAGTAATAACCGAAGAAGATTTGTAATCAGGTAATTAAAAAATAGAAAAAATCGCCCCGTTAAGCGGGGTGATTTTTTTGTGTCCCCAGAAGGAGTCGAACCTTCATTTCAACTTCCGCAAAGTTGCGCTCTATCCATTGAGCTATGGGGACGGCTATTTTTAAATTTATCATAAAATTCGCTAAAAATCAATTGACGTATACGAATTTATTTGTTAAAATAAAAGCACTTGGAGAGGTGTCTGAGTGGTTGAAAGAGAAAGTTTGCTAAACTTTTATAGGGTGTAATAGCCTTATCGAGGGTTCGAATCCCTCCCTCTCCGCACAAGGCGGGATGCCAGAGTGGACGAATGGGGCTGTCTTGAAAACAGTTGTACCGAAAGGTACCGTAGGTTCGAATCCTACTCCCGCCGCAAACGAAATTTTGAATTCAAATTTTGACCCGACAAGTGGAACGTTAGAACTTTTTATCGCCAAACAGGCGATTTTTATTGACAAATTAACATTAAAAGTATACTATATATCCAGTTCTTAACATTGTTAAATATTGTCTAAACCTTATAGAAAGGAGGTGATAGATTGTAAGACTTAGAATATTGTTCTTTAAGAGTAATCTAACAGCTTTACAAGGTTTTTAAGCTCATTGTTGAGCAAGGGAAACAAGGTAAAGGAGTAGAAAAAATGGAAAAAGAATACATTAAATTGGCTGATGGACGAGAGGTTCGAAGAGGCCCTTATATTGATCAAGGTGGTTTTTTATCAATCGAAGGAAAATTCAGGGTTGGTATATATGCTTTAGACCCAGCAATGTTGCTGTATCGTGGTGGTGAAAAATGGGGCGATTCCATAACGATTTTGGAGGTAAAGATTCCAGCCAACTATCACAGTGTTAAGTTGCCTGATGTTAACATTCTCGAAAAAGGGTTGTGGACCAAAGATCTGACCACTGAAGTGATTCGTGTATTAAGGCAATCTGACAAGGATAAAAAGGCAATTGGATACGTTATCGCTAAATTAACCGGAAAAGAAAAGGAATTAATTTTAGGAGACGGTCGCAGATTGGTTGGAGATTTGGAATTTAGCCTACATTCGAACTCGGATACTTTTGTTCACGACGATCTAACTGTTTTCGGAAATATAAAAGACCAGAAAATGGGAGAGATGGAAAAAACGACTTTATTTACCATTAAATATTTATATCCTTTTTTCTGGCCAGGCTCAGATAAAAGGCCAACTTGGACAAAGAATAGAGAAGTCTGGTGTAAAAAGTTAGAGTTTGTTGTAATCAACTACTTACATTTGCTTGTTGATTTCGCCGATGCTCCGCTGAACAAGCAAATTTCAGAAATAGCCAGGGACTTGGCGGACAAGAGTGAGTGGGCAGTGACGTGTCATAGCATTTTCCAAAAACTTATAGGTCTCAGCTCTAAAGTCAGAGAAGACGATAGAATAAAACAAGCAGTTGAGCTAATTGAAGAAGTCAGCCACATATAAAAAGCATAAAGCGAATGCTATAAGGACCAGTTTCAGAGAAACTGGTCCATTTTTATTTAAGAAATAAACGAGTTGAATGATGTAGTAAAATGTGATAATCTATTATTAGAGTTGTGGACTCAAATCCGGTATGTAAATATAGTCAGTTTGTCTCTGAAGTATAGTTCTAACATTGTCCACGAGGGTCCGTAGATGTTGTATTTTTGATACTTCTGAAGTCGGATATATGCAACCCCTGATTCATTTCTAACGAATCAAAAAATTTATGAAAATATATTTTGCAGGATCAATTCGTGCTGGCAGAGGAGACAAAAATACTTATTTTAAAATAATTGAATGTCTTAAAAAATACGGACAGGTTTTAACCGAACATATTGGAGATAGAAATTTAACTGATTCGGGTGAGAAGAATATATCTGGAGAAGAAATCTATAAAAGAGACATGTCTTGGCTTAAGGAGGCAGATGTTTTTGTTGCAGAAATTTCAACCCCTTCTCTTGGCGTTGGTTATGAGACAGCAAAAGCTGAAGAATGGGGGAAAAGAATTTTGTGTCTTTGCAGAAAACCAGAAGACGGAAAGAAAATATCTAATATAATGAAAGGAAATAAGAACATAATATTGAAAGAGTATAATGACTTAGATAAAGCATTTCAATGTATTAATGATTTTTTGAAACAATGAAAGATAAATATGAAAAATTTCATATAGGGATAAACATATTTGTTGTTCAAAATAAGAAATTATTATTAGGAAAAAGAAAAAATGTGTATAGTGCAGGAACGTGGGGTTTACCGGGTGGTCATTTGGAATATGGAGAAAGTATGAGAGAAGCTGCCGCTCGTGAGTTAGGAGAGGAAACGGGATTGAAAGCAGATGAATTTAAATTCGCAGGACTTATAAACGATGTACGTAAAGACGAACATTACCCTCAAGTAGGGTTCTTAGCCAAAGACACGGGAGATAAGGAACCTATATTAAACGAACCCGAAAGATGTTATGAATGGAGGTGGTTTGATTTAGATAATCTACCTCAGGAGATTTTCCCTGGTCACATTAAACAGATTCAGATTTTTAAAAATGGAAGTTATTTTTCGGATAAATAAGTTCAAACGTTGTCCACGAGGACTTGCCAGAAACAAAAAACCGGCTTCGCCGGTTTTTTGTTACCCCCTGGCTACGACGATGCCCCAGATCTCTTTGGCGCCCGCCTTTTTTAGGGTAAGGGCGCTTTCTTCCATTGTTGAGCCGGTGGTAAAAACGTCGTCTACTAAAAGAATTTTTTTTCTTTGGATAGTTTCTGGTTTCTGGCACAAAAAAATTCCTTTGATATTTTTTTCTCTTTCTTCTTTTTTTAATTCCATTTGGGCCGGGGTCTGTTTTGTTTTTATTAAGATGTCGTCAAAAAATGAAATCTTTAAAATTTTTGAAAGTTCTTTTGCGATTTCGCTTGCTTGATTAAATCCCCGTTTTTTTAATTTCTTTTTATGTAAAGGAATAGGGGCGAGAATATAATCTTGAAAGTTTTCAACTTTGTTCAAATTAATCAGATGAGCTACAATTAAAGAAGATAATGGTTTTGATAGTTCTTTAATGTAAGGTTCGTATTTGAATTGGTTTATTAGTTTTTTGACAATGAAATTATTATAAGAAGCGGCGCAGTAAAGACCATTTAAACTTTTTGACCTACTGCAAAAATTACAGGTTTTGCCGTCAATAACAATTTTTGGCCGGGAGCAGAAAGGACAATATTGTCTTTCTAAAATATCAATTAAAGAAAAACAATCTTGGCATAGATAGCTTCCATCTTTGCCGCAGCTGATACAAAATTTCGGAAAAAGAAGGTCCAATAGAAAATTTTTTATAGAAATAAAAATTTTCTTCATTCTAATATATTAACATATCAACATTGTGTAATTAAATTTTGTTTAGATATTAAAATGTTTAAATGACGAAGGTTTTTCCACATAGTCCTTTCTATTTTAATATGATATATGATATAATTAAATAATGTTTCAAAATATCCGCGATTTTTTAAAATCCCGGTCTAAAAAATTTTTAGGGATTGATATCGGAACTTCATCAATAAAAATTGTTGAGATGAGGCGCCAAGGCAAGGGCCGCGGACTTGAGAACTATGGAGAAATAAAAAACTCGTCTTTTAAAAAGAAACGTTTTAGAGCTTTTCAAAAAAATAATCTTTTGCTCTCTAATAGGGAAGTAGCCAAAGCTATCCAAGCCATCTGTAAAGAAGCAGGAATCCAGACCAAAGAAGTTAACTTTTCTATTCCTGATTTCTGTAGTTTTTTTACCGGTTTTAATCTTCCTGTGATGGGTAAAGACGAGATTCCCCAGGCAGTTAGATACGAAGTTAGACCGTATATTCCTCTTCCACTTTCCGATGTCACTTTAGATTGGTTAATAATTAAGGGAGAGGTTTCTAAAACTCCTCTTAAGATTTTGGTGGCAGCTGTCCCCAATGATGTTATTAATCAATATCAAGAGATTGCCCACCTCGCGGATTTAAAGTTAAGGGTCTTAGAATCAGAGGTATTTGCTTTAGTTAGAGCTTTAGCTAAAAAAAATGAAAAAGAAAAAGAAATAACAGGTTTGATAGATATTGGGGCTCGGAGTACTACCTGTAGTATTCTTGAACAGGGAATTTTAAAAACAAGTTATAGTTTTAATATTGCTGGGAATGAATTGACAGGGGTTATAGCCAAATCTTTAAATATTGATTATAATAAAGCTGAGGAGATGAAAAGAAAATATGGATTGCTTTTTAAGAATGAAATCGGTGAATCTCAGAGAAACATTAGAGAAGTTTTGCTTCCTTTAATTGATTCAATTTTAGAAGAGATTAGGAAAGTTTTTCGGGATTTTTATCGCAATGAAGGAAAAGAAGTAAAAAAGATTATTTTGGCCGGGGGGTTAGTTTCAATGCCCGGCTTTAAAGAATACTTTTCCACAGAATTAAAAAAAGAATTAGATATTGCCGATCCCTTTTTTAACATTGCTTGCCCAGCGATTCTTACCAATACTCTAAAAAAAATAGGACCGAGTTATGCTATTGGTGTTGGTTTAGCATTAAAAGGGCTAGAGTAAAAATATGGCTATAGAAATTGCCCCCAGAGGAAAAATTAAACTACCTTTTTGGCTCATTGTTCTTGGAGTTTTTGCTATAATTTTGCTTATAGGTTTTTTAGGCAGTTATTTTTATTTAGAAATATCCATAAAAAAAATGTCTCAGGAGATTCAAGAAAAAGGGACGACACTTACTCCTTTAATGGAAGCTATAGAAAAGAAAGAAGAAGAACTTAATCCTATTGAGAAAAAGATAGATGATTTTGGCGAACTGCTTCAAAAACATAAAATCCCATTAAATATTTTTAATTTTTTAGAAAAAATCTGTCTTCCTGCTGTTTGGTTTTCTGATTTTAATTTTACTTCTGAAGATAGAGAGGTAATCGTTTCCGGCCACACAGATACTTTTGTGATTCTTGAACAACAAATCCTCGTTTTAAAACAAGACCCCCTCGTAAAAAGTTTAAATATATCTGGAGTTTCAATAAGCGAGGAAGGAAAAGTTGATTTCACCTTCCTACTTACTTTTGCTCCGCAAATATTCACCCCGCTAGAGATCACAGGGCAGTGAAGGAACGCAAAGAGAACTAATTTCTAACGTGGTTAAGATAATATGAAACGACCTATTCTTATTATTATTGTTGGTTTTTTAATCCTTTTAGCCGTAGGAGGATATTTTTTAGGATGGCCTAAGTATCAGGAGTTTGGAGATAAGAAATTAGAGGTTGAAGGGAAAGATACAGAGATAAAACAAAAAGAAGAATATCTTTCAAAATTAGAAGTTTTTTCTGATAGATTATCAGGGTATAATGATGAACTTGCCGAAATTGATTTCGCTCTTCCCGTAGAGCCCTCAATAGCTGCCCTCTTTATTTTTTTCCAGAAGACAATCTCGGAAAATGGTTTAATTTTAAAAGATACTGATTTAGGCGAACTTTTTTCTTCAGAGATCCAAGGGACTCCCGGGGAGAGAATTCAAAAAATGCCTTTCTCTATTTCGGTCACAGGTTCTTATCCTGCTTTAAAAAATTTCCTCTCCGTTGTTTATAGGAATACTAGATTAATTGAAGTAAATTCTATTAGTTTTCCTTCTTCCGAAGAAGGTCTGTTCACTTCTAATTTGGTATTGGAAATCCATGCTTATCAACCAAAGGCGGAGAAAAAAGAAGCAGAAATCCCCGAATAAAGATAAGAACCCCCCGCCAAGGCGGGGGAACCTTGATTCGTTAAGGTATAGACGTATAATCTTGAAATAAGAACCTCGCTGCGCGCGAGAACCTTGATTCGTTAAGGTATAGACGTATAATCTTGAAATAAGAACCTCGCTGCGTGCGAGAACCTTGATTCAGTTCACAGCGAGTTCACTGCGAGCTGCTAATGTATTGACATATAATCTTAAATTAAAAAAATATGGCTGTCAATTTTATTAAAGAAAGAAAAAAACAAAGATATTTAATTATAGGTTTTGGGATAATGCTTGTAGTTATTAGTGTTATTTTGTGGTCGGGATATTTTAAAAAAGAAAAGCCCATTGCTCTTCCAGTTTCGACTGTCTCTCCTAAAGAAGTAAAAATAAATTTTGAAGTTTTAGAAAATCCGTTCTTGAAAGAACTTCAACCTTTTGTAGAGATTTCTCCCTTTGTAGGTGAAAAGGGTCGAGAAAACCCGTTCCTCCCATATTAAATCAGCGAATAACGAATCTAATACGAATTTCCGAATAACGAATTATCGATGACTGTCATCAACATAAGGTCATCAATATAAAACATTTCAACAAAAATGTTGATATGTTTATATGTTGATGTATTTAAATGAGTTTAGTTCAGCAATTAGTCAAAAAAGGGGTACTGGAAAAATCAAAGGCTACTGCCTTGGAATACGAAATCAAGACTTCCGGACGAAGAGAAGAGGAGATAATATTAGAAAAAAGAATAGTTTCTGAGGATTTTTTATTTGGTTTAAAAAGCGAAGGCCTAAAAATACCTCTTAAGATAGTTTCTCCGATAGAAGTTCTTTTGAAATCTTTAAAGACAATTCCCGAGGAATCAGCTAAATATTACTGGATGATACCTTTGGCTAAAAAAGATAGTCGTTTAGATGTAGGAATGGTTTATCCCGAGGATTTGAAGGCTCGAGAGGCCTTGGATTTTTTAGCTCGCCAAAACAAATTTAGCTACCGAGTTTTCTTAATTACCTTGACGAATTTTAATGAACTTTTAAAGAAATACCGAACTTTAAGGAAAGAAGTAACCAGGGCTTTGGAAGAGTTAGAGACCGAACTCAAAGTAGAGAAAGTTAAAAAAATTGGAGCGGCTGAGGTTGGAAGAATGGTAGAGGAGGCTCCGATTTCAAAAGTGGTGGCAGTTATATTAAGACATGCTGTTGATGGAAATGCTTCCGATATTCATATTGAACCAGGCAAAGAAAAATTACGAGTCAGGTTTCGATTAGACGGCGCATTACATCCCAGCATTTTTTTACCCATTAGGATTCTTCCTGCCATAGTAGCCAGGGTTAAAATTCTTTCTAATCTAAAAATAGATGAAACCCGAGTTCCTCAAGATGGCCGATTTTCTACTAAAGTTGAGAATAGACGTGTTGATTTTCGGGTTTCTACTTTCCCAACTACCTTGGGAGAAAAAGTAGCAATAAGGATTTTAGACCCTGGTCAAAGAAAAGTGGAATTTAAAGAATTAGGTATAACTGGAAGAAATCTTAAAGTAATAGAAGATGCATTAAAAAAACCTTATGGGATGATTTTAGCTACCGGCCCAACGGGTTCAGGCAAAACCACTACCCTTTATGCTATTTTAGGACTTTTTAATAAAGAAGAGGTAAATATAATGACTTTGGAAGACCCTGTAGAATATTTTATGGAAGGAGTTAACCAATCTCAGGTAAAACCGGAAATTGGTTATAGTTTTGCTAACGGTCTTCGCTATACTTTAAGACAAGACCCCGATATTTTAATGGTAGGAGAGATTAGAGATGAAGAAACTGCTTCTTTAGCTATCCATGCAGCTTTAACCGGGCATATCTTGCTTTCTACCTTACATACGTCAAATACTCTTGGAGTAGTCCCAAGATTAGTTGATATGGGGATACGGGCATTTTTAATTCCTCCTACTTTGAGCTTGGCTCTTGCCCAGAGGTTAGTAAGAAAGCTTTGTCTTCATTGTAAAAAAAAGGTGAAAGCAAGTAAAGAAGCAAGAAAATTGCTTTTAGAAGAAATAGAAAAGTTCCCGTCAACTGTTAAAAAGAGAGTTAGACCAACCGAAACCCTCTATATTTATGAGCCGGTGGGTTGTAAAAGGTGTAATAACATAGGTTATTCCGGGCGAATTGGAATTTTTGAAATTTTGGAAATGACTGACCGGCTCGGAGAAATAATTTTAAAAGAGCCCTCTGAAGCTAAAATTCAAGAAGAAGCTAAAAATCAAGGGATGATAACAATGAAACAGGATGGAATATTAAAAGTTTTAGAAGGCGCTACTTCTTTGGAAGAAGTACTGAGGGTAGCCGAAGAAAAATAATTTTGAATTAATTTTTATGGAAACAATTCTCCTTATTGAAGACGACCCATTCTTGGTAGAGATTTATACTACCAAACTCAAAGAGGCTGAATTTTCCGTAGAGGTGGCTATTGATGGGAATGAGGGTTTAAAAAAAATGAAAAAGAAATCTCCCAGCCTTTTACTTTTGGATATTGTTTTGCCCGGTTTTAATGGTTGGGAAATTCTTAGAGAAATTAAAAAAGATAATAAATTAAACAATTTAAAAATAATTATTCTTTCTAATCTTGGCGAGAAAGAAGAAATAGAAAAAGGATTAAAACTTGGAGCAGTAAAATATTTAGTAAAATCCCACTACACCCCAAGCGAAGTAGTGGAGGAGATTAAAAAAATACTTAAATAAATTTTTATGAACTACTCATCTTTATTAAAAGAACTTCTTGGTGTAACCCTTACCCAACAGGCGTCTGATTTACATATTTCAGTTGGTCATCCCCCGGCTTTACGAATAGGCGGCAGATTAGTTTTTTTAGTCAGAAGGAAAAAAATTTCTCCGGAAGATTCCAAAGGACTTGCTTTTGAATTAATGATCGAAAAACAGCAAGAAAGATTTCTTAAAAATAAAGAGGTTGATTTTTCTTACAATTTTGAAGGGAAGGCCAGGTTTAGAGTTAATGTTTTTTGTCAGAAAGAAGGTATTTCTTCTGCTCTCCGTTTAATCCCGTCTAAAATTCCCGTTGTCGAAGAATTAAATCTTCCGCCGATTTTACACGAGCTTATTAGACCTTCTCAGGGGTTTGTTTTAGTTACCGGTCCTTCAAGCCAAGGAAAATCCACTACCTTAGCTGCTTTAATTGATGAAATAAACCATACTAGGGCTCTTCATATAATTACAATTGAGGATCCCATTGAATATGTTTTTAAGGATGATAGGTCAATTGTTGACCAGAGGGAGCTTGGCCGAGATACTTTAAGTTTTGCCAAGGCATTAAAATCTACTTTTCGTCAGGACCCGGACGTAATTATGGTAGGGGAAATGAGGGACTCCGAGACTATCTCTACTGCTATTACCGCGGCTGAAACCGGGCACTTAGTTTTAGCTACCCTGCATACCAATTCAGCTGCTCAAAGTATTCATCGAATTGTTGATACCTTTCCCGGTACTCAACAGGGCCAAATTCGAGCTCAACTTTCAGGGTCTTTGCTTGGAGTGGTTTCTCAGAGATTAGTGCCCAGAATTAAAGGAGGATTAATACCTGCCTGTGAAATAATGATGAATACGCCGGCTATATCCAATTTAATACGGGAAAATAAAGTTCATGAAATGCCTTTAGTCATTGAAACCTCAGCTGAAATAGGAATGATTTCTTTAAATAGATATTTGGCTAATTTAGTCAGGGCAAAAGAAATTGCTTTAGATACTGCTCAGAACTATTCCTTAAATCCATCTGAATTAAGAGGTCTTGTAAGAAGGTAGCAGATTTATGAAATTTAATTATCAAGCAAGAAGTGAGATAGGAGAAATTCAGTCAGGGATTGTAGAAGCTTCTAACCGAGAAGCTGCTTTTGATGTTCTAAAAACTCATGGGCTTTACATAACTGCTTTAGAAGAGATAACATCTATTCCTGTCTATGCTAGAAAATTGAAAATTTTTGAGAGAGTTACCAAAAAAGACATTGTCCTTTTCTCTCGGCAAATATCAATTATGTTTAAATCTAATGTGCCGGTAGTTGAGACCCTTCAGGCCATTGCTAAGCAGGCAAGAAAATCTACTCTCAAGGAAAAAATTTTAAAAATCGCCGAGAAAGTGGAAGGAGGAACGCCTCTTTCTGGAGCTTTCTCTATTTATCCAAAACTTTTTACTCCTTTTTATATTAATATGGTGAAGTCCGGTGAGGCCTCTGGTAAACTGAGCGATGTTTTTATGTATTTAGCTGATTATTTAGAAAGAGAGTATTCTTTTCAGGGAAAAATAAAAGGGGCAATGGTCTATCCTTTTTTTATTTTGTTTGTTTTTTTAGCGGTGGTCACAATAATGATGGTTTATGTTATCCCTCAGTTAACCGAGGTTTTAAAAGAAACTGGGCAGGAGCTTCCTTTGGCTACTCGGGTAGTAATGACAATTTCAGATTTTTTGAAAACCCAAGGCATAATCGCAGCTTTAGCTTTTCTTGGCTTGATAATTGCTTTTGTCCGATTTGTAAAAAGCAAAACGGGAAAAAAGTTTTTTGATAAAAACTTGCTAAAATTACCTTTATTAGGCAGTTTCTTAAAAAAACTTTATCTTGCTCGCTGCGCTCTAAATCTTTCCACTTTAATTTCTGGAGGTCTTCCCATAGCTCAGGCCTTAGAAATTACCGGCGAGGTGGTGGGCAATAACCTTTATAAAGAAATTATTCTTAAAACCAGGGACGAAGTTAAAAAGGGAGAACCAATAAGCTCAGTTTTGGAGAAATATCCCAACCTTATCTTCTCCCTTTTTTATCAAATGGTAGCGGTGGGAGAAAAAACAGGCACTTTAGATTCTTCTTTAATGAATGTGGTGGAGTTTTATCAGAGAGACGTAGATCAAAATTTAGATAGTTTTATAAAACTTCTTGAACCAATTTTTATTATACTTTTGGGAGGGGTGGTAGCTGGTTTAATGGTAGCGGTTTTAATGCCTCTTTACTCAATCGGAATTTAAACCCCGTAGAGAAATTTCGGATCGCTTTGCGAATTTGATTTTTCCAAAGAAAAATCTTTCCGAAATTTTTCTACGGGGTAAAAGAGTTTTCCACACCCCCTATTTGATATAAATGTGCTATAATTTAAATAATGGTTAGCTAAAAAACCTAAAAGGTCGAAGGTTTAAAGTTAAAATAATTTTTAAAGTTAAAATGATTAAAAAATACAGAGGTTTTACTTTGATTGAATTATTAGTGGTAATTGCTATTATTGGAATTCTTGCCTCAATCGTTTTGGTTTCTTTGTCAGCTGCTAGATCCAAGGCCTACGACGCTGAAATAAAAGCTGAATTATCTCAGATGAGAGCTGAGGCAGAGATGGAATATATTGATAGTGATTGCTATGAAAATCTCGCCGTTCCAACCAACTTAGCCCCTCCAGCTTGTAGTATTGACTCTCCTAATTATCAGAAAGCTTTTGGTAGTTGTACCACTGGCGCAGCCTGTCAATCGTATGTACTCTGGTCTGATATGTGTACCGGGACCGATGGTGGAGCAGATGGAGATTGGTGTGTAGATTCTTCGGGAAACTCCAAACAGGCAAAAGTTACAGCTGTAAATGGCTCAAAGACAAATACTGCGGCAGTTAGCTGTCCCTAATTAGTCATAAAAAGATTATTACGATCAAAACCCGTTGTTAGCGGGTTTTGGTTTGTAATCTTTTCTTGTTTTGTAATCTCTAATAGGGTAAACTAAAATAATATGGGAATTTTTTACCCGATTATTTTTATTTTTGGTTTAGTTGTGGGTAGTTTTTTGAATTGCGTGATTTATCGGCTTGTCCTCACGCCACAACAGGAACGTTTGGTGTGGGGGCTTGCTCTCCCAAGGGGCAGATCTTATTGCCCTTATTGCAAACACATATTATCTTGGCAAGACCTTATTCCTGTTTTAAGTTTTTTAATTCTAAGAGGAAAATGCCGTTATTGCCAGAAAAAAATCTCCTTTCAGTATCCACTTGTTGAAATAGTAACAGGGTTATTGTTTGTTTTAATTTTTTGGCATTTGGGTTTTGGATTTGATTTGGCATTTGGCATTTGGATTTTGATTTCTTGTTTTCTAATTATTATTTTCGTCTACGACCTGAAACATTTTATAATCCCCGATAAAATAATTTATCCTGCAATAGCAATAGTTTTCATCTATAATGTATTGCAAGGTCCGGCCTTGTTGATGAGGTCGGGTCTCGCAGCTATTCTTGCTGCGGGTTTTTTCTTGAGCATTGTTCTTGTATCCCGAGGTCGTTGGATGGGTCTCGGAGATGTTAAGTTAGCATTTCTTATGGGTCTTTTTCTTGGTTTTCCTAATATCTTAATTGCCCTATTTTTTGCTTTTCTAATTGGTGCTATAATAGGAGTAGGGTTAATTTTAGCGAAAAGAAAGACATTAAGAAGCGAAGTGCCCTTCGGACCATTCTTAGTAACTGGGACATTTGTTGCCTTGTTCTGGGGAGAGAGAATAGTTCAATGGTATTTGGATTTATTTCTTTATGTTTAAATTTTTAAACCCCCACACCAAACGAGCACTGCGCTCCGCGCAAATAAATGAAATTTGTGTTTGTTTTGGTGTGAGGGTAAACAAAAACAGGGGGTTTACTATAGTTGAATTTTTAATAATAATAAGCATTATTGGCATTCTTTCAGTAGTAACTTTTCCTAATTACCGCTCCAGTCAGCAGCGACTTGCTCTTCAGCGCTCAGCCAGTAAATTAACCCAAGATATAAGAAGATCCCAGGAAATGGCAATGTCAATGAAAGAACTTTCTACGGGAGAACTTCCAGAAGGATACGGAACTTATATTAATAAAAATGATTCTGATTGTCCTAACGATGACTGTTATCATATCTATGCCGATATTGATGGTGATGAGCGATATGATCCAGAAGAGAAACAAGGAGAAGCTATTTTTTTGGAAAAAGAGGTTTATATAAAAAATTTTGTTCCTTCTTCTAATAACTTCAGCATTAATTTTAAACCGCCCGACCCTACGGTAAAAATAAAAAATCAGGCCGGGGATGACAAAGATACCGTAACCATAACCATTGCTTTAAAAGCCGATTTATCAAAAACTAAAACCATCAAAGTTAATAAAGCAGGCCTAATTTATGTGGAATAAAATACCTCAATTCAAAAAGAACGGATTTACCCCCACACCAGATGGAGCACATTCTAAGATTCGGTCGCCGAAAGCGACCAGTGCTCCATTGGTATGGGGGTTTACTATCCTTGAAGTTATAATTGCTATTCTCGTTGTTACGATTGGAGTATTATCTGTTTATATTGCGATTCAACAAATAGTTTCTTATACTCATCATTCTGCTTCCCGGCTTACTGCTGTTCACCTTGGCGAGGAGGGGATTGAAATTGTCAGAAATATAAGGGATACAAACTGGCTTAAGGGAATTGCTTGGAACAATGGCTTGGGATCTGGCGCTTGGGAAGCTGATTATATTACTATTCAGCAACTTTCAGATACTTATGATGATGATTTTTTAAACCTTGAAGCCGCCAGTGGTTTTTACGGTTATGGTCCGGGCAGCCGAACAAATTTTAAAAGAAAAATTACAATTACACCTATTGGCGATACCTTAGAAATTTCTGTTGAAGTACGGTGGGAATACAAAGGTAACACTTATGGGCCGATTACCGTTCAAGAAATTTTATATAATTGGTATCCAGAATAACAATGTTTAGATTTTTAAACAAAAACAAGGCATTTACCTTAGTAGAGATGATGGTTACTGTGCTTATTTTTTCTATAGTTGTCGGAGTTGTTATCGGGGTTTTTGTCTCGGCTCTTCAGGTACAAAGATATAATTTAGCTTATCAACAACTTTTGGACCAGACCAGCTATGCTATGGAATATATGAGCCGGGCAATAAGAATGGCAGTCAAAGATGACGGTGTAGGTTGTATAAGCTCAGGATTTAACTATCAAGATAGCGCTTCAGGAATAAAATTTGTAAATTATAAAAACGAATGTCAAGAATTTCTGTTGGAAGGCGGTCAGCTAAAAGTAGAATTTGATTCAGGGGGTAAAATTCCTCTAACCTCAAATAATTTTAACGTAACTTCTCTTAATTTTGAAGTTTCTGGAGACGAGGTAGACGATAATCTTCAGCCAAGGGTAACAATCTTTACGGAAATACAAGGGGGAGGCGCAGGACCTCAGCCAAAAATAACAATTCAAACTACTGTTTCCCAAAGAAACCTTGATTTTTGATTTGCAATATTTTTTAAAAGTAGTAGAATTAATATAAGAACCTGGCTTCGTTAATGTATTAATATATAATCTTGAATTAATATGATAGGGAAATTAAAAATAGAGAAAATGGATAAAAAATCTCTTCAGTATCTGGGCGTAATTATTATAATAGCCATTATTGTTTGTATTGGCTTTTTTTATTATCTTTCTTTAATGTCAAAAATAGGAATGGAAGAGAGAATATCTGAAAAACAAAAAAGAGAAAGAATAACCAAACAACAGCTAAAAGAATTAGAAAAAGAACCGATGTCTTTGTCTGGAGAAGAGATCAAACAACAATTAAAAGGATTAGAAGAACTTCGTTAATAAAGTAATAATTTGAGATATAAAGAAGGACGTAGAACTTAATCTCTGCGTTTCTGCTTTAATCTCAAGTAAAAATAATGAAACAAGTTTCTCCAAAAATAGTATCTTTAATTTTTAGCGTATTAGTCATCTGCTTTGTTATGGCTTTCTATGCTCTCGGTTGGACAGAACCTTCAACTGATGCTCCAGCAGTCAATGTGTATGCTCCTATAAATGCCAGCTCCATAGAGCAACGCAAATTAGGAACATTGCGGATTGCGGGACTTACCGCTGATGGCGAAACTCATCTTGCCTGGGATAGCGGCAGCGTCGGCATCGGGACAACAACTCCGGCGACTGGTTATAAGCTTGATGTAGAAGGAAAGATTCAGGCAACCGCCTTTGATACAGGAGATATCACTTTCAGGAACCAGGAAACTAATCAGATACTCTGGAGAATGTTTGAAGATGAAGATGGATTATATCTAGAGAATGAAAGAACAGAGAAAGTTTACAAGTTTGTTTTAGAGGAAATCGGAGATTAAAAAAATATTTATGAAAAAGAAAATTTTAGTATTTTTAATTGCAACTATTTTACTTGTTGGTTTTGTTGTTCTGATAGAGCCAGATTTATTAGTTTACGGCTCAGCAGGCGGAGTAAGAGAAGAATTAACCATACTTAATGTTCATTCTCATCCTCAACAAGGAGAGAATTGGGAAGTAAGTTTTACCACCAAAGGAACAAATGATTTGAAGATTATCCCAAATGATCAGGCAACCATAGATGATGATGAATTTACCGGGTTATTCTGCGATAACGAAGAAAGATTCCCCCAGATTTTACAAGGAGATATTATCTATTATCCCGATTGGCAGTGTGATGGCACAGGAAAAGTAATCAACTATACTAAAAAAGCAGGCAAACATACTTTAAGGTTTGAGTTTGGCGGCCAAACTGCTTATGCTTACAACGGTAATGATTTTTCAAGTGATTCAAACTGCAAGGCTTTTTGGAATCTTGAAAGCGGGGCAGTCCCGTTTCTTGCCGATTCCAAAGGCGGAAATACCCTGACAAATCAGGGTTTTGACGAAGATCTAGTTGATTTCAAACAAGGTTCGTGCAGCGGGGCGGCTATTCGAGCAAACAGCGATGATATGTATATCACCGATGCAAACCTTGATTCTGGATTTCCTTTGAAAAGCGGTGAAGCAAACAAGACGTTCTCGTTAGCTTTTTGGATAAAATTTACTGGTACGATAAGCGATAATCAATATCTTTTTTCAAAACCACAGTCAGGCAATCGCAGTTTTCTTATTTGGCTGACAAGTTCCAAGATGACTCTTTATTTATCATCAAACGGGTCAAGTTGGACTAATTCTGCTCAACACGCCACCGCCCTAGTAACCGACCGATGGTACCATGTGGGCGTTACTTATGACAGTGCCGATGATAGTGTCAGAATCAGAATTTGGGACGATACCGCTCAAGCCATAGTAGGTGTGGATGCGGTCAGTACAGAAGGTGATATATATATTGGTACATCAGATTTTTATATAGGCTATCCTTCAACCCTTTATGGTCAAGATGGCAATCTTGATGAAATTGTCGTTTTTGATGATATTCTAACGGTTGATGAAATCGACCAAATCCACGCAGGGACATATGGGGTTGTCGA
>Ga0315533_1000401_pt1 | contig 38595 bp, 32 predicted proteins | sample SalMarSW160130MG_FD_203081 | JGI IMG/M metagenome (GOLD analysis project Ga0315533, IMG submission 203081) | Salt marsh sediment microbial communities from the Plum Island Ecosystem LTER, Massachusetts, United States - Salt Marsh Sediment SW1601-30 ...
CAGCGACTTGGAGGGACCCACCATCCCCAGCGAACTGAGCCCGCACGAAATCTGGGAGTTCTATCTCTCGGAGTATGTTGAGCCCAGTGAGACAGAGGGCTGGTGGCAGCCGCCCCAGCATATGGACAAGTACACCGTGGAGATTATCTGGGACGGTGAGGCCTACGGCTGGTGGTGGCGAGCCCGTGTCTCCCCCCTGGCCGGCTGGATGAAGCAGTTCCTCAAGACCGAACATTATAACTACATTGCCGACGCCTGTATGTGCGTGCCCGACCCTGATAATCCGTGCCGGGAGGACGGCTCCGGCTGCACGGGCACGTGCCAGTGTGCGTCTGACAGCCCTGGGGTCAAGTGTATACCAGGCACATGTGTATGCTCGAACCCGACGGCCGGCACGTGCGAATGCGTTTCTGACGAGGGGCCACCACCCATCTACACGTGCCCAGGGTGGGTCCCGTATTACTCTGATATTGAGATGTCGGAATCGCAGATGGTCTACTACCAACCGGTCAGGACTTTTAGCTTTGGAGCAATTGATTAGCCAAGAGGGGCTGACCTTGGATTGAGCCTTACGAAGAGGACCCGTTGTGGGAGATAATAGCCGGGGCATCTCAATCTTTCTGGCTCAGCCCCTACTCAGGTCACAATCGTTAATTCCCACCCAAAATTCCCCCCCGCTATTTTAGCCGCCCGGCTGGCTAATATGGACTGGCCAAGCAAGGCGCAAGATAGCGTTTTGTGCAGTTTGAATCGTGGCATATCTCTCAATCCCTCGGAAGATAGCAACTTGCCAGCTCTGCGAATACTTGGCATCCGACCGGGAAAGCCCGCTTGTTTGGTCTGGGACGACATTGACAGAAATAGGTGACTTCATATATCCTTTTTAGAGCCGATCTAAACATTAAAAAAGAAGTGCTCCTAAGCGACAAGGAAGCAACCGATGCGCTATTCGGAGACCTTGTTTGAGGTAGCTACGCAGATAAGTTCCTCGTTGTCAACAGACGAAGTGCTTAAGGCTATTGTGGAAAGCACTGCCCATGCTGTTAACGTCAAGGGTTGTTCATTGCTGCTTTTGAGTCCAGATAAAAGGCAGCTGGTGCACAGCGCTAGCTACGGGCTGAGCGATTGGTTTCTGAAAAAAGGCCCCATATCTGCGGATAGAAGCCCCTCCCAGACCCTGGAGGGCAAGCCAGATCAAGTTTTAGATGCTACTAAAGATAAGAATATTCAGTATCGGTGGCATGTAAAGAAAGAGGGAATTGCTTCTATCCTGGCGGTTCCAGTTATACTTGATAATGAGGTAATCGGTATGATGAAGCTCTATACCTCCAAGCCGCGGCAGTTTTCTGAGGCGGAGATCAGTTTCGTGAAAGGTGTGACTAGCTTAGGTGCTTTAGCCCTACAAAAAGCTAGGCTCCATGAGACGGTTAGTCAGGACTTGCAGCAGTGTAATATTGACCTCTCCAGGCTAGAAAACGAGCGGCAGAATCTTTTTTACTTTCTATCTATGGCTGCCCACGACCTAAAGGCTCCTCTATCGGCAGTTCAGACCTATTTCGGAGTGCTGCTTGGTGGCTTTGCCGGGGAGATAGGTGAGAAGCCAAGCAACATTTTAGAACGGTGCAATGTGAGAATTATTGAGCTGCTGGAACTAATCAGCGACCTTCTGGACATCTCTAAGATCGAGGCTGGTCAGGTCGTTACTGAAATGAAGGAGGTGCATCTGGAATCAGTTGCGGCCAACTCTGTAGAGACGGCATGGGCTTTAGCTGAGAAAAAAGGAATTGAGCTGGGGGTCGACATTCCCAAAAGGTTACCTCGGTTATATTGTGCCAGCAGTCGGTTGCAACATGTATTGACCCACTTAATGTCTAACGCTATCACTTATACTCACCCTGGTGGTTCAGTTAAACTGAAGATAGTCAATGGTCGCCGTGCCATTCAGATTGAGGTCTCAGATACCGGGATCGGCATTCCCAGAGAAGAGCTACGCCAAGTTTTTCAGGAATTCTTTCGAGCCAGCAATAATGTAGAGGCGAAGGGGTCAGGGCTGGGACTGGCTATAGTTAAGAAGGTTGTAGAAGCACACGGGGGGCGGATTTGGGCAGAAAGCCCTTGCCTTGAGACCGGGAAGGGGTGTAGGTTTAGCTTTACTATACCTAAGAAAGAAAAGGGGGGCAAAAGGACGTCGCCCTTCAAATCGTAGGCTAGGCTGGACTTTCGCATAGACCCCTATTACAATTATAGGAAGACAGAAATGTCAGAGAAAATATTGGTAGTCGATGATGACCCCGATATTCTTGAAGCAATAACCTTGATTTTTGAGTGCCAGGGCTACCAAGTGATTACAGCCCGGGATGGGATAGAAGGTTTGGCTTGCCTTAAGGCAGAAAAGCCAGACCTGATGATTCTCGATCTGCTAATGCCAAAGATAGACGGATTTGCCGTATTGAAAGAACTTCAGGACCCAAGGTGGTCGGAGTTTAGAGACACGCCTATTTTAATTCTAACCTCGGTGAGAGAAGAAGCCAGCCGTCGTCGCTACGAGCTGGAAACCGGACTAGAGCTTGGTGCCGATAGTTATGTGGAGAAACCTGTCTCTCCCGCTATTATACTAAAGAAGGTAGAGAAACTTATCAAAAAACAAAAAGTCTAAATTTGACTGGGCAAGTCAGCACACTTAAAGGGAGGAGAGTGATGGAAAAGAAAGCCAAAATTCTGCTTGTTGATGATGATATTGACTTTGTGGAGGCAACCAAGGCCATCTTAGAAAGTAAGCCCTATGAAGTAATCGTAGCCTACGAAGGCGATGAGGCATTACGGAAAGCGAGAGAAGAAAATCCCGATTTAGTCCTTCTCGATATAATAATGCCAGTAAAAGACGGCTTTACCGCTGCTGAACAGTTCAAAAAAGACCCTCAACTTAGTAAGATCCCAGTGATAATGTTAACCAGCTACTCAGCAAGGAGGGCGGAGACTTCCATTCCCGTTAGTCGAGGGTTAGAGCTCGAAGCCGAGGATTACATTGAAAAACCAGTTAGTCCTGAGGAGTTACTTAATATAGTAGCGAAATACCTCAAGAGGGCGGGCTCTTAGACAACTATAATTCATTAACCAGTCTCACTTATACCCTAGAGAGAGTTGACGGTTGGAAACAGTTACCATTACGCTTAACGGACGAGAAGTAAGCGGTTATCTAGGGATGACTGTGTTAGAATTGGCAGGAGAGTCGGATGTAAATATCCCTACCCTCTGTCACGACCCTCACCTGACCCCAATCGGTGCCTGTCGCATCTGTTTAGTAGAAGATGAACGAACCGGTGCTTTGGTGGCTTCCTGTGTCACCCCAATAGCACCGGGAATGGTAATTAACACCCATTCCCCTCGAGTCATAGAACATCGCCAAACCATAGTCAAGCTAATGCTTGCCAGCCATCCTGATTCCTGCCTGGTCTGTGACAAAGGCAACCGTTGCCAATTACGCCAAATTGCCTCAGATATGGGTATCGGGTTAGTAGAGTTTCAAAGGATTCCCCAGATGGCTGCCATTCAGGAAGTAAATCCATTCATTGAAAGGGATTTAAGCAAATGCATACTATGCGCTAAGTGTATTCGAGCATGCCAGGAGTTAGTCGTTGAAGGGGCTATTGACTACTTTCAGCGGGGATTTACTGCCAAAGCAGCGACCCTAAATGATTTGCCATTGGAGGCTTCTGAGTGCACCTTCTGCGGCACCTGTGTGGCATTGTGCCCCACAGGTGCTCTAATGGAGAAGGAAAAGGTGTATAGAGGGACTACCAAAACTACCGTTCAGACGACTTGTCCTTTTTGTGGCTGCGGATGCAGTATTTGCCTGGAAGTCAAGGATAATAACATAGTGGGGGTTGTGCCGGGAAAAGGGGATACAGTAAATCATGGCACGCTTTGTGTGAGAGGAAGCTATGGCTACGATTTTATCCATAGCCCAGATAGGTTAACCAAACCATTGGTCAAGGTGAGTGATGGTTTTGAAGAGGTATCCTGGGAACAAGCCTTGGAACTGGTAGCCACTCAATTCAAGCGAATAAAGGAAGAGCATGGTCCCGATAGCCTGGCTGTTCTCGGCTCATCCAAGTGCACTAATGAAGAGAACTATCTCCTGCAAAGATTCACTAGATGCGTGCTGGGCACCAATAATATTGATAATGGCAGTCGCCTGTATAACTCTGCCACTAGAGCAGGTCTTGGCTCCTCCATCGGTTTCCCCGGCACTACAAATTACCTCAATGCTCTAGAGCAATCAGAGGTGATAATGGTTATTGGAGCCAACCCCACTTCGTCAGCCCCCATCGTTGGATATGCGATAAAGCGTGCCGTCAAATACAAAGGGGCTAAGTTAATATTGATAGACCCTCGGCAAACAAAACTCTCTTCATTTGCCCATTTGTGGCTGCGGCCCAAAGTCGGCACCGATGTGGCTTTACTAAATAGCTTGGCCAAGGTGATTATTGATGAAGGCTTATTGGCTGAGGAGTTTGTCACTCGAAAAACAGATAATTTTGAGGCATTAACCAAAGCATTAGAAAAATATTCCCCCGAGTATGCGGAGGCTATCACTGGTGTCACAAGTGAGGAAATTCGAGCTGCCGCTCGACTATACGCTGCGGCAAGCCGGGCAGCAATTGTCTATGGCACCGGAATCACTCAGCATACGAGCGGAACAGAGAGCGTAAAGGCTCTGGCGAACCTGGCAATATTGACCAGGAACATCGGGCCTAGGGGAGGTATCTATGCCCTGCAAAGAGAGAACAACGGTCAGGGGGCTTGCGACATGGGGGCACTGCCTAATTTCCTCCCTGGATATCAGAGTGTGGCCGATGCCCAGACACGGAGGAAGTTTGAAGAACATTGGGAGGTGAGCTTGCCAGCTAACTCCGGGCTAACCGCTGTGGAAATCATGGAGCAGGCGAAAGAGGGGAAAATCAAGGGCTTATATATCGTAGGAGAAAATCCCGCTTTAAGCTTCCCACACTCAAGTCTGGCTACCGAAGTTCTGGCTTCCCTTGATTTCCTTGTGGTGCAGGATATGTTCCTTACCGAAACAGCCAAACTAGCCACAGTGGTTCTACCGGCGACGAGCTTCGCTGAAAAAGAGGGGACATTCACTAATTTCGAGGGGAGGGTAAGCAGGGTGCGGAAAGCAATCGAGCCCATCGGTGAAAGCTTGCCAGACTGGGAAATAATCCTGCGATTAGCTGACAAGATGAGGTATCCGCTGCCCTTCTCATCTCTCCAGGAGGTTATGGATGAGGTTGAGGAATTAGTTCCGCTATACGAAGGCTATACCGATTCAGAGAAGCTATATCAGGCTGAGCTGGACTCCTGGGAAGCAAGGCGCACCTATGGGGGACAATTCTTAAAGGGGTTTGCCCGTTTCTCCCCGGTTGAATATACCCCACAGGTAGAGGGGGCAAAAAAGGGTTATCCCTTTATTTTACTCACTGGAACTACACTTCATCATTTTGGCACTGGCACCAGAAGCTCAAGGGCTTGGCGGTTGAAGAAATTCTCTCCCCAGGCTTTTGTAGAAATCGGCGAATCTGATGCCAAAAAGCTTGCCATCACTGATGGTGAGAAGGTCAAGATTATCTCACCTACGGGCGAGGTAACCACTACGGTCAAGATTACTGATACATTGCCTGAGGGAACGCTCTTTATGCCGATTTCATTCTCAGAAACTCGGGTTAATGAGCTATTTGGCATTGCCTTAGACCCAGAGGCAAAAACGCCCTCACTCAAAGCATGTAATGTGAGAATAGAGAGGGTAGGGCTTCATGGATAAGATAAAGACCAAAGCTGCCCTAGCACGAATAAACAAAATAGTGGCTGAATATAGCCAGCAGAAGTGGACACTAATACCACTAGTGCAAAAAATTCAAAACGAGTTCGGGTATATCCCACCCCAGTTTATACCAATTATAGCCGAAGCTCTGGGGCTCTTCCCCAGTCAGGTGCAAGGGGTCATCTCTTTCTATGCCCAGCTTTATACCAAGCCGCGGGGGAAGAAAGTTGTCAGGGTGTGTCGGGGAACAGCCTGCCATGTGCGAGGAGGGAAGACGATACTGAAATTGGTAAAACAGCATTTGGGCATAGAAGAAGGTCAAACTACCCCCGACTTGGAATATACCTTAGAGACAGTGGCCTGCATCGGTGTTTGTGCCTTGGCACCCAATATGGTCGTCAGCGACCGAGTCTATGGTCATATGAACCCCAAGAAGATAGAGCAATTGTTCAAGAAGGGTGGAGAGTAGTATGCCAAACCCTCGCACTATTTTTGTCTGCCAAGAGACGCCATGTCTTTCTATGGGGTCTGGTGCTGTCTACGAGGCGCTCAAGTCAGAGGTAGCTCGGCAAAGGCTGAAAAACGCTGCGCTGGAAATCAGTGGTTGCCATGGTCACGGCCTTTGTGGGCAAGGCCCTAGCGTAGTCGTTGAACCCGAGGGCATTTTCTATACCCATGTCCAGGCTGGGGATGCACCGGAGATTGTTAGCTCCCACCTCCGGGATGGCAAGCCGGTGGAGCGCCTTTTCTATCGTGACCCAGTAACTGACAAAGCTATACCATGCTACTCGGAGATAAACTTTTATAAAAAACAGCAGCGCGTCATCTTGCATAACTGTGGACACATCAATCCCGAGAAAATTGACCACTATATCGCCCAGAGAGGTTATCAGGCACTAAGAAAGGCTCTCCTGGATATGACTCCACCAGAGGTTATTGAGGAGATGAAGAAGTCCGGTCTGCGGGGGCGTGGTGGTGCCGGGTTCCCTACCGGGCGTAAGTGGGAGTTCTGTCACAATGCTCGCGGAGAGAAGAAATATGTCATCTGCAATGCTGATGAAGGTGACCCCGGTGCTTTTATGGACCGCTCCATATTGGAGGCTGACCCACACGCTGTTATTGAGGGGCTAACCATTGCCGGATACGCTGTAGGTGCTGATGAAGGCTATATCTATGTCCGTGCTGAGTATCCCTTGGCGGTAAAGCGAATTCGCATTGCCTTAGACCAAGCCCAAGAAAGGGGCTTCCTGGGCAAGGATATTCTTGGCACAGGCTTTGATTTTATGGTGCACGTCAAAGAAGGCGCCGGGGCTTTTGTCTGTGGTGAGGAAACAGCTCTAATCGCTTCCATTGAGAGTCGGCGGGGTATGCCCCGTCCCCGCCCTCCGTTTCCTGCCCAATCAGGTCTGGATAGAAAGCCTACTATCATTAACAACGTGAAGAGCCTGGCCTCTGTTCCTATCATTATTGACCGCGGAGCTGAGTGGTTTGCCGGCATCGGCACTGAAAAGAGCAAAGGGACAGCCATCTTTGCCCTCACCGGGAAGATTGCCAATAGCGGCCTGGTTGAGGTGCCTATGGGCACCACCATATCCACCATTGTCTCTGATATCGGGGGTGGTATTCCTCGTGGCAAGCGGTTTAAGGCAGTCCAGACGGGAGGACCTTCGGGAGGCTGCATCCCAGCCCGGTTTCTTGATGCCCCGGTGGAATATGAGACCCTGGCTCAACTAGGCTCGATTATGGGCTCCGGCGGTATGGTAGTACTGGACGAGACTACCTGTATGGTAGAGATAGCCAGGTATTTTCTGAGCTTCACTCAGGCTGAGTCCTGTGGAGAATGTGTCCCTTGCCGCTTGGGCACCAAGCAGATGCTGGAAATTCTGACCAGAATTACTCAGGGTAAAGGGCGTGAGAGCGATATTGACACCTTGCTCACTATAGCTAAGACGGTGAAGGAATGCTCACTCTGTGGGTTAGGGCAGACCTGCCCCAACCCGGTGCTTACTACCCTCAATTACTTCAGAGACGAATATGAAGCTCACATAAAAGAGAAGAAGTGCCCGGCGGCTGTCTGTGATGCACTCATGGTATCCCCTTGCCAGCATACCTGCCCGGTAGGAATTAACATTCCCCAATATGTAGCACACATTGCTGCCGGTGAATACCTGGAGGCTATTGATACCATCAGGGAGCGCAACCCCTTCCCGGCTATTTGTGGTCGCATCTGTCATCACCCCTGTGAGGGCAGATGCCGCCGTGGAGAACTTGATGAATCAGTGGCTATTAGGGCGCTGAAGCGTTTCGTTGCCGACTGGTATTTTGACCATGTTAGCGAATTGCCCAAACCAGAGCCCTTTCCCCAAACCCATAGCCAAAAGGTAGCTGTAGTAGGAGCCGGACCCTGTGGACTATCAGGCGCCTACTTTTTAGCCCAGATGGGTTATCCAGTTACGGTCTTCGAAGCCCTCCCTATAGGTGGGGGCATGCTTTCGGTAGCCATACCTGACTTTCGCTTGCCACGAGAGGTCATCGAAGAAGAGATAGACTACATCGCCAAGCGCGGGGTAGAGATAAGATACAATACACCAATCAATGTGAATTTCACTATAGAAGACCTCAAAAAGGGTGGTTTTGAAGCCGTGTTTATTGCTGGCGGGGCTCAAAGAAGCCAGCGCATTGGTATACCTGGCGAACTGGAAGACCTTGAGGGCTTCTACTATGGTTTGAGATTCCTAAGGGATGTGAAGGTTGGCAAGCCAGTCAGAATTGGGCGCCGCGTAGCTGTTATTGGGGGCGGCAATGTCGCTCTGGATGCTGCTCGCAGCGCTCTCCGCCTCGGTGCCGACGAAGTCAGTATCTTGTACCGGCGGTCGCGGGAGGAGATGCCGGTTACCGAGGTGGAATATGACGAGGCTTTGGCTGAAGGCATCCAAGTTAATTTCCTAGTCAGTCCTACCCGAATAGTAAGCGAGAACTGGAAGGTAGCCGGTTTACAATGTATTCACATGAGCTTAGGCGAGCCTGACGCCAGCGGGCGCCGCCGCCCGGTGCCTATTCCTGGCTCTGAATTCTTTGCCGATGCCGATACTGTCATTGCTGCTGTAGGTCAAGCTCCAGACCTGTCATTTTTGCCACCAGATAGTGCCCTGGAACGCACCCGATGGGAAAGGCTGGCCGTTGATGATAATAGATTGGCGACCAATGTCCCCGGGGTCTTTGCCGGGGGGGATTTTGTTACCGGACCAGCTATGGTTATAGAGGCTATCGCTGCTGGCAGAAGAGGAGCAATTGCTATAGATAAATACCTCAGGGGTGATACATCAAGAGTTGAGATATATGACCTGAAGCCCAGTGTTATTGAGGAAGTAATAACTAGGGAAGAGGAGACCTGGGAGCCGCAATTTAGGCCGGAAATAGCCCAACTTCCGGCTGAGGAAAGAAAACACAGCTTTAAGGAGACAGAGTTGGGGTTCTCAGAGGAGAAAGCTAGGCAAGAAGCCAAGCGATGCTTGAGGTGTGACCTAGAAAGATGAGGGAGGTGAAGCATGAAATCCATTACCAAACAGAAGCCTGTTGATGAATTAAAACAACAATTGGATAGATTTGACCGGGTGTATATTGTTGGTTGTGGCACCTGTGCCACAATGACCAGGACTGGGGGGAAGGAAGAGGTCCTAGCTATGAAGGAGCATTTGCAAGAGCTAGGTAAGCTAATAACTGGCTGGACGGTTATCCCTACTGCTTGTGATGAGATGACTGAGGTAGCTCTCAAAGAAAGTGAGGGAGCTATTCAGAATGCCAACTGCATCCTGGTTATGGCATGTGCTCTGGGAGTGCATAGGGTAGGCTTATATATTGACAAGCCAGCCATCCCGGCACTGGATACTTTGTTCATAGGTGTGGAAGACAGCCCAGGCTACTTTCACGAAGTCTGCTCTCAGTGTGGTCAGTGTATTCTGGGGGAAATGGCTGGCATCTGCCCCCTTACAGCATGCCACAAAGGTCTGCTAAATGGTCCCTGTGGCGGCACCAACAACGGTAAGTGTGAGGTGGACAAAGAAAAAGACTGCGCCTGGACCCTTATCTATGAGCGATTAAAAGAACAGGGCAGGCTTGATTTGATGCGGAAGTATCAGCCCCCCAAGAATTATCAGGTGATGCCTAGACCAAGAATTGCTAGGTTAGAATAAGCAAGGAGAAAGAATTATGGCGTCAAAGTTCAAGCAGGCACTTAGCTCCGGCAAGTTTGTAGTGACCAGCGAGGTTGGTCCGCCAAAAGGAACAAACATTGAGAAGATGCTCCATCATATTGACCTTCTCAAAGACAAGGTAGATGGGCTTAATGTTACCGACCACCAGAGTTCTGCGATGCGCTTTCCTTCTCTTGGCGGATGTCTGGCTATTAAAGAACGAGGTGGCGAACCTATATTGCAGATGACTTGTCGCGACCGCAATCGACTCGCCCTTCAAGCTGAGCTTCTGTTGGCACATACCAGGGACATAAGAAATGTCCTGTGTCTAACTGGTGATGCTATCCCGGTTGGCGACCACAAAGAAGCCAAAGGGGTTTTCGACCTTGATTCAGTGCAGCTACTCAGGGCAATTCGGCAAATGGAATCGGGCAAAGATTTGGGAGGGAATGACCTTGATGGAACCATTGAGTTCTGTGCTGGGGCTATAGTTACTCCTGAAGCAAGACCCATTGAGCCTCAGTTAATCAAGTTTGAAAAGAAGGTAGAATCTGGCTCTGAATTCTTTCAGACTCAAGCAATCTACGACTTGGACAACTTCGCCAAGTTCATGCAATATGCCCGCCAATTCCCAGTTAAGATATTAGCCGGGATTGTTTTGCTTTCATCAGCTAGGATGGCAAAATATATGACGGAGAATGTTCCTGGTATTTTTGTGCCGCAAGACCTGATTGATGAACTAGCCAGCGCACCCAAAGGTGAGGCACTAAACAAAGGCATAGAAATTGCTGGACGGATGATTGCTACCTTAAAAGGGGAATCCCTATGTGACGGAGTCCACATCATGGCTATAGGTAGGGAGGAAGTAGTTCCAGATATCTTGACAGCAGCCGGGCTTTGACCCAACGCCTCTTGGTTTCCACTCAGTTCATCCAATGAAGACCATCTTCACTATGTATTACTTCTGAATCTTAGCCTTACCCAAGCGACAGGATACCATTGAGAAGAGGCTTGATAGCAAAAATAGTCTATAATGTGTAGATGGACTCAATCATATAAGGGTCCACGACTTGCGGCACACGCATGCTACCCTGATGCTGAAGTCCGGTGTGCATCCTAAAGTGGTTTCTGAACGATTGGGGCATGCAAGTGTGGGCATTACGCTTGATATATATAGTCATGTTTTGCCAGGATTACAAGAGGCAGCTGTCGAGCGATTTGACCAGATACTAACCTTAGAAGATAAAAAAGCAAGGGGCAATGTTAGCAGAAGAAGGAGAAATTGATAGTAGGCCGTACAGGTCTCGAACCTGTGACACCCTGATTAAAAGTCAGGTGCTCTGCCAACTGAGCTAACGGCCCGTATATCTAAGCTAGTTTAGCAAATCTTAACTCTGATACGCAACTCGTGTGGCAAACTGAAAAATAGCCGGTTTGGACTCAGCATTCCCTAGCTAATAGAGCTAAGGAATAACTTGGCAAACTTGAAATAATGGTTAATCACTCACTAATTAACACGATTTTTGGGTGTGATAGTCAGCAAGAGTGGGTAGAGAGGAGGGCTAAGCCGGCACACAACAGGGCTATTCCAACCCAAAGCAATATATACAGGAGAGAGGGGCGGCGTTTTTTCTTCTCCGCCTTCACTGATATATCTTGAGGGGCTTCCTCTTGAGGGATAGCCTCAGGGGGGAGGTCAGAATGCTGTGCCCACTCTTGATAAAGTTTCTCTCCCTTTTTCTTGCGACCAAATCTCATCTGCCTAGACCAACCGGTTGCCTCACTTTAGAGAGTATCATACCCTATCAGCACCTTCCCGTCAAGTAGCTGGCGTGAATCCAACTTGATGATGTTAGGCGGCTTTGCTTTCAAAGGTGTCTCGTGGTAGTATAATCAAGAATTTAAAGGTGCCACTGGGAGGGGAAAAATGAAAGTAAGCCGAGTAGCGGAGATGAGGAACCTGGACCGTCAGGCGATAAGTGATTTCGGTATCACCCAGGAGATGCTGATGGAGAACGCAGGCGAGGCGGCCTATTTTGTCATTTTGACGGAGTTCGGGGTAAAGGATAAAAAAATCGTCATTTTCTGCGGCGGCGGCAATAACGGAGGCGATGGATTTGTCGTCGCCAGAAAGATTCACTCAACCGGTGGAGAGGTGAAAGTCTTCTTCCTGGGTAAAAGAGACGAACTGGAGGGGTCAGCCAGAAAGAACTTTGACATTATCTCCAAGATGCCAATAGAGGTCGGTGACATCAAGTCAATTGAGCAAGCCAGAGAAGCCGTCTTTAACTGTGATGCTATCATTGATGCCATATTGGGCACAGGTCTCAGCCGGGAAGTAGCTGGAATACATAGGGATGCAATCCAAGTGATAAATGAGAGTAAGAAAAAGGTGTTCAGTGTTGACATTCCCTCGGGCATCAATGGCGATACCGGTCAGGTAATGGGTTCGGCAATAAGGAGCGACTACACCATAACTTATGGGCTGCCCAAGATAGGAAATATGCTTTATCCCGGCTTTGATTTGTGTGGCAAGCTCTACGTGTCACATATTTCCTTTCCCCCCTCCCTTTATAACACGGAGGCGATAAAGGTTCAGCTAAATGAGCTTGTGGAACTCCCGCAAAGGGACAAGGACACGCATAAGGGAAGTTACGGAAGGGCTCTCTTCATCGCTGGCTCATCAAGCTACCTGGGAGCGCCTTACTTCTCTGCCCTCTCTTTCCTCAAAGCTGGCGGTGGGCTGTCTTATCTGGCCACACCTAGCTCCATCTCACCATTCCTGGCAAGTAAAGGGAGTGAGATTGTCTTCATCCCCCAGAAGGAGACAGGTTCGGGAAGCTTAGCCCTGGAAAGTAAGGAGGAGCTTCTGGAGTTATCACAGGGAGTGAACATGGTCGTTATGGGGCCTGGACTCTCCCTGAACGAGGAGACACAGGAACTGGTGAGGGAGCTGGCAAAAAGAATCGAAACCCCGCTACTCATAGATGGCGATGGAATCACCGCTATCGCTGGAGAGACCAGGCTTATCAAGGAAAGGGGAGCTGAGACCATCCTCACCCCTCACAGCGGTGAGATGGCACGAATCACCCAAATGGAAGTGGACGAAGTAAACAAAGACAAGATAAGCGTGGTGCAAAAAACAGCCAGCGAGCTCAACGCCATCATCGTGCTAAAAGGAGCCCACTCACTCATAGGCTACCCCGATGAGAGGGTATATATTAACACCAGCGGCAATCCAGGAATGGCTACGGCTGGGAGTGGGGATGCACTCACTGGTGCTATTGCCGCCATGTACGGGCTGGGGTTACCCCTGGGAGACGCGGTGAGGATGGGCGTCTTTATCCACGGGCTCTCCGGAGACCTAGCCGCTAGGGAAAAGGGTGAGGACGGCATAACTGCCCAGGATATTCTGGATTATTTACCCAACGCGGTAAGATATTATCGCCAAAACTTCAAGGAGCTTTCGGAAAACTTCTATGGAAGCATCTACACGGTGTAGCTGAAGAGATGAAGGCCTGGGTTCTAGAAAAGCAAGCAACGATTGAGACAAGACCCCTATTACTTCAAGAACTGCCTATCCCCCAAATAGAGAAGGGTAAGATAAGAGTAAAGGTGCACGCCTGCGGCGTGTGTCGAACCGACATTCATGTGGCTGAGGGTGATTTGCCTTTAAGAAAGTCGCCCTTAATCCTTGGCCATGAGATTGTGGGGGTTGTGGATGAGGTAGGGAAGGAAGTGACCAAATTCAAAGTCGGCGATAGGGCTGGCATAGCTTGGTTGAATTCTACTTGTGGCAATTGTAAGTTCTGCCAGTCGGGACGAGAAAACCTATGCCCTGAGGCAAAATTCACCGGCTGGGATGTGGATGGGGGATATGCTGAATACGTGACGGTGTCACCAGATTTTACCTATCATCTTGAGGAGAACCTCTCCTTGGTCGAAACCGCGCCTCTTATGTGCCCCGGAATAGCCGGCTATAGGGCTCTAAAACTTAGTGAGACGAAAAGGGGTGATAAGCTGGGGCTTTACGGGTTTGGACCGGCGGCCTCGTATGTCCTCCAGGTAGCCAAATACCTGGGCATAGAGACCTATGCCATCACCAGGAGCCAAAAGAATAAAGACTGGGCGACAGGGCTGGGGGCGGACTGGGTGGGTGGATATCAGGACAAGATACATGGTAAGTTTGACGCCGGAATCATATTCCCTCCGGCGGGGAACCTGGTTGAGCTCGCCCTCTCCCAATTAAATAGCGGGGGCAAACTCATTCTGGCAGCAGTCTATATGACCCCTATTGAGGTCAAGGACTATAACCACCTGTGGATGGAACGCTCAATAAAGAGTCTGGCGAATATCACCCGAGACGACGGGAAAGAATTCCTGGAGATTGCGGCGAAGATAGGGATAAAAACAGAGATAGAGGTCTTCCCGTTCGATGAACTGCCAGACGTCCTGATCCTAGCTAAAGGTGGGAAGGTTAGGAGGAACGCAGTCATCAAGATTGGTGACTAATCCGTTTCTTTATATCTCAAGGGTTGATTTGAGAAAGCGACCGATTTTTCTACTGATGAAGGGATACCAAAGCCAGATGGTAGCGTGAGTGGCGGGAAACCAGGTGATGGCCGGTTTGCCACACGCTTCCCAAAAATCTATCGCCGTCTCCCTGGGGATGACCTCATCCCAGAGGGCATTGATCATCAAAATTGGACGTTGCCGAAGATAGGGGGCAAAGGTCAGAGGGTCAGTTTGAAAGCCTTTCTGGGCGGGGGTAACATTCTCAAACCCCTTTTCAGCTACCTGTTCACGGTACTGGGCATAGCGCTTCTGGGCTTGGCGGTATTCAGCCTCGGTGTAACTACGTCCCATTCTGGCACCAAAGGTCTTACTCAGCCAGCCAATTTTCCCGAAATTTCCCCCACTGATCGCAAACACGCCTGCCTTAATGCGTTTATCTATGCCCATAGTTATAGCCGAGATGAATCCACCAAAGCTTAGTCCAAATAATGCTATCTGTTCCTTGTTTATCTCTGCCCGGCCACTGGCCCAATCTAGCACCTGGCGCACATCAATTACCGAGACCTGATAGCTTTCAAACCACTCATCATGGGTAAGGGCAGGAAGTCGATTTCTTATAACTTCTGGCATACGGCTGGAGTGAAACACCAAATATAGAATAAAGCAAGCAATTCCCTTTTTAACTAGACTTCTTGCCAAAAGCCTGCAGAGAATTACGCTTCGGTCGCCCATCCCGTGAAGTAAAATAGCCAATGGAGCGTGGCTTGCTTTCCGGGGCTGGAAGTACTCACCCCGGACTATATTATTTTTTTCATAACGTGTGGGGTAAGCAGTAAGGAAGTCGACTGCGTAATGTAACCACCGCGAGGTTGTTTTCTTCAACTGTAAGTTAAAATGCGGCTCACCAGCGGTATAACTATATGGATTCATCTCTTATGCACAACCTAATAATTTTGCTTTGGCAAGGGGAACTGACTGCTGCCGCACAGCTAGCGTAGCCGTGACATCTCGTGGCAAAAATTCACCCCCGTTTATTCTACACTGCTATCGGTAGTTTTTCAATTTGCTAGCCAAGTGCTAGAATAGTAGCTAGCTGAGATGAACGATTACATTATCAAAGTGGAAAACCTGGTCAAAAGATTTGGCCAATTGGTTGCGGTGGATAACATTAGCTTCACTGTGGCGCCAGGGGAAATCTTTGGCTTTTTGGGTCCGAACGGGGCGGGAAAGACAACTACTATCAATATCCTGTGTACCCTGTCTAAACCAACATCAGGGCAAGCCACGGTTAATGGCTTTGACGTGGTGCGTCAACAGATGCAGGTGCGCCAGTCAATTGGGCTAGTCTTTCAGGACCCCAGTCTTGATGAGCGGCTCAGCGGGTTACAGAACCTGCATTTTCACGCCTTGGCGTATCACGTGCCTGCCTCAGTTCGTGAGCAGCGGATTGAGCAAGTACTCAGGATGATGGAACTCTGGGACAAGCGCCATAGCGGGGTGCGTACCTATTCTGGAGGTATGAAACGCCGCCTGGAGCTAGCCAGAGGCTTGTTACACTACCCCAAAGTGCTATTCCTCGATGAGCCTACGCTGGGGCTAGACCCGCAAACACGCAACCGTATATGGGAATACATACTTGAGCTGCGACAGCGTGAAGGGACGACCATTTTCCTGACTACTCACTACCTGGATGAAGCTAATAAAGCTGACCGCATTGCTATCATTGACTACGGAAAGCTGGTTGCCATGGACACCCCAGACAGGCTCAAGAAGATTGTGGGTAAGGACATTATCTCAGTAAAAACTGACGATGATGAGAAAGCTGCTGAAGAGCTCAGGCTTCGCTACCAAATTGAGGCCAGACGTGACAACAATGGGCTCACCTTTGAGGTAGCCAGTGGAGAAAAATTTTTGCCTATCTTCATCAAGGAATTCGGCATCAAAATACTGAGTGTTAGCCTGCGCTCCCCGAGCCTGGATGACGTCTTTCTCAAGCTCACCGGGCGGGAAATACGAGAAGAGGAAACCAGCGATGCATTCAAGGCAATGGTTCGCCAGCACGGGCGCCGCCTGCGGCGCTAGGAGGGGAAAATGAATAATCTGCGTGGAGTATACACCATCTGGTACCGTGATATACTTCGTTTCTGGCGTGATAAGATGCGCCTGATTGGGTCTATCTTTCTGCCTCTCCTGTTTCTGTTCGTGTTCGGCAGCGGCCTTAGCGGTATGATGGGCAATCTTGGCCCAGGGGTCAATTTTGCTCAGTTTATGTTTCCGGGCATAATCGGGATGACGGTGTTTATGGGCTCGTTTATGGCTGGGGTATCCGTGGTCTGGGACAGAGAGTTTGGCTTCCTCAAGGAAGTGTTGGTGGCACCAATCAGCCGTGCCTCAGTAGCCGTAGGCAAGACATTGGGTGCGGCCACGGTGGCATTAATTCAGGGGATGATTATCCTGCTATTTGCCCCCCTGATTGGCGTCTCCCTTTCTGCACAGACAGTGCTGGCATTACTGCCACTGATGCTCTTGCTGGCTTTTTCCATGGGCTCATTCGGCGTCCTATTAGCTACGCGCATCAGGACTATAGAGGCATTTCAAGCAGTGATGCAGATATTAATGTTTCCTATGATATTCTTATCTGGGGTATTCTTTCCCCTACAGGGAGTGCCGACATGGATGAGTATCTTGACCAAGATCAATCCGGCTACCTATGGCGTCGCCCCAATCCGCCAGGTAATACTGGGAGCATCACCGGACTCGCCCTTTAGTATCACCCTGCTCGGGCATACCATGTCACTCTGGAATAATGTTACTGTGCTGGCAGTATTTGGGGCAGTCATGATTCTGGCTGCGATGCGGTCTTTCAGCACTCAGGAATAGTTTTCCACTATGGCATTTTAGGCAAGGTCTGGCTGGAGCTATATGGGTGCTATACTTAACAGGATGAGATATGAAAATTAGATACGCGCCTAGAGGGATTCGAACCCACGACCCTCGGTTCCGAAGACCGATGCTCTATCCGCTGAGCTATAGGCGCTAAATAATTGGGGTGAGTGGAGGGATTTGAACCCTCGATCTCCAGGGCCACAACCTGGCGCCTTAAACCACTAGGCTACACCCACCATAAAAGGTAATAAATATTATAGCTAAAAAACCTTATCCACGCAATGTGTTAACGAACTGTTTGTCACCCTGCTGTCAAATTAGTCACAACTTTGGGACTAGCTCTACGATAGTAACTCCGGTACCTCCCTCCCCATAGTCACCGGCTCGGTATGATTTGACCAGAGGGTGTTTGGCGAGCTGCTCCCTGATTACTTGGCGTAAAGTCCCCGTCCCCTTACCATGGATTACCCTGACCTGGTATAAACCAGCCATAAAGGCATCATCTAGGTATTTATCTAGTTTTAGTAGGGCATCATCTACAGTGAGCTGGCGAAGGTGTACCTCACCTATTACCGGTGTTATATTAGCCCGATATTTATTTTTGTTATGCGTCATAGCTAATACTCTCTGGGCTGATTTTGACACTGCGACTAATACATCTAGCCGGTATTAGTTAAGCCAGTTTAGCAAATTCCGGGTCTCCTCACAACTTGCCTGGGATAACTCAAGATGAGGAGAGGATACTTTATGTAAAGAGGGGAGAGGTCCCCGGAAGGTGATGGAGTTCCTCAAGGCCAAGCATTTAACTGATAGAGATTAAGCCCTGTTTTATCGCCAGAACCACCGCATCAGTGCGAGCATTAGCGTTTAATTTGCGCAAGATGGAAGTAACATGATTCTTAATAGTCTGCTCGCTAATGCCAAGTTTAATCGCAATCTGCTTATTAAGGTAGCCCTGAGCTATATAATTGAGGATTTCTGTCTCCCTTGAGGTAAGCGGAGAGATGAAGACTTCAGCCTCGTATCGCTGTGACAGTTCCTGAAACTGTTGTAACACTTGTTCAGCTACTTTGGGTCGGGTTGTAAGACCCTCATTAATAGGGTGCTCACCACGAGCCACACGCCTGATGGTATCAACTAGCTGGTCAGCATTAACATCCTTCTCTAAGTAGGCCGTGGCTTGGGCTTTGAGTGCCTGGAAGAGTTGAGCATCATTGGCATTAGAAGTAAGTACAACCACGGCAATACTAGGCGAGTGTTGCTTTATCCTTCGAGCCAATGTCAAGCCGTTGTCAGGAGCAGCATCAATATCAACCAGAGCTACGTCAGGTGGTAGGTTGCCTATAGTTGATAGCACCCCGTCATTGAGCTCAGCAGCGCCTGAAACTTCTATGTCTTCCACAGAGGAGAGTGAATGCTCTATTCCCTGCCGAAGCAAGAATTGGTGACTAAGTATAAAGACCTGTATTTTACTTTTACTCAAGGGATTCCACCTCCTCATATTCTGTCTGGTGGTAACGAGGGGTAGTAATTTTCATAAGGCGCAGAAAGGCCTCAGCTAGATTAGGGTCGAATTGCGTGCCCGCACCCTGCTTTATTTCCTCCAGTGCTTGCTCACGGGAGAGGGTTTCAGAGTACCGTCGTTCCGAAGTCATAGCGGCAAAGGCGTCAGCTATAGCCAGAATGCGTGCTTCTAATGGTATATCTTCGCCCTTTAGCCCTTTGGGATAGCCGCTCCCATCATACTTCTCATGATGGTGCAGAATACCGGGGACACAAGGAGCTAGCTCACGAACACGACCGACAATAGTGGCTCCTAGTTGAGGATGATTTTTGATTGCTTCCCATTCCTCGGCGGTCAGCTTACCCGGCTTATTAAGTATCTCATCACTAATGCCAATCTTGCCAATATCATGCAGCAAGGCACAAGTGCTCAGCCGATTTATTTCTAGTGGCTCCAAATTAAGAGCTTCGGCTAGGGCGACGGCGTACTCATTCACCTTTTTGGAATGGCTGCGAGTATAGTGGTCCCTGGCATCTACTGTCGCCGCCAGAGCGTAAATAGTACTCAAGGCTTCACTGTCTCCACTCCTGCCAAAACTAACCATTTTATCACTCAGAGTTAGTAACGTTCCAGAGGCGCGGTAGCTCTGGTTGCCGCCGCTTCGCTTGGCGTCATAAAGCGCCGCATCAGCAGCCGCGATAATCTCATCCGGTCCTATGCCATCAGCCGGCCAACTAGCCAAACCAAGACTGGCAGTGACGGGAACATAGTCCGCTTTCACTTCTGAAGTAATTCGTTTGCGGAGTCGTTCAGCTACATCATGGGCCGCCTCAATATCTGTCTGTGGTAACAGTATAGCAAATTCATCACCACCATAGCGAAAAGCCTGGTCAGCACTCCTGATACTACTTTTCATGATATGGCCGATTTGCCTGAGGAGGTTATCACCGGCTAAATGCCCATAGTTGTCGTTAAAAGCTTTAAAAAAGTCAAGGTCAAGAATGATTATCGAGAGTACACCGCCATAACGGGAGTGTCGACTAATCTCACTGGTAACCAATTCATCTAGAGAGTGGCGATTAAGTAGACCAGTGAGTCCATCGATCCGAGCCTTCTGTTCTGCCTTAGCATAAAGCCGGGAATTTTCGATAGACATAGCAATCCGCGAAGCCAATTCCTCAAGAAGTTTTATGTGCCTTTCGCTATACGCATTCGGGTGACAGCTAGCCACAATTGCCCCACCGGTAACCTCACCATTCATTGTTAACGGCAGGTAAATGATAGAGCGTAACCCTTGCTCGAGATAGTATTTGTCCATGGTAAACCGGCTTTCCTCTGATAGGTCAGACTGAATTAAAGCCTTTCTATGAGCAGCCACCCATTCTATAGCTGTGCCTCTAATTGGTATTCGTTCCCCCACCTGCCAGGCTGAACCTACCTCAGAGGATAACGCCATAAAATAAATCTCGTCGTCTTCAATCAGAATAATTGCTGCCCAGCTGACATCAACTAATTCCTTTAGCTCCTGGATAAAGCTATCGTATGTTTTTTGGATATCCAGACTAGAGGTTATAATTGCGCTTGAACGGTTGATTATCGAGAGCTCCTGTTCACGCTGCCTGAGTTGCTCTCGAAGGTATTCCTTCTCCATACTCACCGCTACTTGCCTGGCAACATCCTCTAGCAGATGAAAATCTTCAAGTCGGTACCTGCCGGATTGCTTCTTGCCCAGCACTAGAATACCTATTAACCGGTCACGACTTATCAACGGGATAAATAGCTCTATGTCCCTTGACTGGATCCCCTTCTTCTCCGATTCCCATAGACTGCGAAATTCGGGCAGGATAGCTAAATTCTGCCTAGTTAATGGCTTACGCTCCCGCATCAGATACTCAACAATAGGATTGTGTTTTCGCAGTCGTAAACCGGATAAGGGATTGTCTTCCGACTTAGGTTCAACGAGCTGAACGGTGAAATCTTCGCTACCAGCCTCAACAAACAGTAAGCACGCCTTATTACTGCCAACTGCCTTAGTCATCAGCGTTAGCAACTCGGCGCCTTGTTCTCCAAGGCTGAAAACATTCTGTATCTTATTGGCAAAATCAGATAGTTCCTGGCGGTAATCGTAGCTTTGCCCTTGCAAAACTTTGCTCAGCGCGGCAAAGAGAACACCACGCAGCCTATAGATAAGTATAGCGACTGAAACGGCAGCGACAGTAGCTACAAGGGTAGCGGTCAAGTCCAATTCAAAGCGGAGCACAGTATGAAGAATAGCCAGTAAAAGCCAGTAGCTAGCACCACCAATAATCCCCAGGGTTACCCATACCAACCCTCGTCGCAAAATAAACCTGATGTCTACTAACTGGTGCCTAATGGTAGCATAACTCAGGATGAAGGCAATGATAAGGTTGCCAAAATGACTTATGGGAAATTCTTTCCAGGGGAAGAAGAGAGCGGCAAAGGTAAAGACAGCCAGAACAAAGATACTAACCAGCAGAGAAACGATTTGATTATGTAGTACCGGATTATCTACATCCCTCAGTCTTTTCCAGAAGAAATACAGGTTCCTAACCAGCAAGGTTACGAGGGGAATAGCTACCAAGACCCACCGGCTACCATACACAGGATAGAGCTTATCACCGCTAGCAATTACGCCTTCGGGGAAATAACCTAACGCCACCAAGGTGATGACCCCTGCCAGTGAGCCATAGGCTAAGGGTAACCAGCGCCCTCTATGTGGGGGGAAGAAGGAGGAACTAAAGCAGTGGAATTGCACTATCATCCAGGTGAACATGATGACAATGATTTGAATCAAAAGGAAGTTACGTTGGGGGAAGAAGTCACCGTGGAAGAGAAAGTCGACAAGGCTCCACGTCATAGCAGCACTCAGGAATAAGATGAAGAGCTTGTGCTGCCTCTGCCAGGGACGGGTTCTAATCGTAGTGACAAATAACGGGATATAGGCAATGGTGGCAACTAAAGGAATTAGAGCGTAAATATTCATACGAGGCAATTATTACCTCAAATGTGAAGACTGTCAAGTGGAACTAAAGTAGGGAAACTAAAGTAAGGCAGACTAAAGTACTAGTGAATAGCTACAGCTTCAGCCTCTACCTTAACCTCTGGTACAGCTTCTGACTTAGCTAGCAGGAGTGAAAGCACTTTATCTGAGGGGTTAATATGGGGCGGTTTCAGATGAGCCAGGTCAGCGCCTTCGGCTTGCCTCTGGGCAGTGTAATTAGCGAAAGCACCACAAGGCAGCAAATTAGCTTCCACCCTGAAATTAATCATGTCAGTTAAACCCTTGTGAGCCGATGACGTGGAGTAAGCATCGTTTTCTGAGTTCAGAATCTGCTCATACACTGCTGTCGCTATGTCTGCCTCACTGGCTTGGTATCCATCATTAACTTCAACAAAGAGTTGCAATACCAGCTCTCCGACCTTCTTGCGAGCTGTCCAATCCTTATAAGCGATGCCGGTATTCTCTATTGCCTGCCAGATTGTCTTTTCCGTCAGCCGAAGGACAGCAAAATCGAGGAGGTCATCAGCCCGTCTCTCAAAAACCATCTGTGGGATATCAATGCCTAGCTTCTCGTTCCGTAGTGAAGTTATCCTGACCATATCGCCAATCCTGTACCTGACCATAGCCCCGCCATGAAAGTTGGTGATAACTACCTCGTAATTCTCCCCGGCTTGTACCTCATCAAGTAAAACCGTCTTTGGCTGATAGCTGTGGTCTAACTGCCACTTCCAATGTTCCTTTTCCGGTATGAATTCTAGGAAGTTAAGGCTGGGGATAAAGGTCATACTGTCGTAGTCCCAAGTCTGGGTAGCCATGATGCCACCTTCGGTACTAGAATAAATATCCAAAGGACACCTTCCCCAAAATTCCTTTATTTTATCTTTGTAAACCATGCTATCAAGACCACTGCTTATGATTCCCTTTACTGACCACAGGTCTCTAGGTAACAGAGGGCGTCTAGCTAATTTGCTCTTAACCAGCCCCTTGGTCAAGCGAAGCAGAGCTTTAGGCTGAGAAAGGAAGGGACGAATATCTACCTTGTTTGAGGACTGGCTAAACTTATCCCCAACCGCAGCCAGAACCAGAGACAGACCGAAAAAGAAATCTATTCCTTGGGATAGAGCTTGTTCAAAACCTAGCTTTATCCTTTCTTCAAAAGACAGACCTTCGGCTTCATCCAAGGGGGGTAAATAATCGGCGGTGACTTGTTCCAGCATCAAGCTGGCCAGAGCACCTGACACATAGGGTCTGGGGGCTACGGTATAGACAATCTTGGGGTGGTCATGAAGTGCCGAGGTATCATTCCAGCCTTTGCAAGTGGAGAGTATTGCCAAGCCACACATTACTTCGCTCAATTCATGAGCGTATGCCGGGGTTATCGGCACCCATTTACAGGGGTATTCACCGGACCTACCTGAAGTGTGAACCCACATGGCAGGCTTTCTCGGCAATATGTCCTCTCTCTTTTCGGCAAGCTCAGGACAATAATCAGCGTAGGTAGTTAACGGCACCTGCTGCCTAAACTCTTCTACGGTCTCTGGCCATGCCCCGTGCATAACCTTATTGCCGAAGGCACAGTGATTCAATAGCTCTATTTGTTCCAACAGCAGCCGTTTCTGGATAGCCATGAATTGCTCGGTGTTAAGGCTGATAAAGCCACAACCCATCTGCCACAGCTCTTCATCCCTGCCCTGCCGCAAAAGCTCAATTGCCGTCGGCATATAGTACCTCCCAAACCAACCTTTGTAGAGATACTATGACAGGCGTCAGTTAGCTTGGGAAGTGATTGTGTTCTAGAAGATAGTTCTAGTTTATATTGAGAGGCTCACTAGAGGGGGGTTGGTGGGGATTAAGAGGGGCTCAATTAGGGTTTCTTGGCTTTGCTATCCAGAGCTTGTAGCTTCTGGCTCAGCTCTTCAAAAGCTTTGTCTTTCGGTTGCTTGCCTAGCTCCAGTCCATAACTGAGAAAGAATTCAAGGAAATTGCGTAGCAACTCCCTCATTCCCTCAGCAAATTGGTAGAATTCTTCCTTAGCTATATAGTTGTCACGCCCGGTATCTTCCTGCAACTGATTATCAATAAGAAAGTTGAGAAACTCCGTACGGCTCATGTCACCACGATTTTCGTCTATTTTCCTGACTAATTCGGCATCAATTATTAACATTCTCTTCTCTGTCATGCCACACTCCTTGGGCCATTCCTGATTGAAAATTAAAGAACAACCTGAAGACTATGACGCCCCCAGGTTATTCTTTACACTAGCTGTCCTTGAATGATTAGGACTCGTTGTCATCATTCAGACCAAGCATTTCTATTACGCTATTTATGCTGTTGAGTAACCTTAAACCACTCTCCGACACCTGGTAGGTCACCGATGGATTACCTACCTCCATCTTGTCGATAAAGCCTTGACTCGTCAGGTAACCAAGGTACTTCTGTATCTGGCTATAGCTCAGATTGGCGTTGTACATTATCTTAGTCTTGCCAGCGCCATTTTCGCCTACCTTCAACATCTCGGCAATTATCTCAATGTTAGAACGCCGCTGATTTACTCTCATCCGCTAAACTCCCCCCAATTTATCTATGACTATAGTACTACCTATCAGGGGAGTTGTCAATAGGTAATCAACATTTTTTAGCCAATCAAAAAGGGGCACAGCGGAAAGGACTACAATAATCCCAGGTACCAATTAAGAATGTTACTTCCCCACAGTAGAGTAACTATGGTAGCCACGGCTAGAAAAGGACCAAACGGTATAGGTTCCTTTCGCTTCTTTTTTTTAAGCAAGAGAAGAATCCCAGCCACCAACCCACCGAGAATTACTCCCATAAGCAAGGAAACAATTACCAAGGGAAAGCCAGTAATCAGCCCTATCAATGCTGCCATTTTAACATCTCCCCACCCCATTCCTCCTCGGTAGATTAGGGCTGGTATTAAAAGAAAGACGAAACCTATCCCGCCGCCGATAATACCATTGACAGCTCCTGGCCAGGGGAGGGAGATAATCCCTGACTGTGGTAAGAAGATGCTAATAAGCAGGGCTACTACCATTGCCGGATAGACTATTTTGTTCAGTATGAGTTTGTGCTCCAAGTCGATGACCATAAGCACAATGAAGAGATAGCAGTAAGCGGCGGTAATGGCAAAATCAACACTCAAACCATATTGCCAGTAGATAAAGGCAAGCAGGAGTCCACTACCAAGCTCCACCCAGAATAGACGCCAGGGAATGGTCGCCTGGCAATATCGGCAATGACGGCGTAGCCATAAGTAGCTAAACACCGGTATAAGGTCTTTCACCGCCAGGCGATGACCGCAGGCATCGCAGTGAGACGGGGGATAGACCAGTGATTTTCCCGCCGGTATACGGTCAATACAGACATTCAGGAAACTGCCAATAGCAGCACCGAGTAGACCAAAGAGAACCATTAATATAACTTCCATGTCAAGACATTTTGCCTGCTTTTGAGCAGCTAGTCAATAGCTGAGTTCAGGCTTTAACTTCGGAGCCTATCTATACAGGACTTTCTTCTTATGCCAAGGGACTACTAATAACCTATTGAAGTCTGTAGGCTGGGGACTTTAAATAGAGACAAAGCCTAAATAAGGTGAAAGGAGGTGATAAAGGTGAAAAAATTTCTCAAGCATTTTCACTACGGGCAGAAGGGCTTTACTCTGATTGAGTTGCTAGTGGTAATTGGTATCCTGGGTGCTATCGCGGCTATCGTCGTCCCCAACGTCGGCCAGTTCATCGGTCGAGGCAAGACTGAGTCCTATTCGACCGAACTGCACAATATCGAGACATCAGTGATGGCAATGTTGGTCGACGATTCCGATAGTACACTAGATACGGTGCCGGCAGTTGCAACTACTGACATGTCGACGGTTACCGGAACTAATTTAGCTGGTGACCCATTAGTGCTAAGAGACTACATAACTGGACTCTCAGCTGACGACCCGCTCACAGCCATCGAAGAGGCAGTAGATCCTCCGCCATTTACCAAGCTTGGCTGCAGATATTTCTTTACCGTAGAAGGGCACGTTACCCAGACAGTACCTTAACCTTAGTGAGCCCTAGCCCGAAATAGAGAAGCCTATCAGCATAGTTTTAGTAGTCCGCTGATAGGCTTCACTGTTTTTAGTGAGTTCGGGGAAAGACAGGGTTTGACGACCTATTAATCCTCCAGGTAAATGTCAGCCGTGGCCATCGAAACGAGGCTGCCAGGCTCAACTTCGCCGATGAGCTTCCCGACTTCATCACGGTCATTACAGAAAGCAAACAGATTTTCACTGCTGATTTTTTTATCAAGGTATAGGTTGATTAGTGCCTGGTCAAGTAGCTGCATTCCTAGTCGGGCGTGGGTACGGATGGTATTGGGCAACTGATAGGTTCTGCCCTCTCTGATGAGGTTCCTCACCGGTGAGTTAGCCAGCATAATCTCAACGGCGGGTATTCTACCTGAGACCTCTGCCCTAGGTACCAGCGTCTGACACAGAACACCAAGGAGCAGGAATGCCAGCCGTGACTGAGCTAAATGACGCTCATGTGGAGGGAACAGGTCTATCATTCTTTCAATAGCCTGTGAGGCACTGGGGGCATGACCGGTGGTTAATACTAAATGCCCGGTTTCAGCTATAGTAAGCACCGCCGACACCGTCTCCAAGTCCCTCATCTCACCGACCAGAATTACATCGGGGTCATGTCTTAACACACGCCTTAATGCCTCAGCAAAGGACACGGTATCATTACCAATTTCTCGCTGTATTATGGTGCATCTCATGTCAGAATAGATATACTCTATAGGGTCTTCCATAGTAACCACATAGCGCCTTTCCTTGCTGTTCAAGTGGTTAATCATGGCTGCCAGTGTCGTGGATTTGCCACTACCCGTAGGTCCACTAATCACCACCAACCCTCGAGGTCTAAGAACTAAGTCTTTACACACCGGAGGCAGGTTTAGCTCCTCAATAGTTGGGATGACTGTTGGCAGCAGGCGGATGGCAATGCTAATCATCCCTCGCTGTTGAGCCACATTGCATCGGAGTCGGCCAACATCGGGAATAGTGCTGCCAAAGTCCAGTTCCAGACAACTATGAAAATCCTCTTTCTGTTTCTCTGAGGCTAGCTGGGTCAAAGCCTGGTCTATATCATCAGGCGTTAACGGTGACTTGTCACCTGCCGGCACCAGCAAACCATCAATACGGAGTATGGGTGGTCGGGAAACAACCAGGTGTAAATCCGAAGCACCCTTTGACTTAGCTAAATGAAGCAGACGAAGAATATCCATCACTATCAACCTCTGATTCTAAGAATTAAGGTAAAATCCATGCTCTCATCTACAGTGCTCTCATCTACAGTGCTCTCATCTACAGTGCTCTCGCATTCAACTTTCCTCATGCTGGCAATAAGAACTTCGGTGAACAGGCCGCTGTCATCCAGGGTTTGGGCGTATTGTAAAATCTCCACCTCGCTCGGTGACGTACCGCTTATGGTCAACATGTCCTCAGTGTGGTTAATCGTAGCCAGATTTATGGTACTGGGTAAGGCAGTGGTGGCTATATGTAAATTGTGGTCAACCCCGCTACCCTGCTTATCAAGGCTATCAAGGGCGGTGGTGAAGTTGTCGCGGGCTGTCTCTGCCTCAGCTACTTTTTCCTCCAGTTCAACAATACCATTCCTCAGTTCTTGTCTCTCCGACTGCTTTTTTATGAGGATTTGGGTAGTCATATCCAGCTGGTCACGGATTGAGTTGATATTAGCGTAGCCACTTTGGACAACCATCAACAGGGGGGCTATTCCAGCAACAACAGCGATAACAATAGGTACGGCAATGACCTTAACCCAGGAAACGGGTTTGGGTTGGTAGGTAGTGGGCAGAGCGTTTAGATTTACTACTGAAGCTTCAGCTTTCCTTTCTGACCACAGCTCCTTGAGAGCCAACCCGATGTTGACCATATAATGACTGGGGTCTAATTGCTCAGGGCACTCCAGTGGTGATGACAATGGCAAAACAGAGTATCCCAGCCCGTCGGACAAGGAACGAGCTACCTCTGGTTTGTCAGCCAGTTCCCCGGAGATGAACATAGGCGTACTCTGGGCAAGAGGCTTATCCTTATAATTGGAATTATAGAATTTGATGGTTCTATCAATCTCGTCTCTTATCATCGGCAGCTTCTCTTGCCAGGATAGTGCTTTACTAGGCAGGGGTATAGTGCGGATAGGGTGGGGAACTCTATCAGCCATAATTATAATGTCAAGTTCAGTTGGCTCGATATTGACAATTATTGCCGTCGCTTCCTTTACCACCCTGGCTAAGGCTAAGGGTTTTAAGTCCATAAGATATGGTTTAAGCCTGGCCCGATGCAGTGTTTTGACCATGGCATCCGCGGTCTTACGAGGTATAGCAATCAGGTAGACCTGTGTTTTTCCCTCCGGCACTGGAACAGTTTGCCACGAAATATGAAGCTGCTCTACAGGTACCGGCAGTACTCTTTTCGCCTCTCGCATTACCGCTTCAGCCAGCATTGTTTTAGGTAACTGCGGAAAAGTAAGCGGTCGTGATAGACAGTGGAGACCGCTCAAGCCAACGATGACCTTATTTGCCCTTACCTTCTCGGCTTTAAGAAGTTGCTTAATCTTGCGAGCAACTTCTGCCTCCTTGATGACCACAGCACTCTTAACTAAGCCTGGCTCCAGTGGCATATCAGCCCATTTTCTTACCTGATTACCCTGGGTTACCAGTAGCCGGATGCTAGTGTCATCAACATATAGGGTAACAATCTTTTTAGCCATAGTTATTCACCTTGATAAGTATAAATATATAGTTGGATAGTAGCCGATGCTACCTCCTCACAGGTCGTTTCAGGGATGTTCATTTTCACTAATTTGATGATACCGGTGGTAAAGTCATAGTTCAACCTGCCGATATAACTAATTATATCGGCGACATCACCCTCAACGGTTACCGTAAGTGGTAAAACTGAACAGGTAATGCCTCCCAAGCTATCACCGGGCGGGTGTGATGAGCTAACCACAGTTACTTCCACACCGACGTCCTCAGCAATATCAAATAGGTGCTCAGAGACAGTAATGCTCCCTGTGGACTGAGAAAGTGCCGCCTTGGCCGTCTCCAGCTGTGATATGGCTTGACTGAGCTGCTCCTCCAGCTCTACCCGTTGGGAAGAAACCTCGTCAACCGGAAAATCGTTAAGCGACATCGCAGCCGTGGAGAGTTCCTCATGTAGCCGCTCTTGCTCATTAACCTGTTGGCCACGAGCTAGCCACAGGCCAACGAATATACAAACAGCAATACCAACGATCAAAATTAACCCGCTTTTTTTACTTAACTTCACTGTTATGACCCTCCCCCACAGCTATAAGTAATGCTGCCTATGCTGTTTGGCGCTAACCCGCCAGGAATATTACTCCGGAAGGAAAGAATAATATACACCATACTCCAAACATCGTAACCAGTGCCCAGCCCTACCTCAGCCCAGGTAGCCCCTGGCTGTATAATAGGACTTGAGACATCGAAGCTGTCAATATCTACCCCGCTAATCTCCTCACCGCCAAGACCACTGGACTCGGAATTCCAAACATTATATTGGGGGTTCACTGGTAATTCGAATAGGTAGTTGTCATTGAACGTTATATAATCTTCATCATCACTTAAGGGATGACCAAAACCTGCCTTTTGGTGGTCCCCGTATTGAGGGTCTCCCTCCCCAACGAAGCAGGTTAGCTTGGCTTGGGCATCCTCAGGGGCCTGGAAGCCCTCAATGGTGAAGGTGTGAGTACTATACTGGCCGGCGAAGAGAAAATCATCATAGAGGTAAAGGTTCTGAGCCAGTTCTGAAGGACTGGAGTAAATGATAATCAGAGACCAGCCGGCATAAGACGTTTCTAAACCTAATGTCCCGTCTACATCACCAACCGTATACTCGCCATTGCCATTGGTAGTATCAGGAGTGGTAGTCTCAAGCCCAAGCTTGACCAGCTCAGTTACATCCAGAAAACAGGAATAGGAGTAGGTGTGACCATAAATGTCAGAATTATCCTTAATCCACCACTTGGTGGCAGTTATTTGTTCGTCGTTCTCTGCCAACGCCGCCTGTTCATCTTCATCAAAATAAACCTGCTGGCCATTCACCTTAAAACTAACCTCCTTATCAGCCTCAGCATCTTCCCACGCCACACAATGCCAATGATGATGATAATACTGCCATTCGGTACACTCACTTTCTCGCGAGGCTGACCAGTAGAGGTAAGCCCAGACTACCTCAGCATCGCCAAGGATGCCAGAGGCGGTAGCACTATTCTCCTCAAGCAAAACATCTCGCTTTGGCGCTGGCCCGGGAGGCCCCGAGTAAGTCTCGAGGGTTTGGCCTATAGCTCGGTAGCCTCCACGGAATAAGATATCTCCTCCACCAGATAGTGACCCCTTGGAACGATAAGAATAACTTTCAACAGCGTAGCTCTTAGATGTAGCAGCGTCGGTCGCTGTTGAGCTAATCTTGTAAGTTGAATAGTTGGTATCCCAGGACAAATAAAGATTAATGTTGGTCGTTCTTATCCATGTGTAGGTACCCTTAGCCAACTCGCCTACCGGGGACACATTGAATGTTAAAGTCCTCAAGGACGGGTATTCTTCAGCCGGTACGAAACCTCCCTCCGGGGGAGGCTCTGGTGGCGCTGGCACTGGCAGGTCTAGGAAATTAACCGCAGGCAGAAAATCCCACTCCAGAGCTTTACCACCGTGCCAGTCGAGAATATTTGTTGGGTCGTCAGTAGTAATGCCAGAACTTGAGCCGGTGACATAGTCAAAACCAGGTGGGAGCCAAACTCCTACCCTATCTATCAGCAAATCCCCTGCAGAGCCATCGTAACTCATTTGAACCTTATATTCACCTTCCTCCTCATCGATAATGCCCCCGGTTATCATTAAGTGACGAGAAGAAGTGGTGCCATTGACATCACTCTCTAAGCCACTCAGAGGCCAAATTTGTTGGATGGTAACCTCTACATCTTTGTCATTTATCCACTCGGGTAGGAAGTAACTAACCTCGGTCTCGTAGTCAAAAGGGTCGATGGGCACAGTCTCATTCTTTATCCCCCATAAAGCGTCCCCCACACCAGCATCAGCAGCATAAATTAAAGCCATCGTCTCTTTGTGAATTTGTCCGGTATTAAGGCTGGTGGCGGTGTAATTGAGACACGGGACGATAAGCAGCCCACCTAAAACCATCAGGATTAAAACCACAACCAGGGCTTGCCCCTTCTCACTCTTTAGCACCTTAGTTAATCGCCTATTCATTAGATTAGCCTATAACCCTCAACCCGAGGGATGATTTCATATTCTCTATTCTCAGTTTGTGTTCCGGCGCGGGCTCCAATAGATAGTATCCAGACGCCGTCTTCCACAAAGAAAGTAGTCGAGTCAATAACAATATTGTGAGCGATATACATCATATCGTTGCCTATTTCGGAACCGTTAATGTCATAAATCAAATGCTGTCGCTTAAGCTTCTTGAGCCCATCAGGCATGTCTTCAAGGGTATAGACAATCTTATGAACATCACTATTTTCCCAAGCGGTCCACTCCAAAGTAATGAATTCAGGAGTCCCCGGGTCATCATCGGTAGTAACAGTCTGGGCCATCAGGCTATCCCGGCTAATCCAGTAGCCAGCGCTCTGCACCTGGCGAACAGCGGTTGTACGGTCATTGCTATGCTCAGTAATTCCCAGCACCTGAGCTATAGTCATAGTGGCCGCCCCAGCTATGAGAGCCATAATAAAAATAACCACTACCAGTTCAATAAGAGTAAAGCCCTTCTCACCGTGCTTCATTTATCTATCTTATAATCCTCCAGTGTTACTATCTCTTTATCAAGACGTTTAACTGTAACCGTTACCTTCTGGATGCCATCATCAGGGTCATGTAAAGGCTCAGCAGCCGTTATGACTGAATAGTTAATATAATCTTCATCTCCGGGTAGTAGCGCTGGGGGGTATTCAGTGGCGTCATATACATAATCAACATCTCTAAGCCACTCCATCTGACTTCGAGCCAAACTTTCAGCAGTAGCCTGCTCATCGTCGATAATGTCAGCCTTGGAGGTAGTGGCTAGACCACTGAGAAAGGCGACAGCAACGGCACCTAGAATGGCGAGAGCCACCAGCATCTCAATGAGGCCTACTCCCCACTCGCTGGAACCCAACATGCTTAATATTTTAGCCCCTCCAGGCACTCGCATTATGTTCCCCCCTACCGTTGAAATTGCATTCCTAACCTAGTTGTCCGTAGATAGAATAAATAGCTGAGAATAAGGACATGGCAATAAAAGCCACTACCAAACCTATGACTCCCGTCATAGCCGGTTGGATAAGTGAGATGAGAGAACCAGTTCTGTCTTCGGCCTCAGTCTCGTAGCTTTGAGCCGCCGCCGATAGAGCAGTATTAAGGTTACCGGTTTCCTCTCCGACCTTAACCATCTGCACCATCATCGGCAGAAAAATAGGGTTCTTCTCCATAGGTTTAGATAGGCCTTCGCCTTGAATCATATCTCGCTGGACATCAGTAAGTGCCTTTGCCATCACACTGTTGCCAGAAGCATTAATAACCTGGGGCATAATTTCAGTCAAAGGCAAGCCAGCGCTATATAGTAAGGATATGTTTCGGCAACAGCAGGCAAGTTGATTAAGATGCATCACTCGCCCTATTAGCGGCAGCTTAAGGAGTAGTTCATGCACCTTGTATTTTCCACTCGGAGTCCGCATATAAACAAAAAACACGCCAACGATACCCAATACTGCCAACAGGATATACATCCCCCAACTCCGCAGCTTACCAACAAAGTCAAAAACCATCCTGCTTATCGCTGGTAACTCGGTACCAAGCGAAGAATACAGGCTTTTAAAAGCCGGGAAAACAAAGATGACTAATATAACCACCACCACAACAGCGACAACGCCAACAATGATTGGATACCTAAGGGCACTTTTAATATGTTTAGCGGTAGCGGCGTGCTTCTCTATATAATCAGCTATCTGTCTCAGCATCGTCTCAGGATTTCCGGTCCGTTCCCCCACGCTCAGTAACCGGCAATAAATCGGGGAGAAGACTTTAGGGTGCTTAGCCAGAGCTGCCGAGAGCTGGTTACCACTACGAAGCTCAGAAATTACCTGCCCCAAAATCTTCTTAAGAGTGCGCTTGGATGTCTCACCCCGCAACAACTCCAGAGCAGTAATAATATTTATGCCGGCTTCAAGAAGCAAAGCTAGCTGACGGCAAAAGACTATTACCTCCGCCGGTTTTATTCGGAAAAAGCCTGCCGTCAGCTTATCCAGGCTCAGAAGCTGGGCACGCGGTTTGAGTCTAATTACCCGGTAACCAGCATAAGCCAACAGGTCGGTTACCGCCTCTTCGCTGGCCGCCGATACCTGACCTCTGACTACCTCCCCACCCTCGTTACAGGCTACATATTGATAAACCGTTTTAACCTCACCTCCGATTTATTTCATCTTAATTTCTCTCTAGTCACCCTAGAGAGCCTATTACTATTCTATAGAGTAGGTATTACGTAAGACTTCATAAGGGGTAGTGATACCTGCTTTGACCTTGAACATTCCGTCTTTCATCAACGGTATCATCCCCTCTTTAATTGCCTGAGTTCGTAGTTGATTAGTTGTGGTACCACTTAGCACCCCGGTCCTTATCTCGTCGCTCATACACAGTATCTCAAAGATTCCGGTTCGGCCTAGGTAGCCAGTATGGGCACATGCATTGCAACCGCTACCACCGATGAATTCATCTCGCTCTTCACCCGTTTCCTTGCTATACGTCATGCGCTCAATTAAAGAGACATCAATTGGGTGAGCACAGTAGGGGCAAATCTTGCGTAACATGCGTTGAGCCACTACCCCAATAAGCGCTGAGGATACTAGATATGGCTCAACACCTAAATCAAGGAGGCGAAATACCACACCTACAGCATCATTGGCATGGATTGAGGATAGAACCAGATGCCCGGTGAGAGCTGACTGGATAGCAATACTAGCTGTTTCGGCATCACGTATCTCACCGACCAGTATCACATCGGGGTCAAGCCGCAGTATTGACCTAAGGCCACCGGCAAAAGTAATGCCCGCCCGAGCATTAACCTGAATCTGATTAATGTCCTTAAACCGATACTCTACGGGGTCTTCAATAGTAATGATGTTCTGCCCGGTGTGGTCAAGCTGATTGATTGAGGCATAAAGAGTAGTAGTTTTACCGGCACCGGTAGGACCGCTAACTAGAATCATACCATGGGGAACTTTCAGCATCTTTTCATACTTGGCCAGACTTTCGGGGAGAAAGCCTAGCTCAGACAGTTCTAGAGCAGCTCGGGATTTATAGAGAAGCCGCAATGATGCCATCTCACCATTGACAGTCGGTGCTGTTCCCACCCGAATATCCATTGACCGGCCTTTAGCCTTGATGGAAAACTGGCCATCCTGAGGACGATGGTGGTCAGCAATATTCATATTAGCTAGGATTTTAACTCGAGAAATAAGCAGACTAGCTGCCACCGATGGCAACGATAGCGTATCCTGAAGGGTACCATCAATGCGATAACGCACTCGCAGTTTATCCTTATCTGGCTCAAGATGAATGTCAGATGCCCGAGATTTTACCGCCTCATCTATGATGAGGGTAAGAGCCCGAGCTACCGGGGCGTCACTAGTAGCATCAAGGCTAATTTGTTCATTTAGCGTCTTATTCGGGAATGAGATATGAGAAATCTGCTTCTCTAGTTCGTCGTAGGCTCTATAGTTGAAATCGATAGCTTCTTGGACTTCCTCAGCACTAGCTCTCTCAGTTTCTATGCGCATCTGGCTGTGGTTTGCCAAAGCTTCTAGGGCAAAGATGTCTTCAGGGTTGGCCATAGCTACCCGTAGAGTATTATCAGTTATTACCAGGGGTATGGCGGTATATTCTCTGGCCATTGCCTCAGGAATCAGTTGTAATGCTTCGGGCTCAGCCAACCGCTTTAACAACATACCTCGGGGTTCTCCTGGTTCCTTCAAAGGTTGATTTTTCATTGCCAGTTTCGCTCCGGTCGGTCATGCCAACCTTGGCTAACAAACTTATATTATATAGTGCATCCCTTATTGACAATAGCCCTTTCGTCATAGGTAAAAAGGGTTATACGTAAGGGATGCGGTTATCCTTAAACGATGGGAAAAGAACCAGCCTTGGGGGACTCTCAGGCAGAAACCTGAGAACAAGGTGATACCGACGAAGAGACGGGGGCACAGCTGTCATGGGGTACAGGTGTTATTTTGGCTGGTGTGGATTATGATGAGGAAATATTATGTCATCTAGTAGTTGGGCAGATTGGCCAGACTTACTTCAAATGCCTTTTCCGATAGTAACCATAATACCAAGCCACCCATACTAATAATATGAAAGCAGCAGTAAGCCCGGCAATTAGCCACCAGTTGACCCACACTGAGGTCTGGAATTCTCCGCTCAAGCCACCTATCTCCACGGCGTAGTGACCTGGCTCATTGTCCAGAATACTGAAAGCTATCCCCGCGCTCTGCCCCGGGCTAAGGGTAATCTCTTTGGTGTCTCGTGTCTGCCCATTTATCTTGAGATTGGCAACATAGCTGCCTTCCTGCCCACCATCATTACCCACATTGGTAGTCACGGTAACGCTTTCCCCCCTGCTTACCGCAAAAGTGAGGGCGCCCCACTCCATCTTCTCCCAACTGGGCACAATGGTTAAGTCACTGGCCACAAAATGGGCAGGTGGCGGGGGTAGCGGGGGTGGCGGCGGAGCTGGGGCTGCGGGTGGCGGAGCCGGGGGTGGCGGCAGCTCTGCCAGTACAGCGAATAATGAGAGGTGATCCATCAGAACGGCTAACATACCATATTCAGCTACTCTACCGGTGTCAAATGCTAGTGGAACCCAACAGCCCTCCTCCTCATCGTAATAGGCAACCACCGGTGAGAAAGCATCCCCAAGCTCGCCATGGCTCAATATCAGAGTGAGTGGCGGGTCAAAGGTAACATCAGTACATATTTCATTCCTATGTCTATCCCAATACCCGATAATGTGATATGCTGCTGGACCTACTATTGTCATACCCTCTGGAGGAGATGGTGGGTCCTCAGCCACACTCATCACTATTATTTCTGGGTAGTCGCCACATCACGGATACTCACCACAAAATACCACCGTGCCAGCGTCAACTACCAGGAAATGCACCTCATCGGGGTCAGTGGGCACATAGTCTTTGAGAACACTGTTGCCACAGCAGCTAATCCTTAGCTTGGTTATCTCAGTCAGCATGTCTACCCTGAAATAACACGGGCCAGCGGGGCCACCTCCACCGCTGGGTGTGACTGGTGGGGGTGGGGGTGGGGACGGAAATCCCTCAAGAAGATAGTTTATGTGAAAAGATAAGGTATCTCCCTGGGCATCATTACCGGTTTCAAGGGGAAGCTCCCACTCCCAATGCAGGGTAACATCTTCACCGGCACCGACATTGAGTGGGCTTACTATAATATCTGAGGCAGAAGCAGTGCCCGGGAAGGTATAAATCGTCCCCGGCAGGCTTAACCCGGTACTTAACCGGTCAGAAGGATCAGCCGAGAGGCTAAACTGTAAGTAGTTATCAAGCTCGCCCGGTCCCGATGGCGATTTATCGCCCGTCTCAGATTCCGGATTTTCGCCTTCACCACTGACGATATTGTCTATCCAGATGGTAACAAAGCCATCCTCAGAGCCGGCATTGTGCAGGATGACTGCCTCAGTGTCACTATCGCCGGGCATAATATTACTTACACCCCAGCTAGTACCTACCTCACCACCACCCACCTCCAAGTCCACCGGGTAACCATTAGCCTGAACTGGGGTCGGTAAAGAGCCAAGCAGAAACAGCCCGACTATAACCGCTAAAAACAGCCTGGCGGCGTATTTAATAATTCTACCGTTTCCCATAACTCACCATACTCATTACACTACAGCAATAAATGCACTAACCTCCCCATTCAACTTCAAGCCAGTAAATTAACCCGGCGGGATTGGAGTCCCACGTACCCCAGTTCTGCCCATCATCGGGACCCATATACTCATTAGCGGCCAGAATTACGAGAACATTCTCATTCTCCCCGGCTACTAGGTACGATGCAGGAATAAGATAGTGTTCTACAGTACTCCAGCCGTCGGTATGCACGTGAGCCTCTGTGAGGTCATAGTTCTCCCATCCTTCACAAGGGTCAACCTGTGAGCAACCGACAAGGTGTCCATTTATCCAAACGGTGTAGCCGTTATCCACTGTCATATACAGGGTAGCCCCAACAGGCGAGCAGGGGATAGTGAAGCTCCTTTCAAAGCGCACCACCCGTCCTGTTCTCGGCGCCCACGATCCCGGCTCATCGGTTCTATGGGTTTCCCATATCCATTGGGCGTTGTCGGGGAAGGTGTAATGGTTACCATCATATGTTATACGGTCATCCCAATCGCGACCGGCGCCAGGCGGATGCTGGGCATATACTGCATTTTGGGGAGTAATTGGGTCGTTGTTAACCCCGGTGACCATTGTATTCATATCGCTGACAATTACCATACTTCCAGGCGGGCAGATTTCTACCCAGGCAGTAAAGGCGTTACCGGTTGAGGTCTCGGCATCACTGAAAAGACCGAAGGTGCCATTGGCAGCTACGCCCAGAAGAAGGACAAGGGCTAATGACAGAATTAAGACCTTCTTCACTTATGGCACCTCCTTTTTTTCAGCATTCTATCCATTACACTTGCTCCCAAGCGAAGCTATCGCTTTGTATTTTGCCAGCTACTCACCGGTCCCTCAGCTAAGCCTGGACCGGCTATAGCTAACCCGCTTCACCTCTGGCATCCTACGATGTCAAAGGCCAAGCCACCACTTCAAAGACTTACTTGCCGCGCTTAAAGGTTACTGCTCCAGGTCAAAGGTGATGTCGAAAACGCAGTAATCAGTCTGGGCTTTATTGTCACTGCTGCCGTCAGCGGGCCAGTCGTATTCTATACGGAACTTGCCTACATCAGCGCCACCAGCTATGCTGGTTTGTACATCTGCCCAGCTGTCGCTATCGTAGTCGTCCAGAATATCGTAGGCCGCCGCTGGAGGCAACGTTGTTCCGCTTGACCATAATACTTTAGTCTGATCAGACTTGAGGTAGTAATCACCGCTGGACCAGGCATCACTTTTGTCAACATCCATCCAGAAGGCTACCTCGACCAGACCGCCAAGCTCACCCTGGGTATTGGCAGCAGTGCAAGTGGTGTCACCGGCATCATCTTCTGGGTCTGTGCAACCTGCCGTTTTGGCATCATTTTCGTAATTTTCTATTGTGCCAATCGTGATAGTGAGGTCGCCAGCTATTGAGCCTATATTCGTGGTGAGCCAAGTACCAGCATTACCACTGTCCCCAGGAGACAGGCCTGGAGTACCGCCAATATCAAAGCTTTCCTGGCATGGGTCGTGGGCTCCAACCTGCAGGTCCAGCGTCCCGGCAGTGAACTCGTTATCCTCTGCGGTCTCGGTATCACTGAACTTAGCCAGGGTACCGGTGGTAACCAGGGCGATTATGACAGCGACCGCTACTCCTAAACCAATTAATTTTT
>Ga0315533_1000402_pt1 | contig 38504 bp, 43 predicted proteins | sample SalMarSW160130MG_FD_203081 | JGI IMG/M metagenome (GOLD analysis project Ga0315533, IMG submission 203081) | Salt marsh sediment microbial communities from the Plum Island Ecosystem LTER, Massachusetts, United States - Salt Marsh Sediment SW1601-30 ...
GAATTCTAAACTGAAACTTCTCTGATTCCTCATGGCAAGGTCCTTTCTCCTTTCGATTATACTCTGACCCTGCCAGACCTTCCTAATATTCCTAACCCATTGTGTCCAGTCTCAGGGGTTCACTCCACATTTACTCAACCGTTTCTCCAAAGTCTGAACAAATGAATTCCGAGGTTATAGCAGGATTTGCTGGAATCAAAACAGGTGATTTTCTGTTTCTTTACGTTAAAAATGTGGGGCTTTATGGACTATGGAGAGTTATAGGTGACCCCTTTTATGATGATGAACCACTCTGGAGTGATCCCAAGCAGACTTTCCCCTATAGAATTCGTTTCGAACCGGCAGTCCGAGAATTTGGCCATCCTATTGCTCTAAGTGACATATTGGATCTGAGAGACAAAGGCAAAATTTGGACATTTGATTTAGGAACATTTACTAAGAAAAGCCACCATCCTATTACAATTGATGAAGGTAAGGAATTAATTCGATTACTGCTCAGGAATAATCCGATCTATGCTTCCACTAAGCCGATATCGAATCCTTATCTACCAGCGAGAACACAGCCTTTGCCAATACGGCTAGATTGTGACAAAAAGGGGCGTTTGATTTACGAAGGTTATCTCAACGCTTGGTTTATGCAAGCTTTCGCCACCGGCAGACTAAAGGGACTCATCGGTGACTACAGCGATTTCGTAAATTACGTGCCGACCTCGTTCAATAAGGTAATGGATGTTTTTCTGACCCATGTGACAAACGTTGACGGGGTTGACATTCTTCATAAGTTCACCTGTATCGAGTTAAAAACGGGCACAGTAACAGAAGAAGACTTGAATCAGATCATAATGTATGAGAATTGGCTGATAAGGAAACTCGCGCAGGGTGATTCAGATATGGTCCAGAGTATACTCGTTGGCTTTGAGTTTGGCGAAAGAGTGCTTAACTACCGGGATAAGAGGAGAGTGATTGAAGAAAAAACAGTAAGGTTACTAAAATACATGGTGGACGAGGGAAAACGCCAAATTACCCTCGTCGAAGAATAGGGGGGACATGGGAAAATATAGGTGTTTGATTTGTGGCTATAGTGGAGATGAGTTGATATACCAGTTCAACGATTATACCCATTGCCTTGCTTCAAACGAAGAGGATGCTGAGTTCGTTGATGATTGCCCTACTTGGGTAAAAGAGAAAGGGCTTGGCGAAGCCGAAATCGGCGAACCAATCGGTTGTCCTGAATGTCATGCTTGGGGAGTGGATAAGTTTCAAGTGACTGAGTGACATAACCTATGGCGGGAAGTGGAATCATAGTTGACGTGTGTAAAGATGAGGGAAGACGCGTGATTGGGGAGGCCAAACATCGAATACAGGGCTTTGGTACAATAGGGCAAGGAGGTTCAACTTTTACCTTCGTGGCTTTAAGTATTTGTTAATTATGCGTAAGCCTGACAGCAATTCGGTACAAAAAGAGGAAGTTCGTTCCGTTAAATGGACCAACTATGAAAGAGGTAAGCCCAAGAGGGGAAAACGAATAGAGCCAAAAGTGGAGAGTGACAGTATACCAGGAGCGGCTGGAGGATAACTTCAAGTCTTTTTTTGACCATGGCAATCTGACTGGGAGTGGATAAGGGAGAGGATAAAGTCTTACAATATATTAAGCTAACTTTCACAGCCTTCTTTTTTGCCGACCAACGCCAATGAAAAACACAGCTATTGCCAAGGTATTCAGTGACATTGCTGACCTCCTTGAGCTTAAGGGGGAGAATGCCTTCAAGATTCGCGCCTACCAGAAGGCACTTCGAGCTATTGAGCATTATCCCAGAGAAATAAAGATTATGCTTGAAGAAGGGGAAGACGTGAGGAATATCCCTGGGGTGGGCGAGGCAATAGCCAAGAAGGCGACCGAACTGGTGACTACAGGAAAGCTTGGTTACTATGAGAACTTGAAAGCTGAGTTCCCTGAAGGGATAACAAATCTAATGGCTATTCCCGGGATTGGGCCGAAGACGGCCAACAGGCTTGCTACTGAATTGGGAATAGATTCAGTCGATGCCCTGGAGCAGGCGATTAGTGATGGTCGAGTAGCCAAGCTGTTTCGGCTAGGTGATAAGACTGCTGGCAACATCCTGCAACAAGTCCAGGCGTTGCGGCGCAAAGACCAGCGTATTCCCATTGGGGAGGCTTTGCCCATTGTGGAGGAAATCCTCGATTCTCTGCACACTGTCCCCGGTGTGAGGAATCTGACCTATGCTGGCAGCTTGCGCCGCTTCAGGGAGACTTTGGGCGATATTGACCTTATGGGCACTGCTGATAACCCTCAAGCGGTTATAGCCGCCTTTGTTGCCTTGCCTGAGATAGGGCAAGTCTTAGCTCAGGGCCCGACTAAGGCGAGCGCCATTGCTTCTGGAGGACTGCAGGTTGATTTGAGGATAGTGGAGCATGACTCATTTGGCTCTTTGCTTCAATATTTTACTGGAAGTAAACAGCATAATATCTCTTTGAGAGAAAGAGGGAGGAGGCAAGGGCTGAAGCTGAGCGAGTATGGTATCACTGATCTGGCTACGGACAGGCTGGAGAAATTTGCCATTGAGGAGGAGTTCTATCGTCGACTTGGATTGCAGTATATCCCACCTGAACTCAGGGAAGCTCAAGGTGAGGTGGAAAGGGCGGCGCAGGGAACGTTACCAAGACTTGTGGAGTTATCTGATATAAAGGGAGACCTGCACATGCACACTGATTGGAGCGATGGGCATAACTCTATCGAGGAGATGGCTGTAGCTGGCAGGGATTTGGGATACCAGTATATAGCTATTACCGACCATTCTGGTGGGCGGGGCATCGCTCATGGACTTGATGAGGAAAGGCTAAGGAAGGAAGTTGCTGAGATAAAGGCGCTTAACGAGCGACTAAGTGGCATCCGTGTGCTTACTGGCATTGAGGTTGATATTCGAGCGGATGGCAGCCTGGACCTACCGCATGAAGTCCTCTCTCAGTTGGATATAGTTATTGCTGCTGTACATTCTGCTATGAGTCAGAGTGAAGAAAAGATGACCGGAAGAGTACTAGGTGCCGTAGAAGACCCGGATGTTGACATAATAGCCCATCCATCCTGCCGCCTTCTGGGGGAGCGTGAGCCTGTAGCTATAGACATGGAGGCGATTTCCCGAGCGGCAGTTAAGAACAATAAAGTCCTGGAAATTAACGCTATGCCGGAGAGGCTTGATTTGAATGACGTTCATGCCTTCCGCGCCAGGGACCTGGGAGTCAGACTCGCTATTGAGACCGATGCCCACAGCGTAGCTCATTTGGGCTTAATGCGATTCGGAGTTGGTGTAGCTCGGCGAGCTTGGTGTGAGCCTCAGCATGTGTTAAATACCTTGTCCTGGGAAGAACTACTTGTCTTCTTAGGGAGACCTAAATGAATAGCACTATGGCTCTCTTTGATTTGGATGGCACTTTGTGCTCAGGACGTCTCTGGGAGGGGTTTCTGAAATACTATGTTGTGCATAGAAAGAAGAGGGCCTGGATATTGGCATTTTGGGTTGAGCATATGCCCTTGTGGTGGTTGAAAAAGTGTAGGCTAATCAGCGAGGAGAAATTCAGGTCAAAGTGGATAGAAGACCTGAGCAGCATGTTCAAGGAAGCAAGTCGTGAGGAGATGCTGCAGTTCTTCCAGTGGGTTAATGACAACTATATACTCAGGTCATTCCGCGGAGATATTGTTGACACTTTGAACCAACATAAGCAAAGTGGACGTCTGATTCTCATTGTCTCTGCTACCTTCAGTGGACTACTAGAAATTGTAGGGCAAGAATTGGGCATAGCCAGCGTGATCGGCACAAGACTTGAGGTGATAGATGATAGATATACTGGTAAGATTGTTGAACCGGCGTGTTTTGGTAGGAATAAGGTTAGACTGGTTGAGGAATTTATCAGTCAAAACGGATTGGAGATAGACCTTTCCTCAAGTTTTGCTTACGCTGATAGTGTTTCTGATATCCCCTTATTGAAGCTGGTGGGTAATCCAGTGGCAACTTATCCTGATGGGAAGTTGCGTCAGTTTGCCAAAGATAGCAACTGGCAGATATTGCCTTGAGCCTTTCAACTGGCTGGGGGTACAATAATGTGTAATGGGGTTAGGTGTCATGTCCAGTTCCGCGGGTGATATTGAGGCAATTCGGCATTTCAAGGAGGCTATTGCTGAGGGCAAGCATTGGTATTTGGCACTGCTTGAAGCCGTCCGACTATGGAGCAGCCCTGAGGAGGACCACAATGGGCGCCATTATCGTTATCTTATTGACGGGGAAGCCTTCGATTGGTTAGTTCTAGCGGAGAGGTTGTGTGAGGAAGTTGATGGTCTTATTCCAGATAACGAGCTAATTAGCTTTCTTTTCTTTGATCGTCCACCAATAGAATTGAGTAAAGATGAGTTTGAAGAACTGATTGGCAAGGCCAAATATCAAGCTTATCTTAACTACCTTTATGGCGTTCTTGTGGAAGAGATTCTTACCCTGGCTGTAGTTGAGGAGATTCGCAAAAAGAAGCGAGTTTCAGGGTTGTCTAAGTATGGGGGGACGCTTGACGAGGCATATCAACATGTCTACGGTGCTACTCAACAGGAGTTGGTGAATCGCTTTAGGAGAGAAAAACATTACCCCAGACGTAAGTCTGTAAGCATAGGGGAGATGAGGGAGTTCACTTACTGGTTATTCAAACAGCGTCTGAAAGGATGTGAGAAATCCCGTGTTGCCAGTGATACCAGTAAAGCTCTGGCCAAGCTGTATGCCTATATGAGGGTGAAAGGTCACCGTGTTTCTCAGCCGAGCTGAGATAATTCCAGTCTTAACCTTTTCAGCTTGTCTTCGAGGCCGCTCAGTTTTTGTTTCTCGCCTTCGATAATGTGTGGCGGCGCTTTGGCTAAAAAGGTGTTGTCTTTCAGCCGGGCATCAATTTGAGCGATCCTGGCTTGAGTTGCATCCCTTTCCCTTATCAGATTCTTCTTTGCAGCGAGCTGGTCTGCCATGCCTGCCTGTGGTAAGACCACCTCGGTTTCCCTTAGCACCAGAACAAGCGCTTTTTCTTTGTCTGGCTTCTTTTCCTGCCGATCAAGGATAGCCAGGGGGCGGACTCGGGCCAGTGTTTGTATAGCTTCAGCTTGCGAAGCGATGGCAGATAACAGCTCAGCGGTATAGACTCTGGCCTCGATCCACTCATGTGATTTTACTTTGTGTTCAGCACGAGCATTGCGGATGGAGCGGACAACCTCTATTATCGCGCCCATAGCTCGCTCTGCCTCAGCATCGATAGCTTTGTCATCGGCTACGGGGTACGGAGCTATCGTTATGGAATCTGCCATCTGACTCTTATTGGAGAGCCGCTGCTTCAGGCTTTGCCACAGTTCCTCGGTGATGAAGGGCATGAATGGATGTAGAAGGCGCAATGATTCTTCCAGCGTGTTTGCCAGGAACGGCAGGGGCGAGGGCGTCAATTGATCGCTGCTAAGGCGTATCTTGGCAATTTCAATGTACCAATCACAGAACTCTGACCAGATGAAATCGTAGATTTGACGCTCGGCTTCGCCGAATTGGAAGGTTTCCATGAGCTGGGCGACATTGCTGATAAGGCGGTTGAGCCTGCTTTGAATCCAGCGGTCTTCCATCCTTTGGGGCTTTTCTGTCTCTGTTGTTGGCAGGGCTTTGCCTTTTGACACTTCAGCGTCTATGCTTCTGAGGATGAATCTGGCCGCATTCCATATCTTGTTGACGAAATTACGGCTGGATGCCAGTTTGCTTTTGCCTAGATTTATGTCATTGCCGGGTGAGCTGCCAGTGGTCAAGGCAAAACGAAGGGCATCAATGCCATATGCGCCGATAGTCTCGATGGGGTTGATGATATTCCCTCGCAGCTTGCTCATTTTTTCGCCACGCTCGTCTCTAAGCAGTCCGTGAAGATAAATGGTATGAAAGGGGATTTGGCCAGTATCTTCTAATCCCAACATGATCATTCTAGCTACCCAAAAGAAGAGGATGTCATAGCCAGTTTCCATTACAGAAGTGGGATAGAAGTAACGCAGGTCATTGGTATCCTCAGGCCATCCTAATGTGGAGTGTGTCCATAATCCTGAGCTGAACCAGGTGTCGAGGACGTCGGGGTCCTGGACGATTTGCTGTGAGCCACAATGCTGACAAGCGGCAGGTTCATCTACAGATACGGTCAGTCTGCTGCAGTTCTGGCAGTACCACACTGGGATACGGTGTCCCCACCATAGTTGCCTGCTGATACACCAGTCCTTAATGTCTTCCATCCAGCCAAAATAGGTTTTGGTGAAGTGCTCTGGAATTATGGTAATCTTGCCTTCTCTAACAGCTCTGATAGCTGCTTCAGCCAAAGGTTGTGTATGAACGAACCATTGCAGGCCAACTCTTGGTTCTATCATCGTCCGGCAACGCGTGCAATGTCCCACTGAATGAGAATAGGGCTCGGTTTTTTCCAGCAGGCCTTTATCCTTGAGGTCAGCAACTACTTTGTCTCGGCAAGCAAATCGTTCCAACCCTTGATATGAGCTGGCATTCTCATTCATGGTAGCGTCGGCGTTCATAATGTTTACCAGAGGTAAATCGTGACGTTCAGCTACTTCCAGGTCTGTGGGGTCATGAGCTGGGGTTATTTTTAGTGCCCCAGTGCCGAAGGAGATGTCCACGGCTTCGTCGGCGATAATGGGGATTTCTTTATTTATGATAGGGAGGATGACGCTTTTACCTACTAGGTTTTTGTAGCGAGTGTCCTCTGGGTTTACTGCTACGGCAGTGTCCCCCAAAAAGGTTTCCGGCCGGGTAGTAGCTATAGTGACAAAGCCTTCACCGTTCGATAGAGGATAGCGGATATAGTAGAGGTGTCCAATAATATCTTTATGCTCAACCTCGAGGTCAGAAAGGGCGGTTTGGCATCTTGGGCACCAGTTTATCATTCTCTCGCCACGGTAGATCAGGCCTTTATTGTAGAGGTGGACAAAAGCAGTGCGCACTGCCTTGCTTGGCCCTTCGTCCAGGGTGAAGCAATCTCGTGTCCAATCGCAGGAAGCTCCCAGCGTTTGGTGCTGGTAGTTGATGTTCTTTCTGCTTTCCTTTGCCCATTCCCAGGTCATTTCCAGGAATTTCTCTCTGCCTATATCGTTCTTGGTCAGCCCTTGCTTAGCTAGCTTTTGCTCTACGACAACTTGTGTGGCAATGCCAGCGTGGTCAGTCCCAGGTAACCACAATGTAGGCTCCCCCTTCATCCGATGCCACCTGATCATGGTATCTTCTAATGCAGAGGTTAGGGCATGGCCCAAGTGAAGTTCACCAGTGACGTTGGGTGGTGGCATGATGATAACGAAAGGCTTTTTCCCTGGGTCTATTTCAGGGGTAAAGTAACCCTGCTCCAGCCAGAAGGCATACCATTTCCTTTCTACTTTGCCTGGCTCATAAGCTTTGGGAATTTCAGCCATTTTCAATCACTATTTTAAGCTATTTCAAGGCGGTAGCGTTTCATTGGTTCGATGGGTTCGATTATGAGTGTGTCTCCCACTTTAAGTTCGGGATGCGCTCTGAACCATCTACGAAGTGCAACTCGGGAATATCTTGGGATGAAGTTAGCTTCAACTACGCCAATATTAGTCACTAGCGTAAGTCTTGTCTCGGAGTCTGGGAATAAATCCTTCCTTGTAGGGATGCCAATATAACCATATTTTATGTGCCAAGCCTGCAATGTGGTTTCTACCCGGTCTCCAGATTGTGTGGGGGAAAGTGGCGGAGGAGACAGCACGGCATGCAGAGGTTCGAAGAGATGGGCGTGGACTGCCAAGCCAACGCCTTCTCTAACAAAAGTCTGGAACTCTACAATTTTGATTTGTGAATGGGCAAGCGCGCTGATAGCTTCGTCTAATTGCTCTGTATGCTTTTCTATGATGACCGTTACCACTGGTGATTTTGAGATGAGGTCTGCAAGGAATTTGTAGGTTTCGGTTGTCCCAATTGCCCTCTTTAAGCGAACCCTAAGAAACTCGTCGCTATCTATCTCGTTAAACAGAGCATCAACTATGTCTTTTTGGGTGGAAGGATTTCTTATGCCGCTGATGAACCTGGTGATTTGGGGAACTATGTGATCATATAATGGATGAGACGACAACTCTACTTCAACAATATGCCAGTGCGGTTGCTCTCCAAAAACAATCACATAGCCATCAGGCATGGAGCCGATCCCTGATCTTGACTTCAGCTTCGGTTTTATATCAAGGTATATAGACTGCTCACCAAAGATGTTACTGGCGTGCTCCTTGACTATTTGCTCAAACTCATCTTCAGTTGCAGGTGTCCATTCCTCATACTTCACGCCATCTATCAGCAGCATACTAGCTTATACTTCCCGCCTCTATTTGCTTGATGTTGACTTCAGGCATAGGATAATGCCTTAAATTATCAGTGACAAGTATCAGATTATTGGAAATAGCTACGGCAGCAATTATGACATCCGAAAGTGAGAGAGTAATTCCCTTCTCAGCATATTGCCTTTTATATTCTCCCGCTTGTTCTGCTATGTTCCTGGTCGCCTCATAATACTCAAGGCTGTCTAAGAATCTCTTAGTAACCTCTCTCTCATTCTCTCTCATTCCAGCATAAACTTCGGCGATGTTGATTGCGCAGCATCCAACTGTTGAACCGTCAGAGGCTATTTTGGTCAGAAAGTCAACTGCTTCCTTTCTCCCACGGAGACAATCAATGATTATCACGCTGTCTAAGAGATAATTAGCCATGATTTACTGTGAGAATTCCTTGAATCTTCTATTCTCCATCTCTCGCTGCTCCCTCACCCATTGGTAAGTCCCCTTTTCTTTTAGTTCGGGATGGTTCTCATCCTTCCAAGAACCTGCTGCTTCCAGCAATGCTTGGAGAAACTGAATTCTTTTCAATTCCTTTCTCGTTGCTTCCGCCACAAACTTGCTTCTTCCTCTTTTGCCTACTAGTTTATCTATTGCTTGGAGCAGGTCTTCGGGAAAAACTAAATGTGCTTTGCTTTTGCTGACCATATTGCTCCTAAAATTAGACCCTATTTAGTTCCATAATTAGTGTAGCATAATGGTGAATCTTGTCAAGGACGGTTAAGGCCTGCTTAGAAGCTTCGCTACCTTATCCAATATTTTATCGGCTATTTCTCTTTTAGGTAGAAGAGGCAGGCTATCAATTTTGCCTTCACGGTCAATTATTGTCACCCGGTTATTATCGGTACCAAAGCCGCTATCACTGGCAGTGATGTCATTGGCTACAATTAGGTCAAGTTGCTTCTGCTGGAGTTTTTGTTCGGCATTTTCCACCAGGTTGCTGCTTTCAGCGGCAAAACCTACTTTAATGAAATCTCCCTTGATACTGCGCAAGATATCCGGAGTGCGCTCGAATTCCAGAGTCAGCCTATCTCGCCCCTTTTTTATCTTATCCTTAGCTGTCTGTGTGGGGCGAAAATCGGCTACGGCTGCAGCCATGATTAGGGCATCAGCTTGAGAGATGGCATCTTTTGTTGCTTGATACATTTCCTGAGCAGTAGCAACATCTACAATTTCTATGCCTGCGGGCGTGGTGAGTGAGGTGGGTGCTGTTATGAGTGTTACTTTGGCCCCCCTGTCACGGGCTGCTTCAGCTAGAGCATAACCCATCTTTCCTGAGGAACGGTTTGTTATGTAGCGAACAGGGTCAATGGGCTCTTGGGTGCCCCCGGCGGTGACTACAATATGTTTGCCAGCCAAGTCCTCGTTTCTTCCCAGTACTTGGCGAATGGTGTCCATGATATCCTTAGTATCAGCCAGTCTTCCTAAGCCTTGTTTACCTGAAGCTAGCCTGCCTGAGACAGGTCCAATAGTAACAAAGTTACGGGCTCTTAATTTGGACAGGTTATCCTGAGTGACAGGATTCTCATACATACTTGCATCCATGGCTGGAGCTATGATTACCGGTGCTTTGCTTGCCAGCACGATACAGCATAGCATGTCGTCAGCGATACCGGCGGCTAGCTTAGCGATAATATTAGCTGTAGCCGGGGCAATGACTATCACATCGGCGGCTTCGGCTAGGGATATATGTTGAATTTTAGATTCAGAATCCAATTCAAACATCTCAGTGATTACCGGCCTCCTTGCAATAGTCTGGAAAGTCAAAGGGGCTACAAATTCGGCAGCTGCTTCAGTCATAATTACGTTCACTGTTGCGTCTGATCTGGCTAACTGGCCGGCAATATCCACCGCTTTGTAAGCGGCAATGCTTCCTGTTACTCCTAAGATGATAGTTTTCCCGTTCAGCATGGGATCCCTCTGGTTACTTCTCTATCTTATTCATTTCATAAATAAGACGCAATCCGACTAGCGATAAATCAGGATTTATTACGTCTATTTCTGGTATTTCCTTAGCTAGTGGGTAGGCGTAACCTCCGGTGGCTACTACCTTTGCTTCGCTTCTCAGTTCTTGCTTTATTCTCCTGATCATGCCTTCAATGAGGCCAATGTAGCCGAAGATTATGCCTGATTGCATAGCGGCCGTAGTGCTCCTGCCAATAACTTGTTTGGGGCGAGCCAGTTCTATTCGGGGAAGCATGGCGGTGCGAGTGAACAGTGCTTCACTAGCTATGTTGATTCCCGGAGCAATAGCTCCGCCAAGGTAATCTCCTTTCTCAGAGACGACGTCAAAGGTGGTGGCGGTGCCAAAGTCGATGACAATTACTGGCTCTCCATAGATATGATGAGCGGCAACAGCATTTACCACTCGATCAGGGCCAACCTCTCGCGGGTTATCTAAAGAAATGCGCACTCCTGTTTTAACCCCGGGTTCAACTACTAGAAGGGAAGTCGCCAAATACTTTTGGCACACTTCCTGAAAGACAGACAACAGCGGAGGGACAACACAGCATACTGCTGTTCCAGTGATTTTTGCGGATGGTATACCTTGGCGTTGGAGCAAAGTATATAGTAAGGAGCCATACTCATCTGGTGAGCGATCAACTCCGCTGGTTAATCGCCAGGCAAATCTTAATTCACTGTCTTCAAATACGCCTAAGTTGATGCTGGTGTTTCCAATGTCAATGGCCAATAACATACTCAATCTTCCTCTACAATACTTTCTAGTTCCCTAACCATTGCTTGCCAGTGCGTTCCATGCCAGTAGATGCGATGGCATGAAGGGCATTCCATATACTGTTTTTGAATTTCCAAGACGCGAGGCGGAACCAAATCCCGCATTTCTTCTTTGTTGCGGGGGACAAGTCTCTGGTTGCACTTGAGGCACAGGGAGAAAGGATTGAAGTGATGGTCCAAATTCAATATCTTCACTGTTTCCCGCAGTTGGACCTTAGGCTCATCGCACTTGATGTGTACAGCCTTGAGCTTGCCATTGGTCACTAGACGCCTTTTCATAATCTGACTGTCCTTGGTTAGGATCACTCTATCCTCAGTAAGGGCGATTTCAATCATTTTGCTATCGTTTTTTTGTTCGAACAGCAGGGTATCATAGCCAATTATTCTTAGCCATTTGGCTAGCTTGGCAACATTATTATCGACAATAAATTTGATTTGCATGGCTGACCTTGAGAGAAGCGATTGGCTGCTATAGAGTTCAAATCCATCGTCGATGGTGCAGGTAAGCAAACATGCCGACGCCTACGAGTGCCATAACTGAAAGCATGATACCGAAGGGTAAGAAACTGCCGGCTTCTCTTCCCCCGGGTATGGGGATATTCATGCCATAAATGCCAGACAACAAAGTAGGTGGTGCCAGTATTGCCATGATGATAGTCAGCACCCGCATTATCTCTTGAATCCGATGTGAGGTTAGCCAATTGCTAGTCTCGGCAAGTCCGTCCACAACCTCCTTACAGTCCTCAAGTCCATCCCAAATCTTGCGGATGTGGTCAGCGATGTCGCCGAAGTAAACTTCCTGCTCTTCCTTGAAAAAGGGGTATTCCTCACTTTCGAGCGTCTCGATTACCGCTGTCTGAGGGCGAATGACACGGCGAAAGGAAATAAGATCGCCTCGAAGCAAAGAAATCTGACGGACAGTTTGAGGCACAGCTTTAGTGAAGATGACGTCTTCTATGTTGTCAATGTTTTCTGTGATCTTACCAAGGATGGGAAAGCAGTAATTAACCAGCCTGTCGAGGATATGGTAGAGGAGGAATGCCGAACTTCGCCCTAGGTAACTTGTTCTGCTTTCCTCGTGAATCTGGCATTCCCGGAAGAATTTGGTTAGCGGCTTGAGGTCAGCATTGCAGTGTATGGTAACCACATAGTTCTCAGCGATAAAAATATCCACCTCACTGGGCCTTGTTATGCGATTCTCCTTATCGAATACGGGGAAGTGAAGGACGATGAAGAGATGGTCGTCATATTCATCGATTTTAGGACGTTGTGTCCGACTCAGTATGTCATCTAGGTTGAGCGGATGGAAATTGAAGTGCTGAGCCAGGAATTCAACCTCGCTGGCAGAAGGCCTTTCAATGTAGGTCCAGGTCAGTTTGCCTTGGCTGATCGAGTTCATATTTAGCTCTTGCTGCTGAATAGGTGACATAATCACTCACCTTTGGAAAAAGCCTGCGGTATTCTATCACTAAATCTGTAGTTAAACTAGTCTACCTTGTTGTTAGCTCAGTTTGCAGTAATAGTAATTGACACCTCCCCGCTGAGGTAAATGGATAGCTCCTTAACCCGTGAATTGACTAGAAATGTATAGGGGATAATGCAATTTCAGGGCGGGACTGATATTCTCAGGGGCGGAAGTCTAACTGGCTGAAGACTCCCTCAAGCCTTTCGTACCTGTTTCAGCAAAGACGCTGGTGTCTAAGTTAGGCTTATCAGGTACAGAACACAATAATTACCCACCCAGTGATCTCTGTCCCGACAAAAACAAAAAAGGTAATTGAGTAGATGACGCTTAAGATATGCTAGCCTGGGGGATTAAGCGCCAACACCCCACTATAGTGAGCTGAACGGATCAACATTGCCAGGCCTTGTTAGCAATACGAAGTAACATTCGTAGGCTCAAAAGCTCGATAACATTCATAACTATCGCTGCCTGGCTCAGCCCCTTCGGTGATTTCTTGTGCGGCAATGCTCACTCTACCGCTGTCTCTAGGCCGGCCTGGCGATGTAGCTCCACTAGCAATGCTGCCCCTGCCCAGGGTGTCACCAGCTTGGTAAGCCCACCAGTGCCGGTTACCCCTAAGGAACTTCGATTCTTTTTCACTGATTCTTACCTCCTGGGTGAAAATGCACCACAATCTACATAGCTTCGCCCTTAATCAGGTACTCACGGATTAAGGCTTGTATCTACTCTTTGGTCTTAAGTCGAATGACAGGATATAGAGTCAAAAGGAGGTGGCAAACTAGGCTCTCTGCCAAGACAGAAAATTCCGATACGGCTTGCTCAACGGGATATCTCAGAAGTTGCTTCTGTGCAGATGGGTTTGGGTGTTCATGGGGGGCCTCTACTTTAGGAAAGTATATCAATGCAGCGAGCACCACTAAAATTCCCTCTGGATGGTATGAAAGTGAAGCTATCATGGGGAAAAGCCAACAACGCAGTCTCTATGCGTTAAAGGAAATGAATAAAGAACTCTTTTGAGTGGCAAGGAGGGGTTCGCACAACGGTAGTGAGTTCATCAATCAAATTCTGTACAACTGTTGTCATTGGAGGGAACGTGAATTTGCTGGCCGTGGCCAAAATCGTTCTCTCCCAGTCTCCCTTGCTACTTGGATCTAACTAAAGCGAAAAGGTTCCCTTAGGAACAAAAGCCTATCCTTTCATTAAGCAACGTGCCGTTCTCCAAATCGTTGCCTTTTTAAGCACAAACGTTCCGTTTTCCTGATCCACTCTGCCCTCAGTAGGGATAATACCTGAAGGGTGACCAATGCGAAGTTCGCCTTTTTCGGTGATTCCCAGCCGAGTTAGTTGATTTGGTATGGTACCAGGAATCATTGTAGCTGCCACGGTGCAAATGGTTCCGGTGCCCATATAGGCCTTGGCTACTTTTTGCATAACCACGGCTCGGGCAGACAAATCCATAGAACTTTCATTTACCTCCTTACCCGAGGCAGAGTTTACATAAGATATGGGGGAAGCACAGCTAACAAGAAATGGTATAAAAGGATGTTCTTTTGTTGTCTTCCTCCAATCATCCACAAGTCCTATTTCCTGTGCTGCAAAGCTTCTTATCTTTTCAATCCTGGCTAACAAATCTGCATTGGAGTCTATTTCTTGGGGTGTTTCAGTTCCGTTGAGCCCTAAATCTTTGGGTCGAACGAAAACCATAGGATTAGCTGCGTCAACAAGGGAGACCTCAATATTCCCTTCACCTTCTACATGCAGGATATCCGTCATATTCCCTGTAGGGAGAAGCTTACCAGTAATAGCTCCAGCACTATCGGAGAAATCCAGAGTTATCTTTGCCCCGGTCCCCGGTACCCCGTCAATAGCAAAGTTGCCCTCGACCGCAGCTTTGCTACCCCTAACTGGTACTTCAGCAACAATGGTGGTGTTAGTGTTCACCTGATGGATTCTGACGGTGGTTATGGGTTCTACAGCATCCACTAGTCCTTCGTCGATGGCAAACGGGCCTACCGCCGACGAGATGTTGCCACAGTTTCCCGCATAATCAATCTGAGGCGCTGTCATACTCACTTGGCCAAACAGATAATCGACATCGCAATCCTTACGGGTTGATGGCCCAATGATGGCTACCTTACTGGTTGGAGCATCAGCCCCGCCGAGGCCATCAATTTCTCTCAAGTCGGGGGCCCCGAAAACGCGGCGTATGATTTTATCCCTTAGCTTATGGTCTTTAGGCAAGTCACTTCTCAGGAAAAAGATAGCCTTGCTAGTCCCTCCTCGCATAACACAGCATTTAACCAACTCTTGAATTTCCACAATCTTGACCTCCTTCTTTCTGATTATACCAATCCCACAACAGGTTTTCCCGCTTGTCCCTAATAGTCTAAGTCATGCTGTAGAATAGCAAATATCTAACTGACCGCCCGAGACCGCGCTGGCTCCTTAATGTTGTGGGAACAGCTATGGCATAGTGCAAGTTCCAAGAGTATCTTTGCCAATAAACCTCTTCGTTGCCCCGATTTGATAATTGACTTGAAATAGCGAATTCTGTATACCGCTCTTTTAGCTTTACCCACACTGCTTATTCTTATCCCTCTTACTACTGCGGCAACTGTTAAGCCTTATAGCTGAGTTTATCCCTTGCTGACTCAAATAGTAATGATTTTCCCCATTGATAACATAAGAATTAGGCCGCAGGAATTAGGGTCGAGAATTTCGAACGTTGGGAGATAACGATAAAATGGCTCCCGAGGTAGGGCTCGAACCTACAACCAGACGGTTAACAGCCGCCTGCTCTACCATTGAGCTACTCGGGAGCGGAGTCGGTGTGGCAACTTTGCAGTCAACAGCCACTGGTTATGCCGATTGAGCTGTTGGAAATGTTGCCAGGCCACCATATATTAAATCGGTTGTTTTCCTGCTCATGCATTCAGGTATTCTTGATGAATTCGTCATCCACTCATTCAATTCTCTCAGTTTTGGCTGCCGGGCCTGGATTCGAACCAGGGCTAGAGGATCCAAAGTCCTCCGTGCTACCGCTACACAACCCGGCATTAGGTTGAGTGCCGAAGGTCGGAGTCGAACCGACACGGGAGTTGCCTCCCAACAGTTTTTGAGACTGCCGCGTCTACCATTCCGCCACTTCGGCCAGTGCCGAGGAGCAGAGTCGAACTGCTGACACGCGGATTTTCAGTCCGCTGCTCTACCACCTGAGCTACCTCGGCGCAGTCAAAATTTAACACAGCAGCCGATGCTGGTCAATCCTCAAAGCTGCCTGAATAGTGTAGTAGAGCAACGGACTCCTGTCAAAAAGTTGGAGATGGAACTTCACTGCCACTTGTCTACGCACACTGGGGCAATGCTGCTGTCATGAAATGCACCGCCATTCAGGTCTCTCGCTTAACCGCTTATTCTTGGTGCGGTATCCCCTTATAGCTATCGAAAATCTTAGCTGCTATGGCGTCAACGTCTTGGGACAGCCCTGCTTCGTAGTATCTGAAATATGAGTTCTCCGGCGGCTCTGGCTCGTGCAATCGTGTTAATAGTCTTCTGTGCAGGTTGGAAATCTTGCCCAAACGCCAGAGTTTCTTTCCCTCAGGGGTGACATAGGCTATTTCATAGACTCCTTGTTTCTCAGGCACCCTATCAACGTTTTCTTTGGTGAATCTAAGCCACGGGTTCTCTGGATCCATGGGACACTTTCCTCTAAAGCAGTCCTCCTCTGCTGTCGAATAAGTCACAGTATAGAGTAATTATAGCATAGCTCTTTCCACAACCCTTGTGCCAGCTACCTCTATCTGGATACTGTGGTATGACTATTGGAAATCTTTGAGGTACACAGCCCCAGCCCAAAGATAAACTCTTGGGATAATTCGCCGTCTGCAAGGTTACCCCAGGGCGCCAGGTTTGACTAGAGGGATATGAGCAGCGCATAGAGGGCATTCTTGTGGTGAATAAACCGTGGTAGGAGCACGAAGGCAGCTAAAAAGAGGCACACCACAATCTACTTTTTCCTGGCTGCGGTTAACCAGCACTGCAATGCCGATAATGGCGCTGCCAAGTCTGTCTACTGCGCTCATTGTCTCCCTGATTGAACCTCCGGTGGTCAGGACGTCGTCAACGATGAGGACTCTTTCACCAGGTGTGAGCTCAAAGTCACGTCGGAAGACCCTTGTCTCTCCTTCCTTCTCAGCAAAGATGCTTCTGACTCCTAGTTGTCGGGCAGTCTCGAAGGCAAGGATGATGCCACCGGTGGTCGGTCCAGCAACTACATCTATCTTCTGGTCTTTGAAGTGCTGGGCGATAAGGCTACAGAGCTTCTCGGTATAGTGTGGGTATTGCAGGATGCGAAACTTTTCCCAATATACAGGTGAATGTAATCCAGAGGCAAGCAGGAAGTGGCCTTCCTTGACTGCTCCAGCCTTTTTGAATATGTCCATCACTTGATCGCTCAATTTGTACCTCCGACCGAGTGTAACCTTCTATCTTGGCTTAGCTGTCTCAACCTGCTATGGGTAGCTATAATGGTCTATTGGCCCCCACTTGCCGGGTGGCCAGTAAACAAACCTGGCCTTGCCAATAATATCACTTCGGGATATCGGTCCCCAAGCACGAGAATCATTGCTATTGTTACGATTATCTCCAAGAACGGAGTATTGGTCGTCGCCCATTGTTTGGGGCCCGAACTCTGTATTGGCTCGGGGTGGTTCTGGAAAGACATAGGGTTCATTTATCGGAGTATTATCGATGAAAACCTGGCCATTTTTGATCTCCACCGTCTCACCAGGGAGGCCAATAATTCGCTTGATAAATGGGTATTGTGAACCAACGCCTTCGCGTGGGTTGAACACGATTACATCTCCTCGTTTCGGGTCTGAAAAAGAATAACTTGCCTTGTTTACTATGATCCAATCCCCGTCCTCAATGCTTGGCAGCATACATGAATATTGCACCCGGTAGCCTTGTATGGTAGATTTGAGGGGGACGAAGATAGCAACAGCTATGAGGGCTGTTATGGCGATTTCGCGGAGGATTCTCATTTGCGAAGGCTATTTTAGCATAAACCAGAGTCCAGTATACTCGTTATATATAAAGAGGAAGGAGGTTTTGAATGAAAAAAGCGTGGTGGTTGATTCCCTGCTTGATAGTGGTGCTGGCATTGAGTGCCATTGGCTGTGAGTACATGGAGATGGCTAGCACGGGCGAGAATGAGAATAGCCAGCAAATTATTTCTATACTGCCGCAGCAGAACACCGGGATATGGGTGACTGGACAAGGTGAGGTAATGGCAATTCCGGATCTAGCTAGCTTGTGTCTGGGCGTCGAGGCTCGGGCGGATACAGTAGCTGAAGCTCGGACAGAAGCAAGCGAGGCAATGAATAAGGTGATGGAGGCATTGAAGGACAATGGTGTGGCTGAGGAAGATATCCAGACACAGCAGTTCAGCATCTATCCTATGACAACGTGGGATGAGCGTAAAGACGAGGAGGAAATCATCGGTTATCGTGTGACTAATATGGTAGTCGCCAAGATAAGAGAGGTGGACAAGGCTGGTGAGATCATTGAGGCTGTGGCTGAGGCCGGCGGCGACCTGACTCGTATCCAGAGCATAAGTTTTGCGGTGGATGATCCTGCTGAATACTATCAGGAAGCGCGGACAAACGCGATGGACGATGCCAAGAATAAAGCGGCGCAACTGGCTGATTCAGCTGGTGTTGAACTGGGTAACCCCACTTACATCTCTGAAGGATCCGTATATCGGCCAGAAGTTACCAGAGGGTTTGACGAAGCTGGTGTAGCTCCGCCTGTCTCTGAGACGCCTATAAGTCCTGGAGAACTGGAAATCACGGTTAGCGTTCAGGTAGTCTATGCCATAATCTAGCTGTGCGAAAGTTCGATAATTGACCTACTTTTTTCACCTCCTGTTTTGTTTATCTCCTCTTGCCTTCAAGGCAGGAGGAGTTCTTTATCTACTGGTAGCCTTGTCTTCCCTCCCTTCGCAGTGATAATATCTATTTCTCAGTGGGCCGCTAGCTCAATCGGAAGAGCAGCTGACTCTTAATCAGCCGGTTCAGGGTTCGAGTCCCTGGCGGCTCACTCTCAAATTGCTCATGTTCTGCCAAATTTTCGCTGCTCTCTGACTCTTTTGCTAACATTTTGCTAACATCTGGCTCCAGAATTCTATCAAACCGCGCGGCAGCCGCCTCTTGTAAACCAGGCACTACATGGCTATAGGTGTCTAGCGTAAAGGCAACGCTGGCATGTCCCAGTCTTTCGCTTACTATTTTTGGATGCACATCACTTTTTAGCATTAAGGTCGCGTGAGTATGTCTGAGGTCATGAAAGCGAATATGAGCTAGCCCAGCTTCCTTAAGAAGCCTAGCAAAGGCATGGGTTACCGTGCCTGGGTCAAGGGGTCTACCGTCGGCATAAGCAAATACCAAGCTATCACCATTGGATGGTTTCCCCAGGAGAATCCTTTGTGCTTCCTGTTTGGCCCCATGCTGATGCAACAATAACGTTAGGGATGATGGTAATGCTATTTGCCGCCGACTGTGGGCACTCTTTGGCTCTATAAATTGACAAACCCTTCGACGCTTATACAATGATTGAACTACATATAAAGAACCCGAGCCGGGGTCTACATCGCACCACCTAAGTCCTAGCAGCTCTCCCAGTCTCATTCCAGTGCCCAATGCAGTGGAGAACAGAACACAGTAAGGTGTTTGCCGAGCAGCTTCTAAGAACTTGGGAATATCATCTATGGATAGGGTTGTAAATCTGGTACGCTTGGGTCGTGGAGGATCTACCGCTTTAGTGATGTTACGCACTACCAGCCCCATTTTGACAGCATGGCTTAATGCCTCAGATAAAATCCGATGTTGGTAAAGCACGGTTCGCGCACTGAGCCCCCCTTTCCCATCAACCCGACCTTTGGTGAGGGCATGGGCGTAGTAGCTCTGAACTTGTTGAGGTTGAAGCTGGCATAGTGGTATTGCACCCAGGGCAGGAATAAGATGACGGTGCACTTCTGATTGATAACTCTCCGCTGTTCGAGGCGAAGTGTGCATCATTGCATAGCTGTGACACCATTGCTTTAGATACTCGCCTACACTAATTCGACTAGGCTTGACGTAGGCGCCTGTCTCCAAAGAATGCAGCATTTCCCTTAATGCCCTTTCGGCATCTCTTTTGGTGCCCTTGATGGTATGCCATTGCTGGTGGCGTTTGCCGGTTTCAGGATCTCTCCCTGCATCGATTACGATGCTCCAAGTCCCTTTGGACCTTTGCCTGACATGCCCTTTCATTCCTACCCCCTTTATTCTTTATATTGGGCAAAGATGACACCGCCCAGGAAAAGCGTGCTTCATGCTAAGGGTATCAAGCTCAGAGTTTATCTTAGCAGTAATGTCTATTAAGGCAGACTGCCTCTCCTTCATTGCAGTTGCTGCTGATTGGAGTAGTCCACTCAACTGAATCTGCTCTAATCTGTCAATTAAGTAGTTAAGTAGAGCCTTGCCATCTTCGACTCGAATGGGAACTCCATCAAGAACCAACTGGTCACAAGGTATCTTCTCTGCCTTGCCTACGATCTCTACATTAAGGTCCTTCCTATGAAGCACACCACTTGCCTGAAGGAGAAGATTTCCCAAAAGCCATTTGTGTAGCATGGGTATATACTCCGGCGCAACTTTTAGGGCCGCAGGTGGTTCTGCCTCAGGTAAAAGAAGGACCGCAACGCGGAGCCCCAAGGTTTCACCTTTGTAGTCGACTACATCCGTTTGCCATTCATCCCAATAGACCCATAAAGGTGAATCGGGAGTATGCTCCCTGAGCGCTTCAGTCAGATGCTTTGCTCTCGGTGAGTCAACATACATTCGTTCCCACTCATTAGCCATGTAAAATGGCGAACCTATGGCAGGCATCCCATTGAGACCACCTGAAAGCTGAAGTGATTGAGAGGCTGTGGTTCCTTCAGGATATGAGGCTCTAAATTTCTCCTTTAACTCCTTACCTGCAAAATCAGCCAACTCTTTGAAATGATCTCGTAGCGCTGTGGCTAACACCTCTTTCCTGACTTCATCCCTAAGGATTTCATCCTTCTTTTCCTTCAGGTAAAACCTTACCGTCTGGCGATGCACACCGAGGCTCTCTGCTATAGCTGCAATCGACTTATCCTGACGCCGCAGCCTCATTATTTCACTAACCATTTCCTCGCTGATTCTTTTCCCCATTTTTCGCTCAAAATTTATCGGGTTTTCTAGACCAAATTTTTACTATACGGCGACGTTTCACCATTCATTCTCCGTCTTTAGTTTGGGTTTCGCCAGTGGCCACCATTTATTAATTGTAACCTCATATTTGACACTTAAAACAGCTTACTGGTAGTATAATTCACAAGGAAAAATCTGTCAAGATGGGAGGTCATCAAAATGGATAAGGAGAAACAGACAATCACTGTCGAAGAGGCAGCGAAAGTTCTCGGCATCGGCCGCGGGTTGGCATATGAGATGGCGCGCACTGGAAGGCTGCCCACGATACGTTTTGGCCGAAGATTAGTAGTTCCCCTGCGCGCTGTCGAGCGATTGCTCGAAGACCCTGGAACTCTAGCTAGCAGCCGGGGCTAGAAACTCGGCTTACAAAACAAGAGGGGAAAATGCCGCGACGTAGAATGATTGACCCTACTTTCTGGATTGACCCGGATGTGAGAAAACTATCTTTAGAGGAGCGACTTCTATTCATTGGGTGTATAAGCATGGCTGATGATGAAGGCCGACTGTTAGGCTCCCCAGAGTACCTCAAGGCGCAAATTTTCCCCTATGACCCCAAAATCTCTGTAGGAAAGGTCAAAAGGTGGCGAGATAACATAGCGAAAAACCTCAAAAATTTCCTGCTGTATGATAATTCCGGAGTCGAATACGTCGCATTTATAAAATGGAGTTACCATCAAAAACCGAGCCATCCGAAGTCCTCTAAACTACCCCCACCCCAGTTTTCTGAATCTAACCAAATTCGGAAATTCCAGGAATCAATCGCTGAATCAGGTGAGGAATCGTTCCAGGAATCGGACACTGAACTACTCTACCCTAGGTCAGGTCAGTCAAGTCAAGATAAGGATAGTATAGATCAGTATAACCGAGCTCAGTTAAGCGAAAGCTTAAGTGGACTTAATTTTAGAAATAAATCTGACAATGACCTGATTGACTATTTGACGACTTCGCTTTTAGAATATGTTCCGCGTGGTCCAGCTTGGGGGACAGAAGTCATAATCCAGTTTTGGCAACAGTGCATCAGCGAGCCGGATTCAGTGATTACCGAAGGCGCTCTTTATACTGTCAAGCAGTATTCCCCTAAAGTTATCGCTCAGGCATTGGTCAAAACAAAAAACTACAGCGCAGGCGAACACCACACTTGGAAATATGTCGACGCGATTCTCAAAGAACTGATAAACAAAGGGGATTGAATGAACAATCTCACACAAGAGGAAAAGGAAACCATCATCAACTTCAATGAGGGTGAATACACGGTCAATGTCTTTACCTACAACCAGCGGTGGCAGCGCCGAATGGCAGAAATAGGCATCAAGCCACTTCGCATCGAAGGCTAGGCTAGGCTAGGCTAGGGAATATGAGTTTCCTAAGAAGTGGCTGAGGTTGCCGGTAAAGCCTAGACAACTTGCCCCAGCCGAGCGGGAGACACGCCGCAAATCCTTAAAACCAGGTCGATTGGCCTCTAATACTACAGGGATTCAGACACCTAGCAAGGGCGACTAAAGGAATTCCAGGGAGTAAGCTGAGTCGAAGATTATCATAGTGCTTAATTCCAGTTCACACCGCCAAAACAATACAGCTTCAAATAGCTATGAATTGTTTTCCGAAAAAAAGCTTGACGCCGAAACCGCCCCAGCTTTATCGTATACCTTAAATGAAGGTCCAGAAACACTATTTCTGCCCCCAGGGCGTCAAAGGCAAACGTCACAATGGCGTTCCCCGCATCCGCATGGGCGACGTCAAGGTCTGCTACGTCCGAATCAAGGGCCGCTGGACACGAGTCGGCACGCTCTGCCTCCACTGCCGCCAATTCACGCCCGAAATCTGACAGCCCCTGGGCTTAGTAGTAGTACCGCCGCTAACCAGAACGAAGTACCTAAAGGAAACAGGGGGACTCAAACCACCGCACCACCGCACCACAACACCACCACCTGGCACTCCCCCCCCAACGTGCCACCGTCCCGGCACGAGCGTAACGACCAACCGCCTCAGACAAACCTCACACTCCCACCACAACCCGTTGACAAACCATCCCACCAGAGCTAAGCTATACCCAGCGGCAACACCAACACTCAACAACAAAAGCGGGGCGGTCGAATGCACCAAATGATGGGTAGCCACACAATCCCCAGCCTAGCCATCCTCAAGGTCAACTGGGAGACCGAACGCAAAGACTACCTTGAGAGCTTTGTCCCCTTCGTTGCCCAGTGCATCCGGTCGTTACAGCCCCCCATCGTCTCCACCTCCACCCTCCAGCCCAAGCTCTTAGACGACTTCGGTCTCCAAATCCCACAGAACGCACTCAAACTCATCCTCACACGCACAGCAAAAAGGGGCTACATCCGACGAGAAGGCGACGTGTTCGTCCCCTGCCACGATGCACTCAACCACCTCGACTTTGAACCCAGGCGGGACCGAGTCCTAAGAGAACACAACGCACTAGTCAGCAAGTTCCTCCAATTCTCGCACGACAAGCACTCAGCCCAGTTCTCACCCCAAAGAGGCGAAGAAATACTCCTGTCCTACCTAACCCAGCACGACGTTGAGCTACTAATCCACTCAGTAACAGGCACTCGCCCACCGCGCACGGCACGAACACCCACCAGAGACCACTACCTCATCAACTCCTTTGTCCATCACCTCCACACCGCCGACCCCGAAGGGTTCGACTACCTCGACACGATCGTCAAGGGCCACATGCTCGCAAACGCCCTAATATTCCCACACCTGATTGACGTGCACAAAAGATTTCACAAGGTAACCGTCTACTGCGATACCGCCGTACTGCTGCGCTCCCTCGGTTACGAAGGCCCCGCCGCCCAAGCCCCCTGCAAGGAACTTCTTGACCTCGCATACGAACTCGGCGCACACATCGGCTGCTTCCGCAAAACACGCGACGAGGTATACAACATACTCTACGCCTGCGCGCGAGCCCTCGCTTCTCAGACACCCGGGCTCCCATCCGGGTATGGCCCCGCATTCCAGCACTTCACCCATGCAGGCTACACGCAACTCGACATCCACCTAGAGCTAGACAAGCTAGACAGAAAAATCGAAGCACTCGGAATCAACATTTGCGACACACCAGAGCGCTGCGCAACCGTCCAGATAGATGAAAGCGCTCTCGGGCAAGCCCTACAGCAAGCCGTCAGGTACGGGCCGGAACGAGCAACCGCTCGCGAACACGACGTCGCCTGTATATCCGCGGTCCAAACACTTAGGAAGGGCCACTCCTACCACGAAATCGAAGACTCCGTCGCACTATTTGTAACATCCAATGCTCGCCTCTGGCGGTCTACCCACCGCTTCTTCACCACCCACCACTACACCATGCCCGACGCAGTACCCCCAGCCATAACAGACTACCTCCTAACGACCATACTCTGGCTGAAAAGGCCAACGTCAGCCCCCGACCTTCCCCGCAAATACATCATCGCCCAGTCCTACGCTGCAATGCAGCCCGGAGAGAACCTGTGGAGCAAGTACCTCGACCAGATCTCGTCATTGAGCAACAGGGGAGACATCTCCCCAGACGACTATTACCTCCTCAGAGCTTCGCCACAGGCACGAAGCGAACTAATGGATCTCACCATGGGCGACGAAGACGCAATCGTCGAAGGAACAACACAAGAAATCCTGGAAAGAATAAAGCGAGACATTAGAGCCGAAGAATCCACCAAGATTGAGCAGCAACGCAAGCGCATCGACCGCATCGAAAGCGAGCTTCACTCCGAGAGGGCCAAAACCCGAGAAAGGCAAGACAGCGTGAACCTAAGAATCACCGGTCTATCCCGTCGCCTAGCGTGGCTCCTATCCAAAGCTCTCGGCTGGGCAGTGGTGGTCCTACTACTCGTTGGAGCAGGGGCCTCCCTCCCAGCAACCCTGCCCCCCTTCCCCCCACACTGGCCGCACCACGTCCCTACGATAATACTCGGCATCCTCTCAGTCCTAACCATACTGGATCTCGTCCATGGAGTTAGGCTTAAGGACTACCTCAACCGCCTCGAAGTCTTTCTTGCGAAGCGCATAGAGCAAAAGCTAAGCGCCTGGCTCTCACTTTAGAACCCCAGCTCGCCCACAACCACTCAACCAACCGCAAATTGCTGCTGACCAGTGCCCTCTTCTCCGCCTTTCCCTGTCCTCGGCGGCACGCTCGTTTCCTCGCTCGGCTCACCCTTCGGCACTCCTCACGTCGGCCTCAGGGCCGTGGGCCCCCTCCCACTTTCGCCGGGCCGCCTCGGCCAGCCCGCCGCTCCACCTGCTTTTGAACACCACACTTCCCCTCTCCGTCGGGCTCGATCCGCCCCTCGGTCATCGCTCGGCCGCCTCACCAGCCGTTTCTTTGCGGCCTCCCTCGACCCTGGTCGTCAATACCTCCGTCCATCTCTGCCTCTCCTACCCTGTTCGCTATCCAGGCTTCGCGGCTACGCGGGCTAACGCCGCTTCGGGTTCCCACCACCCGCTTGCCGGCCAGCTCTGCCTTCGGCGCTGGGGCAAGCTAACCCAGCCCCACTCACACGGCTTCACGGCCTCGCAGTGGTAGAACATCGGTAATAATATTACCAAAATGCACTCACCCAACAATCGAGCAAACAGATTGGCATTTGGCGCAGAATCTATTAGTGGATGTAGAGAAGTTATTCCGTGCCCGCTGGGACAGCACCCCACCCCAACCATTCCACACCCCTCTCGTATGGCAGCCCACGGCCCCTCGGCTTCGCGGTCGCAAGCTAAATCTCAGCCTCTCGGCCTGGGCTGCCTGTGGCGACCATTAAACCCCACCCCGCCCGAAAGGTCGCCGCCGTGTTCGCACAATAGGTAATAAGGACGTGCTCTGGGGGCGGCGGCTCCGCGCCTCGCTCGGCGTCCCAGAGCACTCGCTCGGCAGAGCTGGTAAGGGCGCAGCCAGGACTTCGGCCGTGGGCCGAAGCGCCGGAAAGGCTTCGCGGGCGCAAGGCGCCGGGCCAGCCCCCCTAATTGCCTGCTAGGTTCCTTAGTGTCCGCGCCGTGTCTGCTCCGCCGTTCCTTCCGCAGTTCCCCACTTCCTGTTCTTCCACCCCTTTGGTCCGCAGCCACTGTCTGGCCGCACGCCGATAAGGGTCTTACGAGAACGCCCCTTCGGGGTTGCTCAGCCAGGGGCCCATCCCTCGGCCTCGCAACTTTTGGCGGGGAAATGCTGGACTTTTTGAGGCGAAACGGTAAAAAGTCCAGCACCACAGCCATTTCCTAAAGGACTCCTTCTGTTTTTCTCGCCGAAAGCGTTCCTGCGGCTTCCATGGCGGGCGAAACTCCCGTCCATCAGCTATTGTTCCCCTCTTCGTTACGCTGTCTTCGCCCGCCTGGCAGCCTTGCCCTTGCTTATTGCTCGTCTATCCCTGGCTTTCCCATCCCCCCATCTTTCCCCAGCACTTCTCTTTCAGGAAGTGCCAGCAGGCGGCACCCCGCCTGTTGAGTTTTCCCAGGAGGTGCTCCATGGCCCAGGTTACAGTCCATTATCCTCATATCACTCCAGGTCTCTGTGGCGCCCTTGAGTGCCCGGCCATCTGCAGTCGTGTCTGCCATTGCCCGGCCGGCCAGCGCCGCGCCCACCGTTTGCTCCAGCACCAGCGCCAGCGCCGCCTCACCGCCCGCCCCAACCGCCAGCAGAAAGAGCTCTGCCAGAGGATCCAGGAGGAGGGCCTCTGTCCCACCGTCTGTCACTACTGCGGCGGCTGCTTCCTCCCCCAGTACGGCGATTCCCCCGCTGAGCTTCGGCGTAAGGCCCACCGTCCCGCCAAGGCCCTTGACGCCCTCCTCACCTACCGCCAGTTTGGCAGGTTTCCTGAGCCCGCCAAGGGAGGTGCGCCATGCAGCTAGACTTCAATGGCCCCTTCAAGGTCCAGGAGCTTGAGCTAAAGTTCAAGCCCAACCGCAAGCATAGCCAGATTATGATCCACTCCCCCAGCGACGTCTTCGACTTCCTTGCCCCCAGGTTAGCCGATGAGCCCAGGGAGAAGTGTATCGGCCTCTATCTCAACTCCACCAACGAGGTTGCCGCCCTCGAGGTCATCTCTCAGGGCACCTCGGACGCCGCTATGGTCTCCCCCAGGGAGGTATTCAAGACGGCCCTACTCACCAACGCTCCAGCCGTCATCCTGGCTCACAACCACCCCTCGGCCTACCCCCAGCCCAGCGCCAACGACAAGGCGATAGCTCGAATCATCAAGAAGTCGGGCGAGCTCCTCGATATCCGCGTCCTCGACTTCATGGTCATCGGCCCGGATCGCTACTACAGCTTCCGGGAGAGCGACCCTGAGTTCAACATCGAATTAAAGAAAGGAGGTGAATAATGGCAACAGCAGCACAAGTCGGGTATCCGGACATCCAGACGGGTAAAGAGGCGCTCCGGCTCATTGAGGAGTATCTGCAAGAACTCACCACAAGGCATCCTGACGAGCTCAGGCAGCAGCTTGACAAGTCCGTCTTCTTTGCCGTCGGATACCTTCGCCCGGTCGTTCGATATCACGGCTAGCCAAAGACTCAAGGCGCTCGAGCCAGTCGAACCGCCAAATAAAAATAAAAGGAGCCAACAATGCAGCTATTACAAGCCAGACCCGAAAACATAGTCGAAACGCTCGAGCAGGATCAGACGAGACTGCTCACCTGGATGGAAGCCATTCAGGTTATCACCTCCGAAGCGGAACAGAAGAACGCAGAGGACCTCCTGATCCACGCCAGGCAGGCGCTCAAAAACGTCGAGGCGAAGCGGAAAGAGTTACAGGAGCCAATCACCGAGGCCAGAGACCGCATCAATGACCTGTTTAAGCCGCTAGCAGACAAGCTCCGGCTTTCCATTTCGCTAGTAAACGGAGCATTACAAGCTCGCCACGCCGAACAGGCGAGGATCGCCGAGGAGGAGCGCATGGCCCTGCTTGCCGAGCAAGCGGCCAAGCTTGCCGAAGCCCAGGACACGGGAGAGGTAGTCGAACTTCCGTCCGCCAGCGTTATGCCCGAGGCGCCGACCAAAACGAGCAGAGCACACCTGGGCACCGTCACCTACCACGAGGACATTGACGTCATCGTCGTTAATCCCTTGCTCGTCCCACGTGAGCTCTGCGATCCGAATATTCCGCGAATTCGAGCCCGGGCAAAGTCGGGCGTCAAGGAGATCCCGGGCGTCCTGATCACCAAGAAATACACTACTTACACTAGGGGAGGTGCGTAATATGGGAAAAGGCTACATATTCAACCAATTCGGAGAGCTCGAGGAAGAGCTCGAGTTAAGCGTAGACGGCGGCAACACCATGTGGTGTCCCAAATGCCAAAAAGATACCTATCACGCCCTCGTAGCCATCAGTAGCACCAGGGGCGACGTTTACGCATGCGCCGAGTGTGGAACCGAAACGCTAGACAGTGAGGACAAGGCGGGGTGAGAGGCCCGCCAAATAAATCAAGGGAGGTTTCCAATGAACGGAAACACGAGATACCACGCCGAGATCAATCTCACCATTGAGGGCCACGCAGCCAGGGTAAACTGCTTTGCCGACACCCTGGCCGAGATCTTTCAGGACATCGGTACCATCGCCAGCCAGTTTCCACCCGACTGGAAGAACCCGGGACTGCGCGACATTATCAACGCCGAGCGCAGGGCCGCCCAGCTAAACGCCAAGCAACCGCCTACGGCCACGCCTGCCGCCCAGACACCCGTTTGCCCGGACTGCGGCACCGACGAGTTCATGGAGATGATCGAGTTCGTAGACAAGAAGACCGGGGCCCGCCGCAAAGCCTGGAAATGCCAGAACTGCGGCAAGTGGTACTGGCCACCCAACAACGGGAAGGGGCGATGAGTCCCTTCCCCCCTTATTTCCTAACAGGCGTGAAGGTGATCGTGATCGTCGCCGAGCTCGAGGGATGGAGGTTTGACGAGGCTGTTTCCCGCAAGGATCCCGCTGAGTCGGAGTTTTTGAGCCCCCCCGAATCGGCGGAGATCTCACCCCCGTCGGAGGTTCCACTCAGCAAAACCAGCGCCAAAAGCGAAGCGAAGCATAGAACGCGAAGCGTCTTCAATGGCCTCTCCAATCATCAATATCAGGATGCCTCCACGCATAAATCGCCACGGCTATTACAACAACCAAGCAAAAGAGTATGTCAGGTCTTATGACAGTTTTCCCCTTTCGTGGTTAGTCACTGCTAGTTCCCGCATTTTACCACTGAATATGCTCAACGGGAATATTCTAGCAAAGAATATTCTCTACAATCCACTATATGCAGCGGAATGTGGTGGGACCGCGTGTCCAAGAGGCAAGAAAGGAAGCAAAGCCACCTATAACTCAGAAAGACCTGGTAGCAAGGCTGCAAGTATTAGGTTTTAAGCTTGATCAATCAACTATCTCAAAGATCGAGCAAGGCACCCGCCCGGTTTTTGACTTTGAAGTAGTCGCCTTGGCTAAAGCTCTCAAGGTATCTCCTGCATGGCTGCTTGAGCATTAGATAGCCAAGTTTCCCTTTGTAACCCATATCTACCACAAAAGCCCATTGACAACCACACATTGCTGTGATTGAATGTTGCCATGCCGAGAGGGGGTATGCGGAAGGGACCATGGCATCGAAGGGCGAATCTAACCCACCTAGTCCATGCTGAGAGGTCAAAAGAGATCCAAACGGCTACCACCAAGACCCCCAATGATCCCCAGAGTAGAGTCTTGGTAACCACATTGGCCAAGCAGGGGAATAGATATATGGCAAAGCTATTTACAAGGTTCTTTGCTGCTGCACTTGTGTTCAATAGCTAGGGTGATTGCTATGCCTAAAGGAAAGAAACCAATTGAGCAATACGACCATAAGGGTAAAAAGCGTGTCAATAATCCGCCAGTCGGCCTAGTGACGCCTGAAACCGATAGAGAAAGTGGTAAAAAGACCTATGCCTATGACCCTCACCTTGACCCACAGCTTGTCTGGGCAGGCAAGGCGGAGCGTACCTCCTTTGAAGTCCCCACCGTTTCCCTTCATGTCCACGAGCGCATTGACCCGCGCACCATTATCGAAGCAGTGCGCAAGCGCAATGGCGCAAACTACGAACAAACATCATTCTTCCACCTTTTCGAAGAAAATCCGCCGCTCCGTGAGGCAATTGAGTTCTACAAGCACAAACACGGCTGGTCAAACCGCCTTATTGCCGGTGATAGCCTGCTGGTGATGAACTCCCTGATTGAAAAAGAAGGACTGGCAGGAAAGGTGCAGATGATTTACATTGACCCGCCCTACGGCATCAAATACGGCTCTAACTTTCAGCCCTTTGTGAATAAGCGGGATGTTAAGGATGGCAAAGATGAAGACCTGACCCAGGAGCCGGAGATGATAAAAGCCTTCCGGGATACCTGGGAGCTGGGAATACATTCTTATTTAACCTACCTACGGGACAGGCTGCTGTTAGCAAGGGAGCTTCTTGCAGATAGCGGCAGCATCTTTGTTCAGATTTCCGATGAGAACGTGCACCTGGTGCGAAACTTGATGGATGAAGTATTTAGAAAACAGAACTTTATAGTGAGCATAATCTTTACGAAGACTGGTTCTCATTCAGGTGACTTTACAGAGCCAATAAACAATTACGTAATCTGGTATGTAAAAAATAAGGAAAAGGCAAAACACAACAGAATATTTCTTGACCGGGAGTGGAGCACCTCAAGCACTGAAGGTTTCAACTACTACGAAGAACAAGGGAAACTCATCGATGCTAGGGTTGTTCCCCCTAAAGACCTGTCTATTCTGTTTCGTAGCGACCCTATTTTTAGTAGTGGTCATCGCGAGACAACGTCCTGCAAAATCGAGCTCGGCGGGAAAATATATGATTCGGGCTATAGTTACAACTGGAAAGTTGCTCCAGATGGAATCAAGAGGTTGTACGAAAAGAGCCGTCTGCTGTTGAAGAACGACTCAGTGTCGTATAAAAGATATTTCGGCGATTTCCCCAAAAAGTACTCAAGTAACATCTGGAGTGACACTGGCGGCGCCTCAGACATGATGTATGTTGTCCAAACAGTCGAAAAAGTAATTGCTCGTTGCCTTCTCATGACCACTGACCCGGGCGACCTGGTTTTCGACCCTACGTGTGGGTCTGGCACAACTGCCGATGTTGCCGAACAGTGGGGCCGGCGCTGGATTACCTGTGATACCTCACGAGTAGCCATTACCCTGGCCAAGCAGCGTTTGATGACCGCTCTCTATGATTACTATGAGCTTGCCCACCCTGAAGAAGGCGTTAGTAGCGGCTTCAGGTACGAGACCGTGCCTCACATTACTCTCAAATCCATTGCCAATAATGAGCCGCCATCTCAGGAGACCCTCTACGACCAGCCCTTTGTTGATAACTCCAAAGCTAGAGTGAGCGGGCCCTTTACCGTTGAAGCAGTGCCAGCGCCGGTAGTCAAACCGCTTTCTGAGATAGAAAAGGAACAACTCCCGGCTGATGAGTCCATTAGCCGCTCCGGCGAGACTCTGCGCCAGGCGGAGTGTCGGGATGAATTGCTCAAAACTGGTATAAGAGGAAAGCGTGGTCAATACATCCTGTTTTCACGCGTGGAACCACTACCGGGAACACGCTGGCTTCACGCCGAAGCTGAAACCAAGCCCAATGACAGGGGCGCTGATTCCATAAGAGAAGACCAAGCAATGTTCGGCCAGCCACAAAGGGTAGTTATTTCTTTTGGCCCCGAGCATGCTCCATTGGAGCAGCGACAAGTGGCATTGGCTATAGAAGAGGCACAATTATTGGTTCCCAAACCCAAGATCATCGTCTTTGCCACTTTCCAGTTTGACCCGGAGGCAGCTAAGGATATTGACGAGACAGATTGGCCCGGCGTTACTTTACTCAAGGCACAGATGAGTGCTGACCTGCAGACAGAAGACCTGAAGAAGAAGCGAGCCAGCAACGAAAGCTTCTGGCTTGTCGGTCAGCCCGATGTAACTCTGGAAAAGATTATCGAAGGTAAGGACAAAGGTAAATATCGGGTTGAAGTCCTTGGCTTCGACTACTACAACACCAAGACGGGCTCTCTTGAATCTGGTGGCACCGCCAATATTGCTATGTGGCTGCTGGACACTGACTATGACGGCAGGAGTCTCTTTCCCAGGCAGGTTTTCTTCCCTATGGCTGGCGAAAAGGAGGGCTGGTCACGGCTCGCCAGAAGCCTCAAGGCTGAAATTGACGAGGAACTTATCGAAACTTACCGCGGCACAGTTTCTTTGCCATTCCAGCCCGGCGAAAACCGTCGCATCGCTGTTAAGATAGTTGATGACCGTGGAATTGAAAGCCTCAGAATCATTGAGGTGGAGTGATGCCCAAATCTACAATAGATGAGCTCATCAAAAATTCCCCCTATAAAGAACCTGAGTACTACTGGAAGTATGACCGCGAAACCCGGTCTTTTAGCTTGGAAACTGGCCGGCGTCCTGCCGGATATGTGGTCGCCTCCGAGGGTTCAAAGGCCTTTGATGACCCAGGCATCTTCATTGAGATACCGCTGGTCAACAAGATTCGTCCCCGTGTTAAAGCCTGGCGTGAGTATCCTACTAATCCCTATGCTGGTGTTACCGGCATCACTAAGAGGCTGTTGGAGCACTGGTATGATGTGAATGAGCGGCAAGACCGTCGCTTCTTCTTTTGCCAGTTAGAAGCAATCGAAACGCTTATCTGGTTAGCCGAAGCACCACAGTCAGAAAAGGTTGGAATTGACATCCCGTCGGACAGCGGCCCGTTTCATCGCCTCTGTTCCAAAATGGCCACTGGTTCTGGTAAGACCATTGTTATGGCAATGCTTATTGCCTGGCAGGTATTGAATAAGGTTACCTACCCGCAAGATACTAGGTTCTCCAAGAATATCTTTGTTGTGGCGCCGGGGCTTACGGTGAAAAACCGCCTGCAGGTTCTGATGCCTTCTTCTCCCGGCAACTATTATGACGAATTCAATATCATCCCACCCGGTCTTTCAGAGAAGCTCCGCCAGGGTAAGGTCCTGGTTCGCAACTGGCATGCTCTTAACTGGGAAACTGAGGAACAGCTCGCCAAGAAGAGAAGCGTGGATAAACGCGGTGCGAAAAGTGATGAGGCCTATGTCCGTGAGGTGCTGGAGGAAATGGCTAATGCACATAATATTGTGGTAATCAATGATGAGGCCCATCATGCCTGGCGCATACCGGCGGAGTCAAAGGTTAAAGGAGTGAAGAAAGAGGATATCGAGGAAGCCACCAAGTGGATAGGAGGCCTGGACAGAATCTATCAAACCCGTGGCATTCTCGCCTGTTACGATTTCTCGGCAACCCCATTTGCCCCATCGGGAAAGCAGGTCTATGAAGAAGCGTTATTTGGCTGGATAGTCAGCGATTTCAGCCTGAATGATGCCATAGAGTCTGGGTTGGTCAAGACACCCCGTGTAGTGATACGAGACGACGGCAGGCTGAGCAAGGACTATAGGTCACGGCTCTACCATATCTACAACGATCCCGAGGTCAAGGATGACTTAAGCAGGAAAGCTGAGGACCATGAACCACTTCCTGACCTGGTCTCCAATGGCTATTATCTTTTGGGGAAGGACTGGCTGGAAACAGCGAAGAAATGGGAGGAATCCCACCATGAAACTCCTCCCGTGATGATTAGCGTTGCCAATCGAGTCGAGACTGCAGCACGAGTTGAGTATGCCTTCAACCATAAGAAGATTCAAATTGATGAGCTATGTATTCCCGAACGGATACTTCATATCGATTCCCAAGTTATGGAAATGGCTGAGTCTCAGGAGGAAGCTACATCTGTTGAGAATCATATTGGTGATACAGAAGAGGAAGAGGAACCCACCCATAAACCTTCTAGGCAAGAGTTTGCCGAACTACTTCGAAAAAAGGTGGACACTGTTGGTCAGATAGGAAAGCCCGGTGAACAGGTTCAGAATGTGATTTCCGTTGGTATGCTCTCCGAGGGATGGGATGCCAAGACTGTTACCCATGTCATGGGTCTTCGTGCTTTCTCAAGTCAATTACTATGTGAGCAGGTTGTTGGCCGCGGGCTCCGCAGAACATCGTACGAGGTTAACCCAGGGTCAGGCTTATTCGATGCTGAATACGTCAACATATTCGGTGTTCCCTTCACGTTTCTGCCACATGAAACGCACGATGGTCCACCGCCGCCACCACCAACTCCTAAAACGCGAATAGAACCCGCTATCGCAAAACAACAATATGAAATGCACTGGCCAAACATCATTCGTATCGAACACACTTATCGTCCAAAATTGAAACTTGATATGAGCCAGGTAAAGCCCCTAATACTAGATGCTTATGACACGGCAATGCTGGCTGAGTTGGCACCAGTCATCGCCGGTAAACCGGACATTACTAAAATTTCTCAGATTGACCTGGAAAACCTGGGTAACAAATATCGCTGGCAAAAGGTAATCTTTACCGCAGCTATCGATATCTACGACCAGGTGAAACCAAGTTGGCCCGGCAACAAGGACCTTTTGCTGGCACAGTTGATTAGATTGGTTGAGGAGTTCCTTTCCTCGGGGAAAATCCAGATAATTCCACCACTGTTCAATCAAGCTGACCTGAAGCAGCGCATCTTGCTGATGCTCAACATGAACAAGGTAGTACAGCATATCTGGGAGGCAATCCGTTTAAAAAATGCGGAAGCCATTGCCCCTGTTTTTGATAGAGATAATCCCATTCGTTCAACTGGCGATATGAGAACTTGGTACACTGGACAACCATGTGAATATACGAAAAAGTCACATATCAACTTCTGTGTTTTCGACAGCACCTGGGAAGCTACCGAAGCTTTCGAGCTTGATCGGAATCCTGATGTTGAGGCATGGGTCAAGAATGACCATCTGGGATTCGAAGTCCTCTACATATTCAAAGGCGTGGTTCAGAAATATAGACCCGACTTCATTATTCGGCTAAAGACTGGGAGTCATCTAATTCTGGAGGTAAAGGGGCACGACACCCAGCAGGATAGAACGAAGCGAGAGTTTTTGGACGAATGGGTAAGAGCGGTAAATGAACATGGCGGATTTGGGAAGTGGCAGTGGGCAGTATCAACTCATCCTTCTGATGTTGCAGGTGTCCTGCAAGATGCAGTGGTGGGCTGAGCTGGCAATTCGCTACGTTGGGACTTTTTCTCTTCTATCTCCACGAAGGTGGGCATCGCAGGATATAGCCGTCCTCTTTCTCTATCTCTTCAGGGAGAAGACTTTTGGCAATCTTGGCACGACCGATAACGAAGCTTTCGTCAGCGGAGTTGGCTAAGTCAACGGAGTAGCGACCCGGAGGGCATGCGATGACCACTCTCTTCTCGGGGAATAGCTCTCTCACTGTTTTGACTGGGGGAACTAAATCGCCGTCTGCTGACATAAGTAAAGCGACATCGAATTTATCTTTGTAGGCATCTTTGAGGATTTCCACAGCAACGTTTACGTCTGTCATTTTCTCATTAGGCACTTCGTCTCGAAAGCCGCAGTGGGAACATTGACGAGGATTGAGTTGGTACTTCCCATGGAAAATCTGAAAATCACTGAGAGTCTCCAGAGCCTCGATATAAGTTGACTGTCGTTCCTCTTTGTCTGATGGCCCTGCGATTCTTGCGGTGAAATACTTTGTAAGAAGTAGACTTTGATTTGGTTTCATAAGGTTCTGAGCTAAGAGATGAATGTTCAGCCAATAGTATCTATTCCAGCCTTTGGATTTCAGGCCGAAGTAAAGATTGAAGCCATCGACATAGGCGATTACACGTTCCATATGGGTGCTCGACGAGTTCATTTGACAAATACTGATGGCTTTATTAGCATATAGTCAGCAGCGCTGGGGTGAGTAGCCCTAGCCCGACAGCCTCTCCCTTCTGGAGAGGCTGTTTCTTTCTTAAATGATCCCACTACAATATTATATCTCTAACTGACCTTAGATAGAAGGCATTAGGAACGGCCATCCCGGGCCAGCCTTATAGTAGTGCCATCTTTCCGTCCTATATCCAGCTCAGGCTTTTGCAAACATTTTGCTAACAAACTTCTGAGCATGGCACATCACTGGATGCCACGCCAGATACAAAATGAATTTTCTCTCCCAACACAACAGCACTTATTTGTATTTGGGAGCACCGGGCGGCACCGTTCGCTTGCGACTCTTAATCAGCCGGTTCAGGGTTCGAGTCCCTGGCGGCTCACTACGAGTTTCAACTCTCAACAAAACAGCACTCATTGGTATCTGGCAGCGTGGCTTGGCAAATTAGTGTGTGAACGGGGTCAGGTGGTTGTAGGTTCAAATCTTCTGGCCCCGCCGTTCAAGCTGTGGATTTCTTTACCGGGGCTAGCCTGAACATAGCGAACTTGCTAGCTTCTTCCAGCTTCAGTCCATTATTCCGGAATAGGTTCAAAGAATTCTGTCTTCATTTCTTTGGCGCTTGTTCACTTTGCAGTCCACTCTTTGCAACAGTGGTGAGTTGATAGAGTATTTGACTTCTGGCGACGAGTTAGCAGGAGGACCAGCAGACAAAGAAAGTAGTAAGAAGGGCAATGGGGGATGGGATTCTAGAGATAATCGGAGTGCTATGAGCAACCTTCAGGTCTATCGAGCTTATTGCACAACCACCATGGAGCACATAACTGAACCTAGCACCGCAACTTCGAGGGATCGTTTGTCCGAAAGAATCTTGTCGCTCAACAACTTCCAGAAACACCATCTCAATCTGCCAGAATGGCATCAGTGTGAAGGCGGACTTTTGGGGCAGTGCGCCACTTGTCCATACTGTGGCTGTATTGGAGCCATGTGTCAGTACTTTGTGGCAACAGATACTAGGCAATAGGCAAGAGCACGGTTCAAATCCATCTTCTAAGAGATTTAATGAAGTTTTAATCCTAGTTTTATGGGTAATTAATTTCGGCGACACAACATAAGGGAATCGAAGTAAAACTGGCCAGCCCAGAAGCTTGGGAGGGCAACAGTAATGAAGTGTAGTGTTATAGTCATCGAGGAAAGCAATACTGCCTGTGACAAGGTAGTGAATGCACATTCCCAAGCAGCGATACGTAGCAAACAGAGGTAGAAAGGAGGCAAGGATGCCCAGAAGCATTCCTCCCTTGGGGAGCATACCAGCAGAGGTAAGAAGTGGAAAGCAAGGGCGATCCGGTAGATATCGTATTCAGGGCAAATTCGTGACTCAAAATAGACTAGGCAGGGGAACATTGAATAAATTGCTCGCCTGGGGAAAACACGAGGAGCAAAGGTGCATGAATGTACTCAGGACGCTGCCCTCGGAGCTACCTGAATACAATGAAGCGCTTGAGAAACTTGATAAGCTTGAGCAGGCGTTAGATCAAGTCAAAAGGCAGTTGGCAGTAGGGAGGTAATTGTAGGGTGCTTGCTGAGTGATTTCACTTAAGTGGTATTTCTAGTATTTGCCCTAAATCGGAGGTTCGGAATTCCCATTAGCTTAATACCGAGCTTAGTTTCTTTTGGCAACATTTTGCCGACAATTCACTGAGCATCCACCAGCACTGTATGCCATTCCGGGTGCAAAACCAGGTCTGCTCTCGAACTGCGTGTCGCGTCCTGCTATTTCAAGGCGTTGGGTGGCATAATTCTGTTGTGGCTCTTAATCAGCCGGTTCAGTATTCGAGTCCCAGGCGGCTTACATTGAGCCAAATACAGAACAAGCTCCTAGGCGACCTAGATGTGGAAATCCCAAGCACACTTGCTTCTGGGCAAATAGGTTCCTTTGCAACTGAGGTAACGGAAAAGCTACGCTCTCTACAGCCTTTTGTTATCTGTACTTAGGTCATCTGACATTGGGAGCAGCTATCTTCATCTTTGCTACTGCTTCCATTGCCAGCATGATTCGTATGTCGGTAAAGGCATCTACCATTTCAATGAAGTTCTCCTCACCAGCAACCTTTTTCGTCAGTGCTTCTTTGATACAGGCAAGCGCAAAGAAATCATGGAGCACCTCAGAAACAAGGCATTTGGCAGCACTATCCAGTATAGCCTGGTTCAGCCTATTGAGGTCTGCCAAATGCACTTGTTCAATACCGGGAATAGCAGCCAGTCTAGCTATGGCATCTTCTATCGCCTTGTCACTCACGATTCTGTCCTACAGTTCCTATTCTGCACTAACCCGCAGCCTTTTGCGCACTCACCCTGTTGCATCATCGCGTTTGACAGTCAATTCAGCGCCGCATTCATGACAAGTGGTGTCGTGCAACTCAAGCAATGCCCATCCATAGTGGGTAGTACCACCTCTACAACATATTCGCTTTAGCATTGTTTTTCCTGTTACACCTGTCTTTCTACGGTACTACTTCCAGTCTAAGCCGCCAATTGTCCATAACATAGTGGTCAAATCTCCATTAAGACTTATAGACCAGAGTTTTACTGTCTCACACTGTGAACCCGGGGGATACATTCAAAATCCTGCCGTTATTATCGAAACGGGAATGCAGGTGGCACGGGTCAAACGGTTCCAGCCTATTGCCAATATACGATAGCTGTGAACCATACCATCAGCATTGGATATCAAGATGAGTGGTCTTTTGCCTAACAATGACAGTTTTTGGATCATGACAGCAGCCATTCTTCAAGACCTCTTCCTTGTCTTCTCCAGTTT
>Ga0315533_1000403_pt1 | contig 38464 bp, 39 predicted proteins | sample SalMarSW160130MG_FD_203081 | JGI IMG/M metagenome (GOLD analysis project Ga0315533, IMG submission 203081) | Salt marsh sediment microbial communities from the Plum Island Ecosystem LTER, Massachusetts, United States - Salt Marsh Sediment SW1601-30 ...
GGCCTTTGCTACTCTGTCGCTAAAGAATGGCGGAGATAGCCTGATGTTACAGAGACTGCTGTGGCATACTACGCTAATGATGACTAACCGGTATTGCCAAGGTGTAGGATACTATGATGCGGTGGGGAGCCATAAACGGTATTCACCAGTGGATAGGCTGGTAAGGTAGGCTTCATACTACCAGCTACTATGCTGTTGATTCCGATTTAGAAGGTAGTATAATTATTGGGGCAAGTCAATTATGGAAATATCTGACGAGAGTGTTATTGAGTACAATGAGAAAGTGTTAGTTCCTGTGAAGGCTAAGGAACCTTTATACTCCATTATTGCTCGTCCAAGAAACTATAACGTTAGACCTGGTGATATGGTTGAAATAGACATATATATAACAGGGTTAGGTATTCCTGACAACCATAAATTGTTTGTCGTATTTTCGTCCCCTAATGTTATTGATAGCAATAGTATGGGTACAGTTACGTCATGCATACAGCTAAGTCTAAAAAAATTGAAAGGTAAAGATACCGTTTTCCCCGTCGCGGGCCGGGAATATATGGAGGAGCACCAATTAGATCCCAACGGTATTACCATTCATTTACCCAATGCGTATTTTTTACCTTGGCCGAACCCTCGTGTATCTATGCAAAGTGAAGAAAAAACCTTAATGACGGAGATTATGGCTGAGAAGCAGTTCGATGGTTGTGACCCTATTTCGTTATCTTTCCGAACTCTGAAAGCAGCTAAATCTGGTAGTTACGAGATATATTTTGCCTTAACATACGAATACCAAAATGTTATGAAACAGGCTTCCCATAAAACTGAATTCCATATAACGAGTTGGTGGGATAGACATCAGGCCAAGGTATTCATAGTAAGTGCGGTAGTATCTTTTGTATTAATAGTATTGACTTATATCAGTACTTTACAGATAGGTGACCTGCCCCCATAAATTATGCCAAGAGCCACTCGAAGATGCTTACCAAGGACCCGTTAAAGCCAGTCCCTTAGCTTATGCCAGTCATACAATGTCGGCTACTGGTATAATCCACTTGGAGGGTATAAACGATGGGTAGTAATGAAGTTTGGGCAGAGTGTATTGCACGTGGAACTGAATTGAACTAGGGCGATAAAGAGCGTCCAGTGTGCGGCTCTACTAAGAAAGCATACGAAAGGGAAGCGCCTTTGGCAATAGGTTCAAAGATTGTAGAGACTGGAGTTACACAGAAGAGGAAGGGATTAGGAAGCCTTTGGTCACTGGTTCAAATCCAGTCGGTGCCACTTTTAGCTTGAAGCATTCCTCACCGGAATAGACCAACCTCAAGGAACTTGGCACGTTAGGCAACGTCTTTTGGCGAGGCTTGGTAGTATCTGCATGATATAATAGGATCTCACAAATGCAAGTCGGGGCTAACGTTTTCTGGGCTGCTTTGGGGGGCGGAATCTCCACGCTCATTGCGGTATTATCCGTTGAATGGCTTCGAAGGTTCCTAGACCGCCCTCTGCTCAAGATAGAATTGAGTCCTGGTTTTTATTCGGGTGGACCTGAAATAGACTTGAAGGATCCCACTCAATATGGGCTATATTTTGTAGCCAGGAATCCGCATAAAGTATCTGTGACCGTTTCTGCTTTCGGCCTGGCTTACAAAGCCAAAGATTTGGGATCACTGGAAATACCTCCCCGGTTAAGTCATCCTTCCCCTCATGAGGTTGCAGGAGGAAAATCTATGGAAGAATGGTTCCCACTACCAAATTTGTTGTCCGCTTTGCGTGAACAGGGGCAGAAACCGTCGGCCTTAAAGTCGGTGTGGTTCCGCTCACAATCAGGCAAGACGTTTCGGAGCAAGATCAAAGCATCAACTATTCGAGCAATGGAAAGGGCTTTCAACGCACCCACAGGATGCGTAGGCTAGAACTGGAAATAATCTAAGAGCAATACTTCTAGTCCAACACTTCGCACAACAATAACCACCAAAATTACCTTTCCTGGTTTTTGAAACTCTGCTAGACGAGTGCCCTGGATATGACCTTACGTCTATTCTTTATTAACGTCCAAGACCTCAAAACACAAAGCCTTTGACTATTCATATTTGTGTAAAACCAACGAGAAGCCCCCTGAAATCCTGTGGCGGGTGTAAATCTCTCCGTTTGCATTTTTTCAGCCTTCTCCCCAAGTCTTTGGTCACTGGTTCAAATCCAGTCGCTGCGACTTTTGTTTGAGGCTGGGGACGGCACTGATTTTAAGAATCACATCTCAACTAACTTACCTTCTCTTCAGGGCAGGTAAGTTATTTCCGAAGGTGGTTTTTTGTGTAGCTCGAACTCTATTCCGGCTTCCCGGAACAGGTCTTTGAAAGAGTCATCAGCGTAGCTGCCGAAGGTTACCAAGCTTTTATGTTAGCGTTCACCAGCATCCTGGCGCAGAGTACACACGATGGATGCGCGGCATAGATTGTGGCGCCAGCGAGGTCAATGCCGTGGAGCCCTGCTGCGCTTATCCGTAAGACTTACCAGCCTTAGCTTCTATTTGAATTCGTCTCTGGCCAGTACTACAAGTATAAGTGCCGGTATCCCCAGAATCCACCATGGGAACAATGCGCAAATAGAGCCAGCAAGCGCCAGCCCCCATTTTTGCCTTCTGACGGCGTAAATACCACCCACTATGGCTACTATCCCCAGTATCAACCCGATCGCCAATGTACCCACGACCAACTCTCCCAGAAACGGTACGCCGCGGCCTGCCAATACTGCACCCGCAGCCGTCCCTAACACAATAAGCACGATACCAAGAATTACACCAAGACCTCCTCCGACGATACACAGCAGTCCAGCGGTTGTTGGCTTCCATGTCTTCTCCATTTTCTCTCACCCCCTTGTCAACAATAAATAAACTTTATACAACTGCTCTGGCCCTGTCAATGACCTTGTAAGCTGCGCTTTGAGGCGAAGGACCTCACCACCAGCTTAGCTTTCCTCTAGGGCAGGTAAGTTATCTCAGAAGGTGGTTTTTCGTGTAGCTCAAACTCTATTCCGGCTTCCCGGAACAGGTCTTTGAAAGAGTCATCAGCGTAACTGCCGAAGGTTACGAAGCGTCGTATCTTAGCGTTCACCAGCATCTTGGCGCAGAGTGCACACGGTGGATGCGTGGCGTAGACTGTGGCGCCAGCGAGGTCAATGCCGTGGAGCGCTGCTGCGCTTATCCCTAAGACTTACCAGCCTTAGCTTCTATTTGAATTCGTCTCTGGCCAGTACTACAAGTATAAGTGCTGGTATCCCCAGAATCCACCATGGGAACAATGCGCAAATAGAGCCAGCAAGCGCCAGCCCCCATTTTTGCCTTCTGACGGCGTAAATACCACCCACTATGGCTACTATCCCCAGTATCAACCCGATCGCCAATGTACCCACGACCAACTCTCCCAGAAACGGTACGCCGAGCCCTGCCAATACTGCACCCGCAACCGTCCCTAACGCAATAAGCACGATACCAAGAATTACCCCAAGACCTCCTCCGATGATACTCAGCAATCCAGCGGTTGTTGGCTTCCATGTCTTCTGCATTTTCCTTTACCCCCTTGTCAACAATAAATAGATTTTATACAAGTGCTCTGGCCCTGTCAATGACCTTGTAAGCTGCGCTTTGAGGCGAAGGTCCTCACCACCAGCTTATCTTTGCCCTATGGCAGGTAAGTTATCTCGGAAGGTGGCTTTTCGCGTAGCTCAAACTCTATTCCGGCTTCCCGGAACAGGTCTTTGAAAGAGTCATCAGCGTAGCTGCCGAAGGTTACGAAGCGTCGTATCTTAGCGTTCACCAGCATCTTGGCGCAGAGTACACACGGTGGATGCGTGGCGTAGACTGTGGCGCCAGCGACGTCAACGCCGTGGAGCGCTGCTTGTATGATTACGTTCTGCTCGGCGTGAATGGCCCGGCATATTTCCTGCCTGGTCCCAGACTCTATACCCAGCTCATCCCTGAGGCAACCAAGTTCAAGGCAATCTTTGAGCCCGGAGGGAGCGCCATTATAGCCGGTGGCTAATATGTGCTTGTCCCTCACTGCTACCGCGCCAACGTGGTGCCGCCGACAGGTGGAGCGTTCCGCCACCACGGTAGCTACCTTGAGAAAATACTCATCAATGTCGGGCCTGGTTATCTTTTCCACTTCAGACCGGATATAACTCGTTCCGTCTCCCTTTCCAGTTCCTTCAGGGAAGCTTCGTTTATTATGGTGAAGTCGGCCATGGCGATTGGCCCACCCTTGTTAGTATGCTCTATCTCCGCTTTATCTCGACTGGCTGCTTCCTCAGCCGTCAAAGGCCGTTCTATTCTATTTGCCAGCCTGTCATGCCTGGTAGCCTGCGACGCCCATACAGCAACCGTGGTGAACCTCTCACCGTAGTGGTCCTTCAGTAAAGTATACTCCTCCCACGAATAAAGCCCATCCACCACCACATCCGACGAGTTCAGTGAGGCATCAATCCTGGGCAGGTTCAACCTGGCATACGCCGCCATTCCGTGCTCTTTTCTCAATTGCTCCCGGATATGACGCTCGTTCTCCTCATTCAGCTCCAGTCCCCTGTTCCTGATTTCTTCCTCGGTAATATCTCCGAACCTTACTCTCTGAAAGCCACTCCGCTCAAATATCCTGGCCACTTCTGATTTGCCCGCACCTGCCATGCCAACAACGGCTGCCACTTTCATTGCTCGCCCGTGTCCGGTAGACAGATGTGTAGCAGGACTGCCTTGGTTAACAACATTTGCGGACTATTATAGGGGAAGCCCCAGGCCTTGGCAAAGAGTTCTGCCTTGATTGTATAATAACCGCCAGAGGCAATATCTACTTACGCTGCCATCCCAGTTCAAAAAGAGGCAAGAGAGGTAAACGATGGAGAACGAGAAGGAGCTTAAGCCGGAGTCCGATGCTATCTACAGGCTCAATATATGGTTCTATAAGTTGACAGACCTCTTCTGGAGCCCACGACGACGATTAGGGAAGATTCCAATAGAAGAGAGAATGGCGGTGCTCGACTATGGCTGCGGGCCAGGCCGCTATACGCTGCCTGTAGCCAGACTAGTGGGGGCGAAGGGAAAGGTCTTTGCCGTGGATATTCAACCACTGGCCATCAGCACAGTAAAAGAGAAAGCGGCCCGAGAGTCTTTAAACAACATAGAGACAATTCTGGTTGATTCCTACAATACTGGAATCCAGGATTCGAGCATCGACCTGGCTTTGCTCCTTGACACCCTTCACCGGATAGGAGATTGCGATGCGCTGTTTCTGGAGATTCACCGGGTGCTGAAACAGGATGGGCTTCTCTTCATGGACCCAGGACATATGAAAATAGCAAGAGCCAGGGAAATCGTGGAAGCTACCAGCCTGTTTACCATAGCAGAATGTCGAGACCATGACATGCTGGTTGTCCCCCAGGCCAAGCAGTGACGCCAGCAACTTAGCCTGACAGTGGAATTCCACAGCAGGTGTAACCCCATTTCACGTGATCTCTACAACAAGGCCAGCAATAGGGAATAGGCATTTCATTTTCTGACCAGCAAAGACCAGCTGTGAGTTACGTGCAGCACGCGAAGCCCAATTTGCGAAGCGTCATTTGCCTATTGACTGTTATCACATGATAACATACAATACTCAAAGGTAGGGTTATGCAGCATAGTCAGCAAGGGCAAGTGACACTTTTCCTAATGCTACTCAAGGAGCTTGCCCAGAATCTCTTCACCTTTGCTGAAAGAGAGGCAAGTCTGGATACTATGGCTCGGCTTGGTATCACAGTTAAACAGGCAAAGGCGGAAATACTAGGGCTAACATATCAAGATTACTACAGGGGGCCAATACCGGATGTAAGTTCCAAGGGAGGGGTATATTGGGAATTCGGCAAGACTATACGTGGAGAGCAAGTATTCATAAAGCTGAAAGCCGACCTAGAACATGGTGTGGCAATTTGTTTTTCATTTCACATGCCAGCCGAACAACTTGAATACCCGTACAAGAAAGGAGGAGAAAAGAAATGAAAGGAAAGTTTTGCCCCAATTGCGGAGAGTATACGGACACAAAGCTAGAGACGAGAAAACAAGTCTTTGATGTTAGGGGAGAGCCCATTGAGATAGAGGGAGAGGTCGCTATTTGCCAAAAATGTGGGTCAAAAGTCTTTGACGAGGAATTAGATTCCCTGACTCTTGAGAGAGCTTATGGTATCTATCGAGAAAAGCATAAACTCTTATCACCTGACGAAATTCGCATAACGAGGGAGAAATATGGCCTAAGCCAGAGGGCGCTATCGCGGCTACTTGGCTGGGGAGAGATAACTATCCATCGATATGAGAATGGGGCTATTCAGGACAAGGTGCATGACACCACACTACGCTTAATCGCAGACCCGCAAAATATGAGAAAAATATTTGAAGCCAATCGAAGCAACCTGACATTGTATGCAGCGGCGAGACTTGAGGAAAAGATTGCTAGCTTTTTACAGGAGGATAAAGAGCAGGCTTTCCACATTTCTTTGCAGCGTCTGCTATCGTATCCACATTCAGACTTGACCTCAGGTTTCAGAGAATATGATTTGGAAAAGTTGGAGAATATGATTCTCTATCTGGCAAAGCATCTGGACGGCGTGTTGAAAACTAAACTCAATAAGTTATTGTGGTATTGTGATTTTCTCCACTTTAAGGAAACCTCTGTGTCAATCACTGGAGCTCAATATATGCATTATCAATATGGGCCGGTTCCTAAACACTACGGGCTTGTTACCGGAATTATGGAAAGTGCCGGACTGCTAGATAAGAACGAAGTCGGATTCAATACTGAAGAGGGAATAGTGGGAGAACAATTTGCTGCTTTGGTTGAACCTAACAAAGATATATTTTCCGAAACCGAGCTCAAGGTAATGCAATTCGTCATTGATACTTTCCGTACGCATACTGCTACAAGAGTTATGAATCAGTCGCACCAAGAGACTGCGTACAGAAAAAGTGGAGACCGTGATGTTATCTCGTATGAACACGCCAGAGAGCTTTCTCTCTCACTACCTAGATAAGCTCACAGGTGGGAAGTAAATGGAGGACAGTTCGAACTGCCAACCGTATGGTATCCCGGGCATGATCCACAATCCGGGCTGCAATAGCCGATACTGGGATAGCTCCTAATTGAATGTCCGCCTATTTCAAATCAGCTTTTCCTTGATTTCGGCATTCCTATCCATCTCGGTGTCCTGTTCATATACTCATGGTAGGCATCGCCATATTTCTCAAGACAGAACTTCTCTTCAGGAATTGCGCCAACAAAGGAAAGAGTTGTGTATCCGATAGTAAGCAGTAGAAAAAGCCAGGAAGCCGAAGCAATACTCACCCCTACAAACATCACCAATTGAGTGACGTACATGGGATGTCTCGAATAGCGGTACAGCCCTGTTGTGAGCGGCCGGCTGGCAATCGGGGTAGTGGCAAAAGTGACGATAACCAGCGTGAAGGCAATTAATCCCACTATAGAAATGGGAAGACCAATATAAAACCACATTGTCCCCAGCTTCAATGGCAGGAAGATAGAGTATATGCAAGTCAGAATCCAGACAATCCACATGACCGGATAGAGTTTCTTCTCAATCTGGCTTTCTGGCATACGTTGATCTCTTTTCAGTGCACCTTTGTGAATTAGCATCACAAAAGGCATAGGCAGGAAATTATAGAGCATGAAAATCCAGGCATTCCATAAACCTATTTCAAAAGCTGGTATAAGCGACATGATTCTCCATCCCGTAGTGTATTTTCCTGATACTGTGGTTCATAGAGGGTCGGTCTCATTTCTATAATCAGTGTTTCGAAAAAGGGACAATAGGCGCCCTGACCAATAGGGTCAGGCAACAAACCTGCATATAGTCCCAGGCCACGCTATCGGCCGATTGCCCTGGCTGGTTATTTCCCCAGTCTCGGTACCGCTCCTGGCAAGAAAAACAAAGATTTACTCCTTCTTTTCACTTTTAGCTTCTGTGGTACGCAAATACCAAGCCAAGCCCAAAGCCAGGTAGAAAGGCATGCTAGCCAGAAAAGCAACAATTGACAGCAGCAACCAGGATGTTGCCTCCAGGCCAAGAGTGACGTTCGCGGCATCGCCAATGATTCCCAGTAAAGCGAATAGGGCAGCAACAAACCAGCCAACGTGAGCCCACAAGCCCATCCCACGAACGTCCGCCATGCGGTCATGTCTCTCCCAATGATACTTCATCGATATCACCTCCTCTAAATCATTTACCTGAGCTAAGCAAAAAGGGGCGCTGGCAATCGCCCCTGCAAAACAGCGAGCCCAGCGCTCTCCTTATCTCATCCCCCCAGCTCCTAAATCAATATGCTACTTCTGGGGACATCTCATGTGCCGATACTTAAGTCTACTGTTTGTTTGAGCAATTATCAATACCCCAAGAGGCAGAGATGCGCAATTGCCTTAACGCCGGTTGGTTCTTGACCAGGTCAATAACCAAATCGGCATTGCCGCTCTTACTTTGTCGGTGGTGGTCATGAAGCTCAGACACACACTGGAATGAAGGGCTGGCAGATGGGACAGAAGTAGGCACCCCGCTTTCGCACGGAAATACGCTGTATGGGGGTGCCACAGCCAGAGCAGGGCTGGCCATTTCTGTGGGCAACTTTGAAATCGAACTGGGCTACCCCTAGCTGCCCTCCAGGGCGAACATAAGTATCAACGCTGGCGCCTTTGCTGCCTATGGCCGACCAGAGCACGTTGCGAATGGAATGATATAAAGTTTGTATTTCCTGGGGTAATAACGCATCAGCGTGCCTTAATGGGTGGATTCGAGCCGCAAATAGAGCTTCGTCGGCGTACATATTGCCAATCCCGGCGATGATATTCTGGTCAAGCAGAGCCGCTTTTATCGGGATGTGATGTTTGCTCAATAGCCCTGCTAAAACATCAGGAGTGAAGCTCTCAGCTAGCGGCTCCGGACCCAATTTCCCGACTATGGTCTCGGCGTTTTCCACCAGCCGTATTAGCCCCAGCCGCCGCTGGTCGCGAAACACGAGCCAGGTACCGTTGGAAAAGCAGAAGGCTGCCCGGGCATGGCGGTCAATCCCATCAGGATTCAATAGCAAACTGCCGGTCATCCTGAGATGCACAATCAGGCATTGCCCGCCTGATAGATTGAAGATGAGATATTTTCCCCGACGCTCAAGGCTGCGTATTGTTTGACCAAGCAGTTCATGGCGAAGCCCTTCAGCCGAAGTTTCAGCCACTAACTGAGCATCAAAGATGCCGACCTCGGTGAAACTCTGTCCCACCACCCAAGGAGAAAGTTCGTTCCTAATTGTCTCTACTTCAGGCAACTCAGGCATTTCTGAGTAAGTGTAGAATATGAACCTTTCGGATTCAATCTGTAGTGTTATATAATTATCCGAATTTTGCCGATAGGTGAGGGAGGATATATATAATAATGTATAGGATCTTAGCCAAAGAGGAGCTTACTCCCGACATCAGTCTGTTCCAGGTTGAGGCCCCAGAGATAGCCAGAAAGGCTCAAGCAGGACAGTTTGTCATCGTCAGGAGTGATGAAAAAGGGGAGCGCATTCCCCTGACAATTGCCGATTGGGATAAGGAAAAGGGAAGCGTGACTGTTGTTTTCATGAAGGTAGGTACCACTACCAGGAAGTTGGCTTGTCTCAATGTCGGCGATAACATTCTTGACTTTGTCGGTCCGTTAGGTCGCCCGACGGAGATAGAGAAATTCGGCACAGTGGCCTGTGTTGCTGGAGGATTTGCTATTGCCACCATAGTGCCTATTGCCCGAGCCATGAAAAAGGCCGGAAACAAGGTCATCTCAATTATGGGATTTCGCACCAAAGACCTCGTTTTCTGGGAGGAGAAGTTGGAAAGTGTAAGCGATGAGCTTATGGTGACCACCGATGATGGCTCGTATAGGCGTAAGGGACTGGTCACCGAGCCACTGAAGGAGCTTTTGCAGAACACCAAAGTTGACCGGGTCATCGCCATTGGCCCCACAGTGATGATGAAATTCTGCTCTCTAACCACCAAGCCTTTTGGCGTCAAGACCATCGTGAGCCTCAATCCCATAATGGTTGATGGCACTGGCATGTGTGGCTGTTGCCGGGTATCGGTAGATAACGAAACCAGATTTGCCTGTGTTGATGGCCCGGACTTCGACGGTCACCAGGTTGATTGGGACCTGCTGATGAGTCGCCAGCGCGCTTATCTGGATGAAGAGAAGGAATCGGTGAAGCTGTGGGAAAGCAAAACACCAGGAGATAAGAGCTATGCCTAAGAAAGTAAATCTGAATCGAGTGCCTATACCGAAGCAGGAGGCGGCGGAAAGAGCAAAGAACTTCAACGAAGTAGCTTTAGGGTACAGTGAACAGCAAGCCATTGAGGAAGCCAATCGCTGCCTTCAATGCCCCAAGCCTACCTGTAAGGAAGGCTGTCCGGTCAACGTGGATATTCCCGAGTTCATAAAGGCATTACAAGAAGGTGACATGCCTGAGGCAGTAAGAATACTGAAAAGCAAGAATAGCCTCCCCGGCGTTTGTGGCAGAGTCTGCCCCCAGGAAATGCAGTGTGAAAAGACCTGTGCCCTGGCTAAGAAGGGAGCTCCTGTCGCTATTGGCCGTTTGGAGAGGTATGTGGCCGATTGGGAACGAGCCCACCCCGAAACTGCTGGAAAACAGACGGGTGACTGCGCAGCTAATGGAAAGAAGGTGGCTGTGGTTGGTTCGGGACCAGCCGGCTTGACCTGCGCCGCTGACCTGGCCAAGCTGGGATATGTGGTTACTATCCTTGAGGCACTTCACGTTGCTGGCGGCGTGCTGATGTATGGCATCCCTGAATTCAGACTGCCCAAGCAGGTCGTTCAAGGTGAGGTTGATTACGTGAAGTCTTTGGGTGTGGAGATCAAGCTTGACCATGTCATAGGCAAAATAGCCACTGTGGATGAGCTTCTGGAGAATGGCTATGACGCTGTTTTCTTGGCCCCTGGGGCGGGAGCACCGATGTTCTTGAATATCCCCGGCGAGAACCTGAGTGACATCTATTCGGCTAACGAATTCCTCACCAGAACAAACCTGATGAAGGCCTATCTCTTTCCCGAGTATGATACTCCGATAAGAGTGGGTCGAAGGGTGGTGGTCTTCGGCGGGGGAAATGTGGCCATGGACGCTTCCAGGTGTGCCCTGAGGCTTGGAGCTGAAGAGGTGTACATCGTTTATCGCCGTTCTAAAGTCGAGATGCCGGCCAGACTTGAGGAAAGGGAGAATGCTGAGGAAGAAGGGGTGATATTCAATCTGTTGACCAATCCCAGGACGTTCATGGGCAATGAGCAAGGCAGAGTTGAAGCAGTGGAATTGTATCAGATGGAGCTTGGTGAGCCCGATGAAAGCGGGCGGCGGCGACCAATTCCAAAGCCAGGCACTGAGTTTACTATGGGCATTGATACGGCAATCTCTGCTCTGGGCACCAGGCCAAACCCAATCATCCCGTCAACAACCAAGGGCCTTGAGCTTACCAGATGGGGCACGATAAAGACTGACGAAGCTACCGGCAGAACGAGCCGCGAAAGAATCTGGTGCGGTGGTGACATGGCCACTGGAGCAGCCACGGTCATCAGCGCCATGGGTGCGGGCAAGCGGGCCGCTGCCGATATCGATGCTTACTTCAAAGGATGAGCTTTAGGCCATCTCACCCCAGTTTTTGCCCATCTTGATATCTATCTTTAGCGGGACACAGAGCTCTATGGCTTCGGGCATTAGCTTGGCCACCAGGGACTTCATTTCCTCCACTTCTCCCTCGGGTACTTCGAACAGCAACTCATCGTGTATTTGCAGCAGCATCTTGCTTTTCAGGTTCCGTTTTCCCATCTCCCGATGCACATTAATCATGGCCACCTTGACGATATCGGCAGAGCTGCCCTGCACCGGGGCGTTTATGGCCATCCTTTCGGCAGCTTCCCTTACCTGTCGATTGGGAGAGTTGATTTCAGGTATGAACCTCCGCCTTCCCATCACTGTTTGCACATAGCCTATCTTCCTGGCCTGCTCCTTGGTAGCTTCGATATACTCCTTTACCCTGGGATACTGCTCGAAATATAAGGCGATAAATTGAGCTGCTTCCTCCCGGCTGAGCTCGGTAGCTTGCTCCAGGCCATAGTCGCTCATGCCGTAAATGACACCGAAGTTTACCGTCTTGGCTGTTCGCCGCATCTCCGGAGTAATACCGTCCCTGGGAATGCCGAAGATTTTGCCAGCAGTCCTAGCATGGATATCTTCATCATGCGCAAAGGCAGCGATAAGGTCAGGGTCATGGGAGAGATGGGCCAAGGCTCTCAGGTCAATCTGAGAGTAATCGGCGCTCAACAGGAATGACCCGGCTGGAGCTACGATAGCCTGTCTTATTCTGTTTCCCAGTTCACTCCTTATCGGGATATTTTGCAGATTCGGCTCGCTGGAGGAGAGCCGTCCGGTAGCCGTGCCTGTCTGGTTAAAGCTAGTATGTACCCTTCCTGTTTCAGGGTTAATTAGCGCCGGCAATGCGTCAACGTAGGTTGACTTGAGTTTGCTGAGCTGCCGATATTGCAGCACCAGGTCAACAACAGGGTGGAGCTCTCTCAATCCTTCAAGCACCGAGGCATCCGTTGAGTAGCCGCTTTTGGTCTTGCGGGTGACCGGCAGCCTTAGCTCCTCGAACAACACTCTGGCTAATTGCTGGTGGGAATTGACATTGAATTGGTGCTTTACATTATTATATATGTCCGTTTCCAGCTTCTGCATTCGCTGCCCCAGCTCAACGGACATTTTGCTCAGCAATCGAGTATCCAGAGCAATTCCATTTCTCTCCATAGCTACTAAGGCGGGAACTAAAGGCATTTCTACTGCGGTGAACAGTTGGCACAACGCTTGAAGCCCTAGCTCCTCCTTCAAGCTATCTCTCAGGCTCCAGGTAACATCAACATCGCCACAAGCACAATCAGCAATTTGCTGTACTGTTAACGCTGCTCGCAGACCTTCCTTTTTCCCTGTGCTAACCAAGTCATCAAGAGATGGTATCTCTATGCCCAGCCTATTGAAAGCAAGTGCCTTAAGGGCCAAGTTCTTTTCGCCCAGCAGATGAGCGGCAATCATGGTGTCGAAGCTCAGATTCTCCAGCCTCATTGCATAATTGGCCAACACTGCCATACACTGTTTGCCGTTGTGGGCGATTTTGCCTATGTTCGGGCTCTCCAGGATTGGCCTTAGTTTAGCCATAACTTGAGCTAGTGGCAGCGGCTCAGGGGTGTCATTGCCAGCCGTTGGCTCCTTGTCGCTCTGACCCTGGACGAAGGAAAGGGGCAGCATCTCATGTTGCTCAAGGCGAACCGGACCAGGCATTCTCAACGGGATATAAGCTGCCCTTCCTTTGGCCGGCGACAGCGCAATGCCCGGCAACCCTGCTGTCATGGTTCCCTTACCGGCAGTTTCAACGCCGATGACTATTTCACTGACCGCCCCCAGTTGACCGATAAGCCCGTCCAGGGCTGCCTCATTGCTTACTAGTTGATAAACGCCTTTTGCAGGAGCAGGGCTCGTTCCCCTTTCTCGTGGCAACCTGGGAAGCAGCTTGATGAACTCAAGCTCCTGGAACAGCTTTACTACTTCATCGCGCTCATAACTGCTCACCTTGCAGGCTTCCGGATCCAGGGTAACAGGAACATCCTTGACTATGGTGACTAGCTGCTTACTCTGGAAAGCCTGAGATTGATATCGGCGCAGCGCTGCTTGCAGCTTATCTGGCGTCACCTCTTCGATGTGGTCATAGATGCCTTCGAGGCTACCGTATTGCTGGATTAGCCTGGTGGCTGTCTTCTCTCCAATGCTGGGTATACCAGGGATGTTATCCGAAGCATCGCCGCTCAATGCCTTGAGGTCGGTGATTTGTTCTGGCCTTATGCCATACTTCTGTTTGACTGCCTGTTCATCGTAGAGCATGGTATCGCTAAAGCTTCGCCTCGGGGCCAAGGCTTTTACCCTAGGCAAGACTACCTGAAGCATGTCGTTGTCACCAGTAACAATGATAGTTTCCAAGCCCTGCTCACTGGCCTGCAGGCTCAATGTGCCCAGGATGTCATCAGCCTCAAAGCCATCCATCTCGTAGACGGGGATATGGAAGGCACTCACTAGCTGATGCACGCGCCCTATCTGGTCTCTTAGTTCCTCTGGCGTGGCCGGGCGCTGTGCCTTGTACTCCTTGAACATCTCGTGCCTGAAAGTTGGAGTGGGACGGTCGAAAGCGACCGCCCAATATGTAGGTTTGAGCTCATTAAGCACCTTGAGCAGGGTACTGGCAAAGCCATAAACGGCGTTTACCATCTCCCCAGTCTTGGATACGGTCAACAGAGGCAAGGCATGAAAGGCACGATGCACCACCGCGTTGCCGTCAAACAGCAGCATTAACGGTCTCTCTTTGTTATGTTGGGACTGTTGAGACACCACCGCACTGACGCCATTATAGCATGTCTCCTCATTGTGGGCCCCTCCTTCCCCTTCTGTCATCGCGAGGAGCAGTCCCCTGCCAATCGGAGGAGGCAACGAGAAGGATTCCCTCTCAGCGACGAAGCGATCCCCACAATCGAGATTGCCACGCCTTCTCCCTTTCGCTCTGTTCAGGGCTCTGGATCACCGCAGTGACACGCCATCTATCGTGGTACCGGACAGCCATGCTATACTAAGGTCCTATGAATAAGGACTTACTGTCGGTATCCGACCTTGGTCCTGAGGAAATCGGCAGCCTCACAGAGCAAGCGTTGGTGATGAAGCTGGGGGACACGCCGTGTCTGCTTACCGGAAAGACTCTGGCTCTGCTGTTTGAGAAACCATCGCTGCGAACCAGGGTTAGCTTTGATATGGCGATGCATCAGCTAGGCGGGTATGCCATCTATCTGTCTCCACAAGAAATAGGCCTGGGGCAGCGGGAGCCAGTGGCCGATGTCGCCAGTGTGCTTAGCCGCTATGTTGATGGCATTTGTGCCCGGGTTTTCTCTCACCAGACCTTGCTCGCCCTGGCTAAGCATTCATCTGTGCCTGTAGTAAATGCCCTTTCAGATTGGGAACATCCCTGCCAGGCGTTAGCTGACCTGCTAACCATACATGAGATGAAGGGAAAGCTGGCTGGCCTGACGCTGGCATTTGTTGGCGACGGCAATAACGTGGCCAATAGCTTACTCCTGGCCAGTTCGCTTGTCGGCATGAATTTCCGGTTTGCTTCGCCACCGGGTTACCAAATCAACGAAGTGGTGTTGAGTCAAGCCCGGGGCTTCGCTGCTCACAGCGGCAGCCAAATCCAGATAGGCAATGAGGCTCATGAGGCAGTCAGGAATGCCGACGTGGTCTATACCGATGTGTGGACCAGTATGGGGCAGGAGGCCGAGGCAGAAAAGAGGCGTCTGGCCTTTTCTGGCTACCAGGTGGATGTTAAGTTGCTATCTTCAGCCAGGGAAGATGCTCTGTTCATGCATCCTCTGCCAGCCCATCATGGCGAGGAAATCTCCGCTGGGCTATTGGACGACCCGAGGTCGGTAGTCTTCAACCAGGCGGGAAACCGGCTTCACCTGCAAAAGGCATTGCTAGCCAATATGCTCGGCGGACTTAATTCAGGGGCAACAGACAAGTGAACGAATTCATCATCGCTATCGTGGGCAGGACTAATGTGGGCAAGTCTACCTTGCTTAACCGCCTGACGAGGAAGCGGCTAGCCGTTGTCGGTGACTTGCCCGGAATTACCAGGGATCGCGTTTTTGCCTCCATCTCATGGCAGGGACGAGAACTAACTCTGGTTGATACCGGTGGCTGGCAGATAAAACCACAGTCTAGCCTGGAGCAAAAGGTCAAGCAACAGGCAGAGGCAGCTATGGCTCAGGCGGATGTCATCATCTTTGTGGTGGATGCTCAGAGTGGGGTTATTGCTGCCGATGAAGAAGTAGCCGATATGCTACGCGCTGGCAACAAGCCCACAGTACTGGCAGTCAATAAAGTGGATTCTGCTCCACAGCAAACTGCCTTGGCCGATTTCTATCGTCTGCATATTGGCACGCCGTTAGCTATCAGTGCCTATCATAATCAAGGGATAGACGAGCTTATGGACACCGTGCTAGGCTTGCTTCCACCGGTGGCCGGTGGCTTCGAACAACCAGAAATGGCCAAATTGGCTGTCGTGGGGCGCCCCAATGTAGGCAAGTCAACATTGCTAAATGCCCTCTCGGGTGATGAGAGGGCCATTGTCCATGAGGCCCCAGGGACAACTCGTGATGCTCTCGATGCCAGGCTCCGTTGGGACGATAAGGAAATATTGCTGATTGATACCGCCGGTATCAAACGGCGAGGCAGGGTTGATTTTGGCATTGACTACTATAGCTTGCTTCGCACCCTTCAAGCTATCAATCGTTGTGATGTCGCCCTACTGGTAATTGACGCTACTGAACATATCACTGCTCAAGATACACACATCGCCGGCTACATTATAGAGGCAGGCAAAGGCATGGTACTGCTCGTCAACAAGTGGGACCTCGTTCCACAGATGCAGAAGCCAGGATTCAAGCGGCATCTGGAGCGACGGATCAGGTTTATGTCCTATGTGCCTACTCTTTACATATCCGCCACATTGAGGCACAATATAGATGGAGTTTTACCCCAAGCCTGGGAGGTATGGCAGGAAAGACAAAAGCGTCTACCCGACGCGGATGTTAGCATGGTTATCAAACAAGCGGTGAATAAGCACCTCCCACCTCGAGTCGGCTCCAGGCGGTTGCGTGTTGTCCGGGCTTATCAGCATGATTCTCGACCTTCAGCCTTTATTCTACAGGTCAATGATCCGCGTTTGGTCCATTTCTCTTATCAACGGTATTTGGAGAATGAACTTCGGCATAACTTTGGTTTTCGTGGCTCCCCGCTCCGGTTGATCCTCGCTGGGGCTAAGCGGCGAAAGTAACAGAAGGGTGGTGAAAACATGATTGTTGCTAGGTTTATTTCTGTGGTGGTTATTGCTTATCTTATTGGCTCTATTCCCTTTGGCCTGATCATAGGCAAGCTCAAGACTGGCATTGATGTCAGAAAACAGGGAAGTGGCAAGACAGGCGCCACTAATGTAATGCGAGCCGCGGGAACCAAGCTTGGTGTTTTGACTATAGTCCTTGATGTGGCCAAGGCTGTGGGAGCGGTCTTATTGGCTAGAGTCGTGGTAGCCAGCAGCGTTTTATCCGTTGGCAGCGTAACACTCCATTGGCAGGTAGCCCAAGTCATGGCTGGTCTGGCAGTGATAGCCGGCCACAACTGGCCGGTATTCGCCAAGTTCAAAGGTGGCCGAGGTGTAACTGCCTCTTTTGGCACATTAGCCGCTATCTATCCCCCAGCGGCGGTATTAGGGGCCGAAGTTATAGCTATATCAGCGCTGCATAGCCGGCACATGTCGGTAGGCTCCATACTGGGGGCTATGGCTGCCTGGTGTTTATTGGTGCCCTTGACCATCTATTATGATTTCCCTCCCATTTATCTGGCCTACTGCCTGGTGGTTACCGCCTTGCTTGTTTATCAACACCGTGACAATATAAGACGGCTGCAGCAGGGCACGGAACGCCGATTATGGTGAGGGAAAAAGCCGGCTAGCCTTAAACCATGCCCAAAGTTACCATCATAGGCAATACTACCTGGGGCAATACTCTAGCTGCTTTGTTGAGCGATAAAGGCATAGCGGTAAAGCTATGGGCACGCAATGAAGCTGAACTGGAAGAATTGAACCAAACAGCACACAGCTACTTTTCTACTGATTCCATTGATGAAGCCATAAACGGGGCTGACCTGGTAATCTGGGCGGTTCCATCGCAAAGACTAAGACAAAACGTCACTTGCTCCAAGCCTTACCTGAGCGATTCAATGTTGTTGATGAGCGCTGCCAAAGGACTGGAAATGGACAGCGGCAAAAGAATGTCTCAAGTAATGGCAGATGAAGTTCCTGTTGCCTTGAGACAGCAAATTTGTGTTATTTCTGGCCCCAATTTGGCCAGAGAGATTGCTCAAGGCCTGCCGGCTGCTTCGGTGATTGCTGCCCGAGATATGACCATTGCCGAACGGGCAAGAGAATTGATGAATTCACCCAAATTCTTTCTGTCTGCCAGTGATGATGTTGTTGGCGTCGAGCTGGGTGGAGCTCTAAAAAACATTGTTGCTTTGGGGGCGGGAATGGTGGATGGATTGGGCCTGGGCGACAATGCAAAGGCTGCTTTCATAACTCGGAGCTGGGCTGAGCTTGTTTCCCTCGGTGTAGCTTTGGGGGCTGAGGCAAGCACTTTTTATGGGCTAGCTGGCTTAGGTGACCTGATAGCTACCTGTGCCAGCACCTTGAGCCGCAATCATCATGTTGGCTACGAATTGGGTCAAGGTCGCTCCCTGAAAGAGATAGCCGCTTCCATGTCACAGGTTGCCGAGGGGGTATATACCACTATGGCAGTTCATCAGCTAGCTCACCGGCTAGATTTGGAAACACCTATCGCAAATCTTATCTATCGAGTTCTCTTTGAAGACCTTCGTCTAACTGAAGCCATAGCCACCTTTACTGGCTCCAGCGATGCCATAAACGCTTCCTAGGTATCCTAAGGTAGTTTCTCCTGCGGCAATGTTTTGGCCAGCTCTTCGAATAGCCGTCGTTGTTTTTCGTCTAGATGCCTGGGAGTGACTACCACCACTTTGACCAGCTGGTCTCCTCTCCCTCTGCCGTTGAGCTGCGGCACCCCTTTGCCTTTAAGGCGAAATACCTTCCCGTGTTGAGTGCCAGGTGGCATTTTCAGGCTTGTCCTGCCATCCAAGGTTGGCACCTCTACCTCGTTGCCTACTGCCGCCTGAGCAAAATTGATAGGCAAATCATAGAGGATATCTACTCCCTCTCTGCGGAATAAGTCATGTGGCTTCACTGAAAGGTCAATGTAGAGATCGCCAGGTGCTCCCCCATATAGGCCCGCATTTCCCTCGCCGTCAAGGCACAACCGATTGCCGTCATCCACACCAGCAGGTATATCGGCGGCCAGTTTGCGCTTTGCCTTCACCTCTCCTCTGCCATGACACTCAGAGCAGGGACTGGTAATTATGCTGCCGTTGCCTCCGCAGCGAGGGCAGGTAGTAATATGGCTGAAGCGGCCGAAAATGCTCTGCTGGACTCTTTTCAGCTGTCCTGTCCCACGGCACTCAGGGCAAGTTTGGGGACTTGTTCCAGGCTGACTACCTGTGCCGTGACACGAAGGACAACTCTCAATGCGTTGCACTTCAACTTCGCTTCGACAGCCAAATACTGCTTCTTCAAAAGAAAGAGCAAGGTAAGTTCGCAGGCTGGCCCCTTTCTGTGGAACACGTTGAGCAGTCCTAGCAAATGGACTGGCACCGAAAAAGGATTCGAAAATATCACCCAAGCCGCCAAAACCGAAATCTGGAAAACCTCCCAACCCCTCAGTGGGCACTCGACCATAGCGGTCATAACTACTCCTCTTCTCAGGATCCGAAAGGACTTGGTAAGCCTCGTTTATTTCCTTAAATTTGTCTTCCGCTCCCTGATTCTTGTTGTGATCGGGATGGTATTGAAAAGCCAACTTGCGAAATGCCCTCTTAATTTCCTCATCACTGGCCTTTCGAGGCAATCCCAACACATCATAATAATCCCGTTTTATTGCCATGCTTATTTAGCCTCAATCTTATAAGTATAGCCCTTAGGCCGCTATGTTGACAAATTTCCTACGCAGGGTTGTTCACCGTGGCCCACATGCTTTGCTCTCTGAGATGATATAATCGTCTCGCAGTGAAGCAGAAAATTGCTGAAATCCTGTGTAATTACCGGAAAAGAAAAATCGCTGATGAGAACCTGATTCCTTCGGCAGTGCTCATCCCTTTGTTTTGCAGGGAGGGGCAATGTCATGTGTTGTTTACCGAAAGGAGCAGCGAAGTAAGCTCCCACAAAGGACAGGTTTGCTTTCCCGGCGGAGTTAGGCAGCCAGGTGATTCTAGCCTTCTCCACACTGCGCTCAGGGAAGCTGAAGAAGAGATAGGGCTAAAAGCTGAAGATGTAGAGATCTTAGCTGAACTAGACGACAGCATGACCGTTAGCACCGGCTATGTTATCTCGCCTTTTGTTGCTTTCATACCTTATCCGTACCCTTTCAAGGTCAATCACCAGGAAATCACAGAAGTCTTCTCTGTCCCTTTGTCGTTTCTAGTAAACAGAGACCATCTGAAACAAGATTGCCAGATTATTGACAGCCAGGTTTTCACTACCCCCTGCTATGAGTACGCAGGGCATGTCATCTGGGGAGCTACCTCCAGGATTTTGAGGCAGTTCATTGAACTGATAAGGCCTGAGAGTGGGACTTCCTGCTGATCATTTCTTCTCTTTGGGCTTGACTTTGATTGCTTTGGGTTTAGCCTCTTCAGCCTTGGGTATACTAAGAGTCAGGATGCCTTCTCCCAAGCTTGCCTCAGCCTTGTCTCGCTTAAGTCCACCGGGTAGAACCATACTGCGCGAAAAAGCGCCGTAGCGCCTCTCTTGGTACAGGTAGTCTTCCTTCTTTATATCCTGTTCTCCTTTGGTCTCTGCCCTGATAGTCAAGGTGTCACCAGTAATATCAATATTGATATCCTCCGGCTTGAGACCAGGCAAAGCCGTCTTCACCACCACCTCACTAGGAGTCTGGTAGACATCTAAGGCTGGTGCCGCCGCCTCGCCAAGACTGGTTAGAAGGCGGGAAGGACGAACAAAACTATCCTCAAACAGCCTGTCCATCGCCTGCCTCAGACTCACAAGTTCGGAAACCGGTTGCCATCTTTGCATTGCCATCTGTATTGCCTCCTTTCTTTGTTTCTTATTCAGCCCCACTCCCAGGATCACCACTATTGTAAAAAACCTCACAAGGTTTGTCAAATTTTATCTCCAGACTTGACACAAATATTGAGTATGCTGTACAATCTATCCAAGCAAAAAAGTGGACGCTTAGAAAAAATGGCAAATGAGAACTCTGGTCGAATGTTGAGCCTGAACGAGCTCGCCGAAAACAATCTTGACAAAATCGACAAGGCTTGTGAAATCCTGTTCACCCTGCTCAAGCCAAGGCAGTCGCCAGCCTCAAGTTCAGAACCGCGATATGTCATCAGCGTTGCCTCCAGAATAGTGGGCATAGAAGCACATACGTTACGCTACTATGAGAGGCTAGGATTGGTACAGCCACGTCGCTCGGGAGGCAATACTCGACTTTATTCCCAAGATGACGTTGATCAACTATGTTGTCTCAAGTCACTCATGAGCGACTTAAGAGTTAATCTAGCCGGTGTGGAGGTTGCGCTGCATTTGGTGCGAAGGATGGAAGAGATGCAACAACGAGTTAAGGAAATGGAAGAGGAGCTCAAGCGACTTGTAGAAGGGGATGTAGAATCTGATTAGAATAACCGGAGGAATAAGATACAATGGAACAAGGAATAGGACCGATAACACCAGAAAAATTTACCGAGCAGGCACAGGAAGTCCTGGCAACATCGCAGGAGTTGGTCCACCGCTATCGCCAGAATCAGTGGGATGTGGAGCATATCCTATTAGCGCTGCTCGACCAACAGAGAGGAATCACCGGGGACATACTGAAAGAACTAGGCGTGGATGCTGAAGCAGTCAAAAGACAAGTGGAGAAAACCCTGGAAGCATCTCCCAAGGTAGCTTATGAGGGAACACAAATTTATGCTACACCGCGAATCCCTCGCCTTCTAGAAAATGCTCGTCAAGAGGCTGACAGGCTAAAAGACGAGTTTATCAGCACCGAGCATTTGCTCATTGCTATTGCCGGCGAGGGCAAAGGCGAAGCTAGCAGGATACTGTCTGAGTTCGGCATCAATCAAGAAGGGATTTACCGGGCACTGCGCAAAATTCGTGGCGCCCACCGGGTTACCGACCAGCACGCAGAAAGCAAATATCGCTCTCTGGAGAAATACGGACATGACCTCACTGAGATGGCTCGGCAAGGCAAGCTTGACCCAGTGATTGGCCGAGATGATGAAATCAAGCGTGCCGTACAGATACTTTCGCGGCGCACCAAGAACAATCCAGTGCTCATTGGTGATGCAGGTGTGGGTAAGACTGCCATTGCCGAAGGCTTAGCCCAGAAGATTGTTGCTGGAGACGTACCTGACTCCCTCAAGGAGAAAAGGGTGGTTGCCCTGGATATGGGTGCACTGGTAGCAGGAAGCAAGTTCCGAGGGGAATTCGAGGAGAGAATGAAGTCAGTCCTGGATGAGATTCGTCAGGCAAGTGGAGAGATTGTCTTGTTTGTCGACGAGCTTCACACCGTGGTGGGGGCAGGAGGTGCCGAGGGAGCAATTGATGCCAGCAACATGCTAAAACCAGCGCTGGCTCGCGGTGAACTGCAATGTATTGGAGCCACCACGCTCGACGAATACCGGAAGTTTATTGAGAAGGACAGAGCACTGGAAAGAAGGTTCCAGCCTGTTTTCATTGGCGAACCAAGCATAGAAGCAACCATAGAGATGCTTAGAGGCCTTCGCCCCAGATACGAAGCCCATCACAAGAAGATAAAAATCGATGACTCAGCCCTGGTAGCCGCGGCAAAGCTATCTCAGAGATATATCACCGATAGATTCCTGCCTGACAAAGCAGTTGACCTGATAGACGAAGCAGCCAGCAAGCTGCGTATCGATATGGACAGCCTGCCAGCCGAAGTCAAAGCATTGGACCAGAAGATCAAGCAGTTGTCTGATGAGGAAGAGGCTGCGTCACAACAGCGGGACTATCAGAAGGCGGCTGAACTGAAAGCAGAAAAAATACGCCTGGAGCAGGAACACGATAAGGCTAAGCTTGAGTGGCAGCAGGAAAAGAAACTTGATGACAAAGTGGATGAGGAGGATATCGCCCAACTAATCTCCCAGTGGACCGGTATCCCAGTTTCCCGAATGCTTGAAGCGGAAAGTGAAAAACTGGTGCACATGGAGGAAAGAATCCATGACAGAATAGTAAATCAAGAAGAGGCAGTGACAGCTATCTCTGAGGCCGTAAGGCGAAGCCGTGCTGGTCTTAAGGATCCCAAACGTCCTATCGGCAGCTTTATTTTCCTTGGCCCTACCGGCGTGGGCAAGACAGAGTTGGCACGAGCTCTGGCGCAATTCCTCTTTGACAGCGAGGAAGCCATAATAAGGTTGGATATGTCCGAGTATATGGAAAGGCATACCGTATCTCGCCTTATTGGCGCGCCGCCGGGCTATGTTGGATATGATGAGGGAGGCCAACTAACTGAAGCGGTGCGTCGTCGCCCCTATCGAGTTATCCTGTTTGATGAGGTGGAGAAGGCACACCCTCAGGTATTCAACATACTACTACAACTGCTGGAGGATGGCAGGCTTACCGATGGACATGGCAGGGCAGTGGACTTCAAGAACACGGTGGTAATCATGACCAGCAACCTGGGGACCGAGGAGTTTCAGCACCAGGCCATTGGCTTTGGCCACAGAGATGAAGCTGATGAAGAGAGAATGAGGAAAAACATAGAGAGTGCCCTGAAGCAAACCTTCCGCCCAGAGCTGCTCAATCGAATAGATGATGTCATCATATTCCATCCCTTGACCGAGCAGCAATTGAGGAGTATTGTTGACCTCCTTGTTCGAGAGACAGAACAGAGGTTGGCCGAGCAGGATATCAAACTTGACATCAATGATGACGCCAAGGCCTGGCTAGTGAAGAAAGGCTATGACCCGGTATATGGGGCTCGCCCCTTACGTCGAGCTATTGAGAGGTACGTAGAAAATCCTCTGTCCACCAAGATATTGCAGAGGGAGTTCAAGCAAGGAGATACTATAGGTATTAGCGTCCAAGAGGATGGTCTAGTGTTTGCCACTGCGGAAGTCACCCCGGCAGCAGCATGAACGATAGTCTCCCCAGGCAACTTTACTGTATAATGGGAGGTTGTGAAAAGGAAGCCGACCAAGCGGGAAGCCATAATCGGCGGCTTATCATTAGCAACTACCATAACCCTGTGTGTCCTCATTATCCAGCATCGAGGCTATCTGGACCAAATAGCTAGGTGGGGTTATCTTGGTTGCTTTATTGTTAACCTGTTCGCCAGTGGCACCATTGTTGTGCCCGGCCTTGGCGTACTGATTACATTCACGCTGGGCGGAGTATTGAATCCGGCAATCGTTGGCGCTGTGGCCGGAATTGGCGAAGCAACCGGTGCTGTTGGTGCCTACTTGACCGGCTATGGCGGCAGAGGGTTAGTCCGAGACAATAGCAGCGATCTTTATGTTCGCTTCACAAACCTAGTGCAACGCCATGGCTCCAAAGCTGTTTTGCTCATGGCATCTATCTTGAATCCCCTTTACTATCCCTTCGCTGTGTTTATGGGCATGCTTCGCTTTGGACTGACCAGGTTTTTCCTCATGACCTGGGCCGGAAGAACAGTCAAAAACATGGTTCTGGCCTATCTGGGATACTTTGGCTTGCGCTCCATACTGGAGTGGCTGGGGCTGAGCTTCTAGCTTGAATTCTGTCGGACTATCTGCTATGTTTTCCGTGCGTGGGGCTGTAGCTCAATTGGGAGAGCGCCTCAATGGCATTGAGGAGGTAAGGGGTTCGAATCCCCTCAGCTCCACCAAAAAGAGAGCCAAGAGTAATGGGGCGCAGGTCATCTCCACAATAAATAGGTTTGCCTCAATGCTTTGCCGGATGAGCGATGATGTTATATACCTCAACTGTGAGCCCGAGATAGCTGTTGCCGCCACGAAGTCTTCTATAAGGCAGCTGGCTATTTTTTATCTGCTCTCCTTCGCTATGGTCAATCAATTCCCAGTCCCGACGTCGCGTTAGCCCCAGGGCCAAAACTTACCACCGACACCTCGCTACCGCTTTTTGCGGATATCCAGCGATGCTCAGGCAGCAAGTGGTTTTGCCCTTGCCAACCTTGTGATTAACGAACACTACGCATTCTGTTGTTTCCGACATTTCTTTAGCTTACCTTGTGTTATTAGTTCTATTTATCTGGTTGGCCTCCGCCTTCAATCTGTATATCTCATCTTCAGTGAACAGCCTCCATCCCCTCCTATCCCTGTGTTCAGCTTCGCTGAATATGCCTTCCTTGAGCCAGCGAAAAAGAGTGTTCTTACTTATACCAACCATTTGACAGACTTCACCGGTTCTACGGTAGGTTTGACCATTTACTGTAACAGGCATATTTCTGAGCCTCCAACGCTATTCTGCTACTTCCAGATATCTTTGAGTATCCCCGGACATAATTTAGACTATATTCGCTGTGCTGTGAATCACCTACAGGTACTGTTTTGGCTGGCCTTTTTGTAAGGCAACTGAAGTCCTGTCGCTGTTACACAAGCGGTGCTTCTTTAGTCCCACATATGAGACAAGTATTTCCATTAGCATCAGTGCCATGGGGCTATTCTTTGGTTTTTGTCCTGCCCAGCATGCTCAACAATTCGTTTTGTTAGCTCGGAACAGTCCGGCCTTTTGAATGCCCCCAAGCCGACATTGCACGCTCACTACTGTTCTATAGTCGGCCATCACTCAGGCCAGAAGACATACGAAGGTTACGGCAAGAAAATACAATATTGACCCCGATAGCATGAAAAGCGCAGCATCTGCCCTGTTCGAGCACGCTCATTCGCTGAAGGAAGTCCGGTTCTTGCTTCGCAGGCACAAGAATCCTGCTAATCCATTAAGCTACAGCAGCACGCTCAGAAGATATCAAAAACTGTGGGAGTCAGTGCAGAAATAGAGATCGAGTGAGGCTTTCACAAATTCGGCGTGGCCCACGCGGTTTCTGTGTTCAGGCATGGTCAAACAGAGACACAATGTGGCTTAATGTTCGGCAGCTTCTGAAGTTGATGGGCTAAGGTACTGCATCACCGGCTTCATGTCTGTTCTTGTTACGATTTCACCTAAGATTGTATACGTGCCAATAGCTACTGTACGAACGTCGAATAGCGTGACCTCGCTATGAGCTTTACAATCTAGCTCATACAATGTGCCGATGGAGTGATATATGCGTTCCATCTCGGCACGTAGATAGGCCCCCATTTTTCCAGTAATACCCTTTTGATGCAGATACGCACCCAGGCGATTCACGTAGTCACTCTCGGTTACTCTTAGTTTACCGTCCTTTCCTTGGCCTGGCAGATGCTCATAGGTTTCACGCTGGTCACGCCACAAATATGTCGCTAAATCGTGAAGAGTGTCCCGACAACTCCACATAGCAGCCCTCCAATCTTGGGCATTTTGGGAATTCAGACCGTTCCGGATTGTATCTAGACGTTCCGCAAATCCGATGGTCGCCAGATGTTCTTCGACCTTCGCCCGGTATGCTTGCCAAACATCTTGCAATGTATCGCCATAGCGTAGTATGGAGTATGAATTTGATGCAAAGTCGAACACAAGATTCTCTATACTGGTTAGAATGGCTTGGAAAACTTGCTTATCGTAAACAGACACTTGCTCAGTTTGAACGGTCTTGTGGCGAAAGCCTATGTATTTAGGTGATTTCTTACCAGAAGATTCAACATAGCCAGATTGGGCTTCAGATAGAAGCCAGTCAACACCTGCCCATACATCCATAGCAATATACTCAGTTGGTTCTTTCTTTGTGCTGAATTGGTCTTCTATAACACTGTCTAGCGTTGTGTAAATCCCACCAACAGTGAGCCATTTGGTATGCCCCTTGATGTCTTTACGATACCAAGGTAATGCAACTTCACTGGGGTAGCCATATAACTCATGGTGAAACCAACTAAGTTGTTCACTCCAGCTAAGCATCTCGCATACGTGGGCACACCGGCGCAAAACATTCTTTAGGTCGACATGGCCACTGAAGAAGCCGTCTAAGACCGCTTTCAAGAGATCGATGGCTTCATCCTGTGGCTTACTCATGTGAATATCATAACACGTTCAAAAGTCTATCTGTTTTACGAAATGACGAAGCGTTCAACAAGTTGAGTTCGCTCCACAAGTAGGGATGACCTGCTTACGGTGTCCATTGGCATAGGGGGCTACTCTCCTCGACTACCCAAGGAAAGGTACCCCAGCTCTCTCCGGGTGTGAGAATGAAGAAATTATCTGCAATATCGAGATTGACCTCAATTGACTCGTATTGGATAGTCATCCCGCCGCTTTGCTCATTAGTTGATATCGCCCGGAACGGGATGCGAACGCCGTACACCTCCCGGTAGTCTTCGTATTCGGTTGTCACAGGTATGCCAATACCCCCTTCTTGAAGGACCACTACTGTAGATTTGAGCACATCACCTGTGGCAGTGTCGACAAATATGGTTACTGGCGGCAGATCCCCGCGCTTCAACTCCAGCACATATACCTTATCTCCATCGAGATTATCTGAGCGAAGCACTTGTATTGAGTCATAGAAGTCGCGCCAGTCACCATCCATAGACGCAGGATGGTCTCGTTTCGCCTGTTCGAGGAACTTGCCGTGAAGCTCATCAAACGGTCCAAAGCTGGATTCAACCCAGGCCTGGTCACCATTGAGTGCCGTGCGGCTGTGGCCGTATTTACCATAGTCAGAGTCTACACGATACCGCTCGATGCCGGAGACATACATAGAGAAGGTGCCCTCGACTCCGGACTGAGCGCTATAGAGCGTACCGTTGATTCGATAAGCCCCCATCTCCTCAATGGCCGCCTTACGACCATCAGTATCGCGCAATGCAACGACTTCCTCTACTGTTGGCAATAACTCGCCCTCTACCCTGGGCATCAGGTACTCTTCCCCAGCCTGGTAGTATGTCAACGACTCGATCTGCCCATCAGGTGTTTCATTGAACCTCAGGGTGAAGTCCTCTGAGACCCGGAAAACCCATATACCCTCTTCGTCTGGCGGGTACATCTCGTAAACCATCTCCCCTGGCCAATCGACAGCGAGGCGGTTGTTTTGAATGAGCACCTCAGCAGTAACACCCAATTCCTCAGAGTGGTAACTGCCAAGATACTTCTGCAGCTCTTCGAGGGGAATCTCCGGCGCAACCTCGACACCTTCCCGTGGCAGCTCGAAGGTAAGGCCCGCCTGGTATAGCTTCATAGCGGTGACATTACGGGTGTCATCCCGTTGAAATGATATCGCGACTTCATCGCTGATGACGAAGTACCACTTGCCTTCTTCATCGGGGTCCTTGAGTTCGAAGATTTGCTGACCAGGTACATCCACGGCGAGACGGTCGTTCTGTATGAGCACCGTGAACTCCGTATCTTCAAATTGGCCGAAGTCGGCAATATACTTGCCGAGATAAGGCTGGTACTCTTCAGTCATATCCGCGGCGTCAGTGTCCTTCCACTCGCCAAGAAGAGCTTGCCAGACCATGTTGATTGAGAGCTGCTGTAGTGGACTGACGGAAGCATTAGTAAGCAGCACGAAGCCAAGGTTGGATTCGGGCAGTAGAGCCACCTCCGCCGAGAAGCCGTCGACGTTGCCACCGTGTTCGACAACGGGTTGCCCCTCCCATTCCCGGAGCATCCAGCCGAGGCCATAGCTTACTCCGTCGGCGATTTCAATGTGGCTCGTCCAGGTTTCATTGAGCTGTTCTTCGCTAATCAGGCGCTGGCCTTCATACTCGCCGCGGCCGAGCAGGAGGCGCAGCCACTGGGCCATGTCGAGGACGTTGGAGTTGATAGCCCCAGCCGGGCCTATGTTATCTAAACTACGCATGGGTTTATCTTTGTAATCCTGCAGGTCCTCGTCCCACAGATAGCCCAGTGAGAGACGAGGATCGGTTTGGGCCTGGGTTATGGATGTGCTTGTACTGTTCATCCCCAGTGGTTCAAGGATACGGTCAGCAATCAATGTATCCCAGTCTGTACCTGCGGCTTTTCCAGCAGCTACTCCTGCAGCCAGGTACATGACATTGCTGTAGTAGAACTTCTCACGGAAACCTATCCACGGCTCGGCTGCAGTGGCGGCGAGAAGCACATCCTCACGCGGGATTTCGCCGCTAGCAAAGAGGAGCCCCATCCGGACAAAGCCAGTGCGGTGAGATAGCAAATCGCGTATGGCAACCTCAGCGCTTTCATCATCACTTTCTATATCAAGCGTAAAGTACGGAATGTATTCCGTTATCGGATCGTCCCAGTCCATTTTCCCATCATCGACAAGCATGCCAATGAGCGTGGCAGTGAAGGATTTAGTGGACGAGCCGATGGCCAAGATTGTCTCAGGCGTCACTGGCGTTTCTGTTTCAATATCCGTCACACCAAAGCCGCGTGCGAGGACAACTTCGTCGTCCTTGACAACAGCGATAGCCATACCTGGGATATGTAGTGCCTCGCGCTGCTGTTCAAGCTGTTTGACCAGACGGTCAAGCCGCTGCTCTAATGATACCGGCTCTGTAGTTGTGGCAGGGCGAGCACAGGCTGACACCAGCGTAATTAGAATGAGCACGAATGCCAATAACTTTCTCACGCTTTACCTCCCAGCAGGGCAACCCGCATGACTCATCAATCCTATCAGTGATTACATGCCCCTGTCATCTGGTTGTTAAGCCTTCAGATTGCACTTTATAGCGTTGTGTGCAACAACCTTTTACTGACCAGAATATTTACACTTGGGCTTTGTTCTTACGCGGGCAATTTGCGATGCGATATCAGTTGCTAGTACAGTACCCATAAGAAAAGAAGTAGCTATGAAACACTTCGTCCCAGTCAATAATTGCGTTCTACTATTTATGACTTTAGCACTTGCGTTTGCTACTGCCTGTTACAGTGAAACAGGCAAATCAACACCTAGTGCGGATAGGTCGGGTGACTCAATAGCGCGAGCCAAGCCAGGTGAAATCCGGCTTACTCATATTCATTCTCCTGAAAACGGTAACATCGCTGTTCGTATTGATGTGCCGAACAAAGCAAGATATCCAGAAGGTGCACCAATCGTTGTTGTTGCCTCAACCTGGTTTGTAGAGAAATACAACTATGACGAAGTAGAGTTTCACCTTGTATATAATCCTGTTGAAATCGGCGCTATAACGGTCTCCAATCTCTGGCCGGGTAAGACCGACCCGACAACAAAGATCAGCAGTGAAGGAAAATATGATTATGGCGGTCCTGGTAGCCTGGCGTCACTTCGAGATACCATCCGCTTTGCCTTGGGGAAAATACCCGACGTTGAAGGACACTATCTTCATGAAATAATTGATGTTGACCCATTATATGATAATATGGGTATGTTCGCTTCTTCTCATGCCGGTGTAGTGTCGACTAATGTTATGGCTTATTACGGGGAATCGTTCCCCAGCCTGAAATACTTCGTCGGCAGAGAGAATCCAACCATGTCGGAGATGTATCCTTTAGAGATAGGGCATTTTGACGACCGTCACCGACCCATCTACAATCCATACTATCATCACGAAGGATACACACCTACGAGTATCGATGTGGACTACTCTTATCTTGGCTGGGTACAAAACGAAGAGTATCCGGAAGGAAGGCCGTATTTCGAAGTCCCGGGCGACAGAGACTATGTATTGGATAACAAAGGCCCAAACATTAAGGGCAAAAGGTATTTCTCGGATGCACTAACTCAGGCACTATTAGATAATGGGGTGTTTACAGCCGATGGTTGGCCCGACGATCTCGCAACTCCTTCCGAAACTGGGAACTTCTGGCCTTACCGCATTACCGTACACAACTATGAGGCTATCGGTGAAAAACTACCGGAGCTTAGGGTTATGTTAGTCTTTGGGACTTATGACCATGTTCAGGCAGCACCGGACAAACCACATATCAGACAGGCCTATGATGGTTTCCGTAAAAGAGCGGGATTATGGACTTGGTTAAACTGCGATTTGGTCTATGTTCAATCGGAAATCCATGCGAGTGCCAGCATCAAAGACGGATTCCCTGACAACGTAGCCAATACGGAGCCGAGGGATTGGTATACAGATGCAGCGTCGTGGGGATTTGCCGGGAAACTGGCTGGTGAAATGACTGCCAGAACAATTCCTTTGGCTGGAATCGCCGAAATGGCAGACCGAGTTCAGGCCAATATATGGAGGCCGAATCTGGATGCCGTGGTTGGCAATCCTAACGAATGAACCAAGCAGAATATCAGTACATCCGTAAAGCACAAAATAACTGCGCTCTGCTTAATAACTCACCTATAGAATTGACAATCGGGCGCTATGTGTGCAATACACTGCATCTGGTGGAGCGGAGAGATTCTGAAACACGTGACACCATTGACATCAATGGTGAAAACACTATAATCTGACTTGAAGCGGATGCTGGGCAAAATGGGCACTTCATCCCTGAGAAGAAATTAAAGACGGGGGTATAGACATGGGTACTAAAGGAAGAAAAAGTGTGAAGAAACCCAAGAAGCAAATATCAGAAAAGAAAGCACAGAAGGCAGAACAAAAGAAGAGATAAACGTACTCACAATGCGAGTCAAATCGTGCTGACACTGAGGCATGACGTTCGCGTGTTTGTTTGGCAGGGCACTTCCGTTCACTCTGTGCGAAAGTAGCTCGCTTCTTTGCCATCCGCCGCAAGAATGGACTTGTGCAACAGCCACCAGGGTTAACCAGTGAGGCTGAAGGCTATTTCGAAAGTTCTGTCTATTGTACCCCCGGCTCGACAGGTCTTTGGCATAGGTTTTCACCATAGCTACGTCCACCTGTGGAATACCTTGGGCTACCATGCCAGTTTCTATCTGCACCCCTGCATCGGATTTTCATAATCGTCCCGCTTCCCCTCGCCCTTTGAGCGTAGTCGAGTATAGAACAATAGTGGGCATGCAACGTCTGCCTGGGAGCATTCAGAAGACCGGACTGTCCCAAGCCAACAAAACGAATTGTTTACCAGTTCTGCAACCGCCAGCCTCACGGGTTGAAATTGGAACTGAGAAAGGCAGTCACTTTTCTGCTAATGGAAGGATACCATGCCCATATGCTCGCATGGCCAGCCGGAAGCCACATGATCGCAGGTTTGCCGGATGCCTCCCAAAATTGGAGTGTCGCTCGCCTGGGGATATACTTATCCCGGAGTGCGTTAATCATCAATATCGGACGCTTCTGAAGACGATGGGCAAAAGTCATAGGGTCAGTCAGGAAACACTGCTTGAAGGGAGTAACGTTCTCAAATCCTCTTTCAGCCACATCAGCAAGATACTGTGGGTAGTAGGTGTGCGCTTGACGGCATTCCGCTCTACTACAAATGGGGCCCTTCCTGAAGGTGTCAGCCTTACTCTCCCAAGTGATTGCTTCAGAGTTACCCCCCATCGCAATAAACACGCCAGCCTTAAGGCGTTCCTCTATACCCATCGCTATGGCAGAAATGAACCCGCCAAGACTTATGCCCATCACTGCTAGTTGTTCATGATTTATCTCTGGTCTACTGTATGCCCAATCGACTACCTGGCCCACTTCAATAACTGAAATGCGGTAGCCTTCAAACCATTCCTCGGAAGTGAGGGCGGGCATTCGCTTTCTTACAGTCTCCGGCATACGGCTAGAGTGGAATAGCGAGTATAGAACAAAACAGGCTATTCCCCTATTGACCAGGGTTCGTGCTAGAAGTTTGCACGGGATTACACTAAGGCCTCCCAGGCCATGAAGGATGATGGCCAAAGGAATACTGTTCGCCTGTAATGGCCGGAAGTACTCGCCTCGGGCAATTTGACTCTCCTCAGAGAGTGTGGGGTATGGTGTGGAGAACTCAACCGAACGTCGCGACCACTTCGAGTTTGCTTTTTCTTCCCCTAGGGTGAAGCTCAGCTCACTCCTGGAATACTGGTATGGATTCACAGCCCAAGCATTATACTACTTCATGGGCTACTTGAAGGCAACAAAATGGCGGTTCGTGAAATGAGACAGAGCACTGCCCCGATATGAAATCATCAACCCAGCATAGTTGAACAAGACTGACTTCTGTTGACTCTGCCGAGTCAGTTGCTTTCTGCCTTGTTCCGATAGCACTGTCAGTATAGAATGGAGTTGGCGGAGGAAATGGAGCGAGAAAAAACCGCCGCGGAGATAATCATGACGCTTATACCAGCTTTCGAAATAGGTGTTTGGAATGCTTGGATTCTCGTGCTTTACGCTTTGCTGATTGTCTTCTTGCTGCCTGTAATTAACAAGAGCACTAAGGAAACAGGTGATATTGCCATTGCGTCTGTATATAACAAAAGGGAGATGGTAATCCTTTACTCTTATCATATTATCGTTTTCGTGCTGCTTATATATTCCGTTTTCCTGCCACTCAAATTGGGCACAGTCTGGTTTTATGCAGGTTTCCCCATCGCTCTGTTGGGACTGGCCATTTACACCATGGTTATAGTGAGTTTTGCCACTACTCCTCTTGACCGTGAAGTCCTGGCCAAAGGGCCATATCGCTATTCAAGGCACCCTATGTACCTCAGTTCATCTTTGGCCTTTATAGGAGTTGGTGTAGCCTGCGCATCATGGCTTTTCTTGTTGCTTTCAGTAGCGTACACGGTTTTGTCGCTTATCTCTGCCGTTCCGGAAGAGCGCTTTATGCTTAAGAAGTACGGCGACGCCTATCGCAAATACATGGATAAGACCCCGAGATGGGTGGGAATACCGAAATCGCATTGAAATAGGCAAGCCCAGCTGACATTTCTCGGTTCATCAATCTTCTCGACTGACCGTATAAGGTGTGTACCTCATGACCGGCCAGATAGACAGTTCACGGTTATGAACATCTGGGACAATGAGGCACAGGCGAACGCCTGACCGCGAAACCCCGAACATCAGAAGGTCGTAGCGCAGTTGAAGCCGCTACTTAGTGGTGTTCCCGTGCGAGACGCCTGTAAAATCCGTACCCACCAATTTGCCTGGGGCATTGGCGCTGCCGTGCTGACGATTTTCGCACCCAGAAGCACTTGACGATTACTCAGATTGTTAAGGGTTAGGCCAACTATGCCAGTATCTGCATTTCCCCATAAATTCATCTACAGCTTGTGCTAATCATAATTCGTCCCCATCATCATAACTGCTTAGCAATAGCAAACTTGATCTGAAGGCAGATAAGCTGTGTAATATCCGAAGACGGGGTCATCTTGAGGCTACAATATATCCAGCGATGAGAATTAGAAGACCACCGACAAGCATGAGTGGTGTGGGTTGCTGGGCTAGAAAGAGAAAGCCAAAAACTACGGCGCTTGCGGGCTCCAAATAAGTGAAAACTACTGCCTTCTGAGCCTTTACTATTCCCAGGCCTTTAAGGTAGAGTGTAACGGCAAATCCTGTGTTGAAGACGCCCAAAACCAGCAGAAGTATCCATGAAGCTAAATCTGGAGAAAAATCAGTGCCTATTGCGAAGGGAAAGAGGAAAATTGAAGCTACAGAGTAAGAATAGAATGCTACGACTTGACTTGAAAAGCTGGATAAAGCCCTCTTAGACGCGATGATAAATCCTGCATAGGCGAGGCCCGCAATGAGCCCAAGAGTTATTCCCAAAAGATTAAGGTGACTAATCTGAAGATTCTGCTGATATGAAATGACTGCTATTCCTGCCACGGATATGGCTAGCGCAAGCAGGGTAGATTTCTCAAGTTTCTCCTTAAGAAATAGGGGGGCAAGTAAAGCTACGAAGATGGGTGCCGTGTAATTTAGCAGGACCGCGTTGGCGATCGCGATGAGTTTCATCGAATGGAAAAGCAACGTCCAACCCAAGGCGAGCAGCAAGCCTAAGCCCAGCATAACCCTCCAGGACCTAGCAGCACTCATCGTTTCAGGTTTTCGAGTCAAAAGTACTATAGGCAGGAGGGTGAGGCTGGCAAATAGAACCCTAAAGAAAGCGATAGCGCACGCGTCGTAAGGGACGCGGTTTACAATTACACCATTAGAACCCCAGATGATAGCTGCCGCAGCCACATAGGAGTATCCCAAGAACTTTGAATTGAATTGTTTCAGCACAACTACTCCGGATTTATCAAGCTGGAAACGGACGTTATCCATTATATACTATGACTTATCGCCGTCTCTTTCGTGTGCAAGGCTGCAAAGTTGTAGCCTTAGTCGAGGGATTGGGCCATTCGGCTGTCGGTATCAGTTCACAGCCCTCATTACACCTCTTAGCGGATTGTTCAACTTCAGCCAATGATACAATGGAGGTATGCCGATCAATCCCGTTTACTACTTCCTAACATGGGCGCCATAATGGAATTCTGTTAGGGCCAGTCAGGGCCGCTTTCAGACTTTGTTCACACAGGTACAAAGGAGAGGCCTCAAACGAAGAAGTCTATCCTTGCTGCCATACTGAGCACGGCATTCCTGCTACTGGGTTGCGGAAGTGGTCATAGCTATATTGAAACCCTGCCCAATGAAAGGCCGGGCGCAAACTCTTACGCAACGATTGTCGAAGATTTTGACTTAGTGATGCCTTCTGGTAACAGAGTCTTCGGTATGATTCGACGACCCGACCGAACAGTCTACGCCAACCAGTCCTTTGCTGAAGCAGACAAGTTCATCGGCAAATTCCGGGGAAGGTACTTGAGACTACAGGCAGAGTGGGATCACTCGCAGCCTCCTAGCAAACCAGCCGAGATTCCTATGTTTCATCAACCCCCTATGTGGTGGCAGGGCAAACACACCGCAGATATGGTCAATGCTGCCGTTGCCGGTGGTGTACCCTGGGTACTGGTGAATCTTCCCGAACACGGTAACCAAGTCAACGCAACCTACGATGCTGATAATCAGCCATTGCACTTACCCGGAGAACTAGCCGATAAACCATGGGGAGTGCGCCCTGTTCTGGAGATGGCAAGAATGGACTAGTTCCGCGCTGGCCAGCTTCATACGGTAATCAAAGTGGATTTTCTCGCTACGCAATAGCCTAGAATGTGCAATCGCTTCAATGCTTGACTCCAGTTGACCATGCGTGGCTGTTGCAGTCGGGGCGCTCTGCGACTACAACACTAAGAGTGGGCTAACTGCAAGGCCAAAAGGTAGACTAAAATTTCTTTGTTCTGTTCACTGAGGCCCACCATTTTGGTAATACTGTTACCCCAATTTGGCTCCTGATTCATCGCCAGTTCATAAACTAGTCCACTTCTATATTGTACTATCTGTAATAGTGTTACCAAATCTATCCTCCATACTACCCATCCGAGGGTGGTAATTCCCTTAGATATTTTGCCAGGGGTATTGACAAACGCAAAAAGACAGTGATACTATATATGATATCATTTGTCCTAAGGAGGGCGGCAAATGCTTTCAGGGGGTAAATTCAGAGGATGGCTAAAAGGGGAAAGTTGCTGGCTAAAGCCAAGACCAACCCTCAAAACATATCATTCCAGGAATTGGAAGCCTTAGCAGCGGCGTATGGCTTACCTCTCGAGCCCGGAGGTAGTCATTATGTCCAGAGATTGCCTGACGGCACGAAGAACACTATAAAGAGAGAAGGCGACAAGGTAAAGAGGTGGTATGTTCAAGACGTGGTGGAAGCTGTTGAGATGTTCGGCCAGAAGTAGAAAGGAGGTAAATGGTGAAAAGGAGAGTAAAGGGGCAAAAAGGCATTGAATATTACATGCAATTGCCATATTCAATTTTGTTGCATGAGGTTGACGATGATGCTGAGAGATACTGGATAGCGGAAGTTCCTGAACTCCCCGGCTGTAAGTCGCACGGTTCAACCGTGGAAGAAGCTGTTAAGAGTGTCGAAGAAGCAAAGAAAGACTGGATATTGGACAGTTTAGAGAAGGGCGAAGAGGTGCCGATCCCAGTTGAGAGAGAGAGATACAGCGGGAAGACTCTCTTACGAATGTCTCGGTCTTTGCACCGTGCTCTATCGTTGATGGCTGAGGCCGAGAAATTGAGTTTGAACCAGCTCATAGTGACAATACTTGCCAAAGAGATTGGTGGATTCAGCGTTCTCAGCCATGCTGAGGAGAAGATTGATAATTTGTTGGGTAGAATCAGTGATGTTCTTGAGGAAGCAAGGTCCACGTCTTTGAAACTACTCCGTATCTTGGTTCAACCATATGGGGCTGAGCAGTATTCTGTAGTTGGTACCGATCCCAACATTGCGGCTCAAGTTTACGTTGACGCTACGGCATTACTGCGTGAGGCTGCAAGCACAGCTTCGCCACTTGAGGAGTATTATGGCCCTATCCTCCAGCCCCTGGGATGGAAAAGAATCAACTTTGGCACTGCCAGAGTAAAGGGGAGTGAATCTCCAGATGAAGTCGAAAGTAGGGAGAAGTAAACCGAGGAGAATATGGCGTTGAAAAACATCACAGATTTGACGGTCGCACAAATCAGGATATTTCCGGTGGACGTTGTGCCCATCAGCATGATAACAACTAAGTCATGTGTTGAGAAAGTCAGGGATGCATTGTCCATTGGCGAAGTTGAGGTACGTCCCTTTATCGAAGCTAAGGAGGTTTTTCTTTTTCGCAAGGGAGAACTTAAAAGAGAAAATAGGCTAATCGTCGTCAAGAAAATCGAGATAGACGCGAGAAGAATAATCATCGAAGTTGAGGGAACATCCAAGGACGGAAATGAAGTCTATGAAGTCTTTTTGTCGATAGTGGCTGCAGTAGCTAACGTCGATCTAGATGGTCTGCGTACACCTCTTCTTGTAGCTGAGACGACGCAATGTGTAGTAACCCTAGATTTCACCTTTGATGCTCTCTTTAGCGACGCTTTCATAGAGTTCTTGAACTACAAGGTAGAGAAGGAAGCCTGTAGTAATCTGGCCCGAGCTTCAGTAAGACCACTTGCAGCTACAGCTGAGATGACGTACGAGGTAGTAGACAAGGCCCTTGTAGATAACAAGATTACTATGAATCCTAAGCAATTCAGTATTGCTCCGAGACCCGGAGCGCCCCCGGATGCAAGGAAATACATCATTTCTTCACCATTTGATTCTGATACCCATCTCAAGCTAGTTGACGAACTGAATAAGGCGATTTTGGCAGTCAGTAAAACGGATTGAACCTCTAAAATCTGTTGGTTTGCCGAAGCGGGACAAGTTAACAGAGATGACGATGATGGACATTAACATCGCTAAGTTTGAGATACCAATTCATATCAGGAAGGCTTTTGACCAAGGCAACATTGACAAAGTGTACGAAGCAATGTATCTGCTTGCCGATGAATTGGCTGCAATTGATACCAAGAAATATATGGCAAAGAAACCTTCGGAGTACTTCGAGGAAAAGATACAAGAAATGAGGGGTACCGGTGCCAAGAAAACGAGTTGGTCATCTCGGGTGTCGAAGCAAATCTTCAGCTACAGAGAACGGAGATTCAAATATCACATGGATAACATGTACAGGGTCTTAGAGCTCTACGTCAGGTCGAAGACAAAAGTGGAGTGAACCCCTGAGACTGGACACAATGGGTTAGGAATATTAGGAAGGTCTGGCAGGGTCAGAGTATAATCGAAAGGAGAAAGGACCTTGCCATGAGGAATCAGAGAAGTTTCAG
>Ga0315533_1000410_pt1 | contig 37539 bp, 29 predicted proteins | sample SalMarSW160130MG_FD_203081 | JGI IMG/M metagenome (GOLD analysis project Ga0315533, IMG submission 203081) | Salt marsh sediment microbial communities from the Plum Island Ecosystem LTER, Massachusetts, United States - Salt Marsh Sediment SW1601-30 ...
GCTCTGGAGGCTATTGCCGCCGATGGCATTGATGAATACTATGACTATGAATTTATAAAAGAGGCTGGAGGGCCAATACAGCTTGATTTGTCTATGATGTTTAGGCAGTTGGTTGATGATGTTGAGAATGAGTGGGATGCAAGTATCCTTTCAGCTAAGTTTCATAACACCCTTTGCATCGCCCTGCTGGCGATGGCTAAACAAACCAGAGAAAGTACGAAACTTGACACCGTTGCATTGAGTGGCGGCGTGTTTTGTAATCGGTATTTAACGAATCGGTTGATTCAGCAGTTAAGAGAAAACGGTTTTCGCGTATTATTTAATCGAGAGGTCCCGGCCAATGACGGCGGCCTATCCATCGGCCAGGCAGCAATAGCAGCATATCTTGCATCTTGTGATGTGTGAAGCATGATTTATATTCGGTTCACACTAAACTTCTTCCTGCCGCAATGGCAACGGAACACTCAAGTGCCAAGAAGTTAACCAACAAACCCAAAACGCATCATTTTAACCACTTTCAAACCAAAGATTGACCGGGAACGTAACAAACAATAGAATGTGTGCGAAATTTTATAACACTGTTTTAATATTGAATCGAGCGACCCATGCTTCGCCTTTGGCTACGTCCTTCGACTTCGCTCAGGACAGGCAGGGCAGGCGAGCGACGAGAGACAAAAATGTGTTTAGCGATACCGGCAAGGATAGTAGAGTTGGAGAAAGATAACGCGGTTGTTGATGCGATGGGCAACCGCTGGCGGGCTAAGACTACACTGCTGCCGGAAGCTAAGCTCGGTGATTTGATTCTGATACATGCCGGTTTTGCCATCTCACTGGTTGACGAAGAAGAAGCAAAAGAAACCTGGGAACTGCTTGCACAAATCAACAATTTTGAAGAAACGCCGAATAAAATCTCAGGATAAAAAAGAAAGCATAGAGGGATATCGGGACATCAGAAAATCAGGATACCAAGGAACGAGTATCCGGTTGCGGTTGCGCGGCTCGTATCGGTTGCGTTGAGCGTAAAGCGTCTTTAAAACGTAACCGAAAGACGATAGACGAAACGAATAGCGCAACCTGGTGCTTACTACCTGATAACCTGATTCCCGGATAACCTGAACCGCAAGGCACAAAGTTATGTCACGTGAGATGATAGCCATTCTGGATTTCGGCAGTCAATACTGCCAGTTGATAGCAAGGCGAGTTCGTGAGCACAACGTCTTTTCCCGTATTTACCCTGCCGGTATAAAGGCTGAAGAATTGTTAAAGCAGCCGGTCAAGGGCTTGATACTGTCCGGCGGGCCGGCAAGCGTTTATAGCAAAAACGCTCCGAAGTGTGATGAGAAAATCTTTGAATTGGATGTTCCGATTTTAGGTATATGCTATGGAATGCAGCTCGGCTGTAATATTTTGGGTGCGCCGGTCACCGCGGCCCAGAAGCACGAGTACGGCAGGACAAATCTGTCGATTCTCGAAAGAAGTGGTTTGTTTGCAAATATGCCGGACTCAACCTTAGTCTGGGCCAGTCACGGCGACCAGGTCGGCAAATTAGACAAAGATTTTATCAAACTGGCAGAGACAAAAACCTGCCCCTTTGCCGCGGTAAGGCATAAAAAGAAAAAATTCTTCGGCGTTCAATTTCATCCGGAAGTTACGCATACTCCTAAAGGCTCATTGATTCTGAGAAATTTTCTTTACGATATCTGCGGCTGCAGCGGCGACTGGAAAATGAGCGATTTTGTCAGCGAAACAGTGGAGGCTGTTCGTAAACGGGTCGGCAGCTCCAAAGTGATATGTGGTCTGAGCGGCGGTGTCGATTCATCGGTTGTGGCTTCATTGGTTCATAAGGCTATAGGAGATAACCTTATCTGTATCTTTGTTGACAACGGCTTGTTACGAAAAAACGAAGCCGAGAATGTTGTATCAACCTTTCGTGACCACTTTCATATAAACTTGCATGTGGTGGACTGGTCAAAACAATTTTTAACTGCTCTTGCCGGCGTGACAGACCCACAAAAGAAACGCAGGATAATCGGCGCAGAATTTATCAAAGCCTTCAAATCGGAGGCCGACAAGATTTCCGAAGCGAAGTTTCTTGCCCAGGGGACACTTTACCCCGACGTCATCGAATCAGGCTCAAAAGATGGTAACCCCGCAGCGAACATAAAACTACATCATAACGTAGGCGGCCTGCCGACTGAGCTGGATTTTGAGCTGATTGAGCCGTTGCGGGAGCTGTTTAAAGATGAGGTTCGCTTGGTCGGCGAATACCTCGGCCTGCCGGAGGACGTCGTCTGGCGACATCCCTTCCCCGGCCCAGGTTTGGCGGTCAGAATCATCGGCGAGGTCACCCGACAGCGGCTGGAAATTCTTCGGGCTGCTGATGAAATTTTAATAGATGAGATAAGATCAGCAGGCCTGTACCGAAAGGTATCTCAGGCGCTGGCCGTGCTTGTGCCTGTCTCAACGGTCGGCGTAATGGGCGATGAGCGAAGCTATGAAAACGTTATCGCCATTCGGGCGGTCGAAACTTCCGATTTTATGACTGCTGATTTTTCACAGATACCTCACGAAGTGCTTGGTATCATGTCAAGCAGGATCATAAATGAGGTTCGCGGCGTCAATCGGGTGGTTTATGACATATCAAGCAAGCCGCCGGCAACAATCGAATGGGAGTAAAAATATAACATGTTCAATTGGTGCGGGATTCCTCACAGCACACACGTAAATTATATTTACCATATTTGTATTTGTATTTTCCCGGTCTTACGGTAAAATTATGACCGTCGCAGTGGTACAAATCCGCCTGGGGCGGATGCTTCACAGGGTTATGTAGGAGCTGGTAATGAGAATTCTTTGGTGTGTTCTCCTGGTTTTGTTTGTTACGGGACAAGTCGTTAATGCTGACAATAAGGACTCTAACGAGCCGAATAATCCAAATGACCCAAACGATCCAAAAGAGCTTTTACAGGTCAAATGGGATGCCATTGTTTTTGTCCTAAAGAAAAAAGACATCAAGCAGGAAGCGAAAGAAAAAGAAATCTATAAAATAATTAATCCTATCTTTGATTTTCAACTAATGTCCCAGCTCGCATTGGGTAGAACGCACTGGCCCAAATTGAGCCAGTCTGAACGCGAGAAATTCCTCCAGCTTTTTACCGAGCGGCTCAGGTTTTCATATATGAAAAAAGTCATGCTATACACGGATGAGCAGATTTTATTCAAAGACACGGTGGAGAACAAAAAAAGAAAGACCATCAATATTCCGATTGAGCTTGTTTCGAAAGATAAAAAGGCGAACATGCTGTATAAGCTTCGCAAGGTGGAAAAACGCTGGAAAATCTACGATGTGGAGATACAAGGCGTCAGTATTGTCTTAACATACCGGGCGCAATTTGACGATATTCTTAACAAAGGCACTGTTAAAGACCTTCTCTCACAACTTGAAAAGCCGCCGGAGTCTTGATTTGCAACCCGCTTAATCGGACTAGTATAATGAAGAAATATCGTTCTGTGACGCCAATATTTTTTGACCGTGTGCTCCTCCAACATCCCAGAACAGTCATTCTTTGTATGCTTGCAGTCGTTGCCTTTCTCGCCTTTGAAGCCAGGCGTTTCAGGCTGGACGCCTCCGCAGAGACACTGGTTCTACAGAACGACGAAGACTTGCGTTACGCGCGTTTGATAGACTCCCGCTATGGACAACATGACTTTCTGGTCATGACATATACTCCGAAAGATGACATGCTCTCAGATAAAACGCTGGCTAATTTAGCCCGGCTGCGAGATGAGCTGAAGTCTATTAAAAGCGTCTTATCGGTGATTTCCATCCTTGATGTTCCTCTGCTGGAAAGCCCGCCTCTCTCAATTAAGGAGCTTACCGCTGCACTTGCGACTCTCGAATCGCCGAAGGTTGACAGAAATCTGGCCAAGATCGAACTTCGTGACAGTCCCCTTTATCGTAACCTGCTGCTCAGCCCGGATTTGAAGACTACAGCCTTGCTGATCAATTTTGCCGACGATGATGTCTATCGTGATTTGCTGGAGCACCGCAATGAGTTGCGGCAGAAAAAAGCCGCCGGCTCATTGACAGCTGCAGAGCGTGCCGAGCTGAAGCGCGTCCTTGAGCAATTCCGACAACACAGGGACAAAATGAGGCGGCTGCGTCACCAGGATATCACAGCTATACGCTCGATAATGGACAAATATCGCCAGGATGCCGGGTTGTTTCTTGGGGGCGTCAGCATGATCGCAAACGACATGATAAGCTTCATTAAGAACGACCTGAAGATATTTGGTATCGGCGTTCTGCTCTTTTTGGTTCTTACTCTGGGCATTATCTTCAGACGAAAACGCTGGATATTACTGCCCATGCTATGCTGCGTGATTTCCGTGGTTTGCATGCTGGGTCTATTGGGATGGTTCGGCTGGGAGGTAACGGTCATATCCTCCAATTTCATCTCCTTACAGCTTATTATTACAATGTCAATTGCGATTCACTTGATTGTACGTTATCGGGAATTCGCCGCGGCGGAACCGCAGGAATCTAATCGTCAATTGATTCTCGACACGGTGCAGACTAAGCTGATACCCTGTTTATATGCGGTTTTAACCACGGTTGCCGGGTTCGCGTCTTTGTTGTTTTGTGACATTCTGCCGGTTATCACGTTCGGCTGGATGATGATTGCCGGCCTGTTTGTTTCTCTAATCATAACCTTTTTGCTTTTTCCCGCCATACTGGTGCTGATACCCAAAGAGACGCCGCCACGCAGCCGAGAATGGCGATTTTCCATAACATCTATTACATCGAAATTTACCGAGGCTCACGGCGTGCTAATTGTGATTATTAGTGGCCTTATCTTTTTTTTCAGCTTTATCGGCGTATCGAAACTTGAGGTGGAAAACTGCTTTATCGATTATTTCAAGGATAATACCGAGATACACCAGGGTATGAAGGTAATCGACCAGCATCTGGGCGGTACTACTCCTCTGGATGTTATTATAGATTTTGGGGAGTCTAACGCACCGCCGCAGCAAGCTACAGGAGAGGAAAGCGACATATTCGACGAATTCGATGAATATGACGAGGCCGCAACAGACGAGAAATACTGGTTTACAGCCGAAAAGATATCCCGCATCAAAGCTGTGCACGCCTATCTCGAAAGTCTGCCGGAAACCGGCAAGGTATTGTCGTTGGCTACTATCGTAAGCATCGCAGAGAAGCTGAACAGCGGTAAACCTCTGGATAGTTTTGACCTCGCTCTGCTCTACAGTGAAACGCCGGAAGAATTCAAGTCTCTGTTGGTTAGGCCTTATGTCTCAGTAGAGCACAGTCAGGCACGCTTTTGGCTGCGTGTCAGGGACTCCGAGAAAACGCTGAAGCGCAACGAATTGCTAAAGGAGATCAAAGCAGACCTAACCGGCAATCTGAAGCCTGTGGTGGGCCTGTCGAATCCATTCGACGAAGAGCATGTTCATCTGACGGGCCTTTTGGTGCTTTACAATAACATGCTGCAAAGCCTGTTTGGCTCACAGATACTGACATTGGGCATCACCGTACTGCTGCTGATGGTGATGTTTTTAGTGCTGTTTAGGTCGGCCAGAATAGCTCTTATCGCTATGCTTCCGAACGTGCTGCCTATCGCGGTCGTGCTCGGCGTGATGGGCTGGCTAAATATTCCTCTCGATATGATGACCATAACCATCGCGGCCATCGGCCTGGGAATCTCGGTCGATGACACGATTCACTATATCCACAGGTTCAAACATGAATTTCAGAAAAACCGCAAGTACCTGCCTACGATGCATCGTTGTCACGGAAGCATCGGTCATGCTATGTATTATACATCGGTAACCATTATTATTGGTTTTTCCATTTTAGCTATGTCCAATTTTATTCCGACTGTTTATTTCGGGTTGCTGACCAGTTTAGCCATGTTTATTGCCCTTCTTGCCGCACTGACCCTTTTGCCGCAACTGATGATTTTAATTAAACCATTTGGTAAAGAGACTTGAGAGTTTGAAATGAGTACGATAATATAACATTAAAAGGATTAGACCTGACTCCGGCGTGTAAGTGTTTAGACAAAGGCAGTTCCAGCCCCAATCCGTCTAAAGTCCTTTGACCCGGCATCAGGACGGGCCGGATTGAGGCTGCCACCCAGCAAGATTGATAAACAAAGGGTGGCAGCCCCAAGTGAAGGACTCCAGCAATGCGGAGTTCGAGCTTGGGGATGGCTGGGTATTTCATATATAGCTAAACATTTATTCCGGCGGGTCTGTGGCAGATTCAAGGAAGAATGATATGAAATTACAAATGGATTCGATAGGCTCACCACAAGTCTTGGCTTTGGTCGTCTTGGTTATAGTGACTGCGGGCTGTGCGGTTTCCGACAAAACTCGAAATTCCAGCCTAACTCCCTCCTTCTTGCTTTCGCCTGCCCCCGCGTCTGCCGACGCGAGTCGGGACGGCGGGCAAGAAAGCAGGGGGGCTTCAGCGAACAAAGACAATATTGCTGATGCCAATGAAGAAGCAACCGAGCCAACGGCCGAGGACGATTTTGATCTGCTGGAAGAGGAGTTTGCCGAGGGGATGGTTGAAGTGGCGGACCCGCTGGAGGGTCTGAATCGAATAATGTTCGGCATAAATGACATACTCTACTTCTGGGTGGCCAAGCCCGTCACTCAGGTCTATAAAGGTGTGGTGCCTGAGCCGGTTCGAATTAGTGTCGACAATTTCTTTCATAATCTCACTACACCTATCCGCTTCGTCAACTGCCACCTCCAGGGGAAAGTTTATTCCGCTGATATAGAGCTAAAGCGGTTTCTTATCAACACGACATCCGGCATACTTGGTTTTGGCGACCCGGCTCGAGATAAAAAGGGACTGGAACCCGTCGAGGAAGACCTGGGCCAGACTCTGGCCGTGCATGGTTTTGGAAATGGTTTTTATATGGTTTTGCCGCTCCTGGGCCCTTCGACCCTGCGGGATTCGCTGGGCCTTGTGGGTGATCAGTTTCTCAATCCGGTGCGTTACGTGGAGCCCTGGGAGGTCTCTATCGGCATCTCTGGTGCCAGGGCCGTCAATGAAGACTCATTTCATATAGGGGAGTATGAAACCTTCAAATCTTCAGCAATTGACCCTTACGTGGCGATGCGCCAAGCCTATATTCAGTATCGAACCAAACAAATCAAGGAATAGATAAGGGTGGATTTCCAACAAAAAAGTGCTCGACACACATTTTTCGGGCGCTAAAAATAAAGTCCTATAAAAAGTTTTCTTGACAAACACGCTAAGATTTAGTTAATTATAATAAACGCAATGTAGATTCCTTATGCGGAGGAATGAACAATGCGCATACTTGTGAAGCAGAAGGATGGAGCCACAAGAGAATTTCAATTCACCGAGGGCCCTATCTCTATCGGCAGAGCTGTGAACAGCATGATTCTATTGCCGGATAGAGCAGTTTCGAAACAACACGCCATATTATCTGTCAGCGATGATGGGAAATGGGCCGTCGAAGATTTGGATTCAGCCAATAAAACGTATCTAAACAACGAAGCAATCCATAGGGCTGAGATTAAGCATGGCGATTGTCTTAGCATAACATGTTTCAGTATCGAGATTGATCTCGAAGAAACGCCCGAAATGGATGAGGCCGCCCAGCTGGAAGACACACTTAATCTGGAAGCATCACTGTCAATACCTGTTCACGAAACCGTGGTCAGAAAACCCGATGCCGGACATGCACCGGCTATGAGGCTGCCGGCCAAAAGATTAAATGATTTCCTGCAGGCTACCGAGGCCATCTGTGAAGCTAATAACCTCGAAGAGTTGCTGCTGACCTTGTTGGATATCACAACTAAGCAGTTTAGCGCCTTCCATACCTGGTGCGCGCTGAGAGAGCAGCCCAGCGGCCCCATGACCTATCATGCAGGCAAAAGACGGGACGGCCAGGTGGTGGAGCTAAGTGACATAAAACTTAACGAAAAAATTAATCAGGCGGTTAAAAGAGGCCAGTCCTTAGTTATGCCGCGAGTGGCGGCTGATGTAGAGGAAAAGGCGAGAATACGCTCGGCAATAATAGCAACAATTCGACGGACCGCCGGCTGTTACGGTGTGATATATGTTGATAACGCCATGGTGCATGAACATTACAGCCTCAGCGACTTGGACTACCTGATGCTGCTGGCTATGCACACAGCCGCGGTACTAAAAAGGTTCATAAATTCATAAGCAGCAATCTCTGCGTCCCAGCTAAGGGGCAGCGGCTATATCCTTTCGCTGATAAACAGATGGTTTTTCCCTTGTGAATTTTATTCCTCTGCCTGTCACAATCTGGTCCAGTTCTCTGACGAACTCAATGTATTGCAGTAGTGCCCAGGCACTGTTAGCCCACCTCATCTGGTAACCTCTCTGGTGGGCCTGTCTTTCCATGATAAGTCTCCTGCCCTTGTGAAACACGACATAATCAAGCGCCTGGGCTATCTGTTCGATAGAAGGCTCACCCGGATCGACCAATATACCTCTGACATATCGGCCGATTATTAAACCTGGTGGACACTTCTTATTCGAATGAATTAGCTCCCTGGCATACCGAAACTTGGTTGCAATTGCTACTCTGCCTGCGCCGAGTGTATCAGCCAATATGCCGCTCGATATCTGTTCCATATTAAGATAAGGCAGCACCATCACATTGGTCGCACCATAAAGTTTCAATAACGTAGGCTCATCCAAAAAAGCATTGAAGAAGACAACATTATATTTGTCAAAATCCACTGCTTTGAGGTCGCAGGTCTTACACCACTTCAAATTGCTGTCTTCAAGAGCCTGATTTATTGCAGTCTGACATTCCCGGTATGGTTGTCCGCCATCGGCCTTTATAAATTCCGGGTGAAACTGTCCTGCAATCAAATAGACTATGCTTTTTCTTTGACTGTCTGTGCACGACTCCTGTAAAAACCTGCCGTATGCTCTTATGCCGTATCGGATGCCCTTATCTGGAGACAGAAGTCCCAGTGTTGTGATAAGAAGGTGGTTTTCCGATCCATATTCGCGCTTTATAGCTAATCGGTCATATTGTGACGGATGCTGCATCCTGATACCGTGGTCGATATGCTTGAGTTTTACATGCTCGATTCCATAAGCCTTGGATTCAAGTATGTCAATAGCACTTTCTGTGGTGACAATTAGTCCGTCACTGTATTTGGCGAGCTCCTGAACCACCCATTTTTTATATGGGTCAGGCTCGCTCAGAACGGTATGTAAATAGACCAGCGTCGTCAATCCCCGCTCGCGAAAAAACTTCGCCATTTCAATAAAGTTGGTGCCCTGACCGTAGTTGCCGTCTTTGTCCGGGTCAAGTCCATATTCGTGCTGCAATATAACGACAGTAGGATTAGCGCTTTCGCTCGCCCGAGTTATTATATGAGTTCTGGTATCTATCCATGATTGAGGAGTGTGCTGGTCTATGACAAGGTCCACAGGGATGTCATATCGGCCATTATTATTATCTATAGCTGCGATTCTTATATAGCCGACCTCGGCTGTAAATTGTGCCAGCGCGGTGGATAAATCGCGTGTAAATGTCCCTATGCCGCACCTGCGCGGCGGGTAGGTGCTCACTATACGAATGTTATATGGCATCGCGAATCCTTGGTTTTCTGTTTATTTTTTATTTATCAATAACTTTACGGATTTATACGTCAGAAATCAAGGATTTTATGCGGGAGTCCTGTTGCCATGCAATTTGCTTTGTGTTTTACTATTGTCTTATGGAAAGCAATCTTTTCGATTTATCGGGCAAAACAGCCTTAATTACCGGGGGCAGCAGAGGTATCGGCTTAGCTGTGGCTAAAAGCTTAGCCCAGCACGGAGCAAACATTGCCGTTGTTGCTCGTAACGAAAAGCTGCTCAAACAGGCCCAAGAGCAAATTCAAGCCGATGGTAATAAGCGGGTCTGGACATTTCCATTTGACTTGGCCAACACAGAACAAATAGGAAAGTGCTTCGATGATATAATCTTCAAAGCAAAAAGCATTGATATTCTTGTCAATTGTGCGGGGATAACCCGCAGAGCACCGGCTGAGGATGTTAATCTGAATGACTGGGGCCAGGTCATAGATGTAAATCTGACCGCTGTTTTTGTAATTTCGCAGGCCTTTTGCCAACACCGAAAGCAAATGGGGGCAGGCGGCAAGATTATCAATATCGGCTCGTTGATGTGTCACGCAGCTCGGCCCACAAATACGGCTTATGCAAGCAGCAAGGGCGGCCTGCTGATGCTGACAAAGTCGCTGGCTGTGGAGTGGGCAAAATATAATATTAACGTAAATGCCATTGGGCCGGGCTATATCGCCACCGAGCTTACTGCTCCATTGCAGGCTGATCAGGATCTAAACAATTGGGTTCTTTCAAAAACTCCGCTGGGCAGATGGGGTCAGCCGAGCGACCTTGTCGGAACGGCTGTTTTTCTGGCCTCGAGCGCAAGCGACTTCATCACCGGACAAATTATATACGTTGATGGTGGCTGGCTCGCCATGCTTTAGAGAAAACCACCAAATAAATTTGGGGGCTAAACATTTTATCTGTCAACCGTTAAACTACGATGGACGTCTGTACAGGTAGTGGAGAAGCAGCCTCAATGGAAAACATTGACAGAAGCTTAATCGACGCCCATCTTAAGGGTGATGCGACGGCTTTCGGCGGGATTGTTCGCCGATATGGAGATAGTGTCTTGGGATATTTGACGCGAATGGCCGGTAATCGAGAACGAGCAGAGGACCTTTTTCAGGAGACCTTTAAAAGGGTCCACGAAAAAGCCCATACCTTCCGGGGCGGCCAATTTAAATCCTGGCTGTTTAGAATCGCAACGCGTGTGACCATCGACAATGCGCGAAGACGCGGGCGATTAAAAATTGTATCACTGAATCAGAGATTGGACTGTAATAATCATAATAGCGACGAACCGGGTGCGATTGCGGTAGCGGATGATTCGCATAATCCTTCTCAGGAAGTTATGAAAACCGAACAAGATGAACAGGTACGTCATGCTATCCAGTCCCTGCCTGACAAGCAGCGGGCGACGCTCGTTCTGGCATATTATCAGCAGCTTAGCTACCCGGAAGTGGCTGAAGTAATGGGCTGCTCAGTTGGGACGGTAAAAACACAAATGTACAGGGCACTTAGAACACTGGCGAAAAGATTACCTGATATTAGCGAAGGTTGAAATGATACGCCATTTAACAGAACGAGAGCTTATTGAATACCAGTTCAAGCTGGTCTCGGACGACCGGCTGAAAGAAATTGCCGGCCATCTGCAAAGCTGCGCTCGGTGTCGCGAGGATTTAGAGCAGCTTAAGCGCAAATTCGCATCATTGGATTTGCTCCGTGAAGAAACAAAAGTTTCCGAAGATTTGATTGCACGCGTTATAGAACAAGCCAAGTCGCCTGTAAAAACAAAAATCCTGTTTAGAAAATCCACCTGGATTAGTGCGGTTGCAGCGGTGCTTTTGATAGGGTTCTTAGCGCTGGTCGCCCACCTAAATAAGCAGACAATGCCAGAATACCAAACTGATCGGCAGAGGTTTGCTAAAGAACCGAAGCCTACGACGGAGACTATAAAATCTGATGTTAAAACCGAGAGGTTATTAGCTGATCGATTCGATGAGAGTTCGTCCATCGTCTCTCGCCCATCGTCCCTCGTTTCTGTAGAGGAGCAGCCACCTTTTGCACCGGCAAGCGCTATAGAGTTGGTCGTCCTGCCCAGGCGGGAAAATGTACAGCTTACTATTTACAATTCTGCTGATTTGACACTGGTAAGGGAGCGGAGGAATCTGACATTAAAGCAAGGCTGGAACTGGTTACAGTTTATGTGGGCAAATACCTTAATTGATCCCACTTCGCTTAGCCTGGAGCCGTTAGAGCAGAAAGATAAAATCGACATACAACAGTTGGTGTTTCCAGCCCCCGTTCTTGCTTTCGCACCTGTGCCTGCGCTACCACAGGTGCAGGCAAGAAAGCACAGGGGGGAGCTTGGCCGATGGCTCATCCATTCGGAAATCAGCGGCCAGGTCCCGTTTGAGATAACGTATTTTACAAGCGGCCTATCCTGGCGGGCGTTTTATATGGGAACACTCTCGCAGGGTGAAAAGACGATGCACCTGCAAGGCTATGTGAGAGTAGCAAATAATAGCGGTGAAGACTATGAAAGCGCTCAAACCCGGCTTATTGTAGGCCAAGTGCATCTGCTCGATGAGATAGCCGAGCTGGCAAGACGCCAGTATCCTTACGACAGGCCGGATATAATAATCGAGGACAGAAAGAGCCACCGTGGAGATATGATTATGAATGGAAGAGTTGCCGGGTACGGAGGGAAAATAGCCGACATGGAACTCTATTCCGATGAACTAAGGCCCAAGGAAATCATAAAGGAGGGTTTGAGTGAGTATTTCCTTTATACTATTGAGGGAACCGAAACCATACCGGATAAATGGGGCAAGCGCCTGCTTTCGTTTGAATCCGGGGATATCAAGGTCAAAAGCCTGTATAAATACGACCAAGAGCGCTGGGGTGAGCAGACCATAAGATTCGTTTTATTTGTCAACGACGAAGAGCACAATCTGGGCGATACGCCGGTTCCGAATGGACAAGTGAAAATTTACAGCCAAGCCGATGAGCAGGGATATTTGTCGTATGTCGGAGGCGCGGAGATTAAGTATATACCAGTGAATGAGGAGATTGAGTTAAATCTCGGCCCGGCTCGATTGGTTGAGATTAAGCCTGCATTGATGAATTATAAGACAAATAATTATATGTTCGATCCGAATAGTAACATAATCGGCTGGGATGAAGAACAAACCTGGGAGATTGAGATCACAAACACTCGGACGCTGCCTATAGAAGTTGAAATCACGCGTGGCTTCGACACCGCGTACTGGACGCTGCAGGCCGACATACCTTATGAAAAACACGATGCCACACACGGCCGTTTTAAGCTAAATCTTAAGCCACGAAGCAAGCGAACATTCACATACACGGTGAGAACTTATCACGGCGTGCGGCAGGAAACTTTGGCAGAATAAAAATAAATTTTAAGGAGACTAAGTTATGAATAGTAAAAGAATCAAACTAATAGCGATTATGCTGCTGTTTGTCGGTAGCGGCACCGCCGCAGCAAGAATCAAGTTAGTGGCGCTGCCGGAACGGGCGGCAACGGTGATTCGCTTGGATAACCCGCAGGCAACACTCATCGAAGAAGAACGAGTGCTGACTTTGCAGAAAGGCCTCAACAAGGTGGATTTTTCATGGAAAGGCGTCAGTATTGATGCAGACTCAATCAGGCTGGTTGCGCTTGACCATCCTGATAAGGTGACGCTCCTAAGTGTCAGCTACCCGCCCAACGAGGCAGCCCTTGTATGGGATATTAGTAGTGCCGACAACTTCGCTGAGAGAGTACGCATCAGCTATTTATTGAGCTTTATCGACCGGCTGATTACCTACACAGCCATAGCTGATAAGGCTGAAACGCAGCTTGACGTGAAGAGCTTTTTGGTGCTGCGGAATTTCTCAGGCGAGGACTTCGATAGAGCGCGAGTGCTTCTGGACTACGGCGAGGCCTTCGAGCAGGGCATCAATCATGAAGAAACCAAACAGATGCTTTTTCTAAAGACGGACAATGTGCCAATTACCAAAATCTGGACATTCGATGCAACCAAGCTGCCGTGGGACCCGGAGCAATTAGAAAACAGAAATGTCGGTATCCCTGTAAGCTATCGAATTGTCAATGACACCGAAAGCGGTCTGGGTGAATTTGCCCTATGGGGCGGAAAGGCCCGAATCTTTCAGGACGACGGCCACAATAGCACCATCTTTTTAGGCGAAGATGTCGCTAACCTGGTACCGGTCGGCGAAAAAATGGAGCTCTATATCGGCGACAGCAGAGACATCGTTGTGACGCAGCGAAAAATGACAGACACACAAATTAACATCCGTAGAAACAACAGAGACCGAATCGTTTTATTCGATACGGACGAGGAAATCGTCGCTAAGATCGAGAACTTCAAGGATAGTCCCGCTGTTCTTACTATGCTGCAGCACATTCCAGGCCAGTGGGATATGGAAAAGTGCAATATACAATACAAGAGAAAGGATGCCTATACCCTTGAGTTCGAAATCATGCTGCCTGCCCGAACTGAGAAAGGCCCTGCAGTAAAGGAGCTCAAGATGCACTACCATCGCCGTAATGTAAGACCGTGATGGTGCAGATTAACTAATCAGAGCCACGAGCGTAAGCGAGTGGGTACAGAATAAGGGGATTAATAAAATGAGACGCTTAATATCATTATTAATAATCGTTGCGATAAGTCCTGTGGCATTAGCTAAGGTTGATTTGGTAACACTTCCTTCGCGGGACACGGTTCAGCTTACAATTTATAATTCCGCGGATATGACCTTGGTACGGGAGAGCAGAGCGCTAACGCTAAAAGAAGGTAAAAACAGTTTGCAGTTTTCCTGGGTCAATACGCTCATCGACCCGACCAGTCTGGAGATGCTTCCTAAGGCCGATGCTGACAAAATCGACATTGCTGAATTAGTCTATCCGCCGAGAGTAAGGAACCTCGGGCTGTGGAATATTGAAAGCGGTGTAAGCGGCAAAGTGCCTGTGGAGATTACATATCTAACCAGCGGCCTATCCTGGCGGGCGTTCTATATGGGGACACTTACCGAAGATGAAAAGACAATGCGCCTGCAAGGCTATGTGCGAGTCACCAACAATAGCGGCGAAGACTATGAAAACGCCCAGACCCGCCTTATCGTCGGTAAGGTGCATATACTCGATGAGATAGCTGAGCTTGCCCGGCGACAGTATCCTTATGGTCGACCGGGTGAAGTAGTGCCACTTCCTTCAGTACCGACTCAAGCACCGGCCAGAGGGGCCAGAGTTGAGATGGAAAAGGTAGCGGCTTTATACGAAGATGCACTTGCCAGACCGAAAGAAATCAGGAAGGAAGGTCTGAGCGAGTATTTTCTCTATACGATTGAAGGTACTGAGACGATTCCGACAGGCTGGTCGAAAAGACTGCTCAGCTTCGATGTTGATGAAGTTCCGGTGGTAAATCTGTATAAATACGAAGAAGAAAGATACGGCCAGAACGTAGTTCGATTCCTTAGCTTCAAAAACGACGAAGAGCACAAGCTCGGCCAGACACCCATACCGGGCGGCTTATTGAAGGTTTATAGAACTGCCGGCGACCAGGGACACTTATCTTATACGGGACAGTCTTCGTTTAAGTATATCCCTGTAGATGAGGATGTGGAGCTTAACCTTGGACCGGTGGCCGACGTTGTCGTCGAGCCGACACTTATAGACTTTAAGGCGGACAACTACAGGTTCGATAATCGCGGCAACATCTCCGGCTGGGACGATATTTATACGTTCAGAATCGAAGCTCGAAACACCCGTGACATCGGTGTAAAAATTGAAATCCGGCGAAACTTCGATACGCCCTATTGGAATTTGGAAAAGAGCGGTGACTTCGACCAGTATGAGAAGGTTGATATGGACACGGTAAAGTTTACGCTTAACTTGCAGCCTCGCTCGGCAAAGACGTTCCAGTACACTATAAGAGCTTATCGCGGCACCAGACAGGAAAACTGGAGAGAATCCTCGCGGTAGGGACAATCTGCTAAATATTGTTGTTTGTAACCCCCCAGTAATACCAATTGTAATTAAATGTTGCGCTTTGCATAACGACCAGCAAGCCATCCCCAAGCTGCGCTTGAGGATACCACACGTTTTTCTAAATAGTATTGTGTGGCACCTATAAAGAGCTCTAAGTCAAGCTAAAAATATTCTGTCTGCTCAAAAAAGATTGTCCTTAGAGAGCAATTCTTTCGATTTTAACGATCCGAGTTCTTTCTTGAATCCGACCTTTAAGCGATATCAGGATTTACTCGGCATATATATCTGCAATACTTAACAAGGCAATCTGTTCGTTGCCAAGCACCTATATGGGACTGACTAAAAAGCCGTCCATGCAGATCATTGAGGCATAGCTAAAACGCCGGCCGGTCATTCAGCCTCTGGGAACTTCCCCTATGGGAGTTCAGCGCCACACTCGGACCTGGCCGGCAAAAAATACCTTAATGCCTTAAGCACATAATTACCAGAATTAAAGACCATTCTATCAACAAAGACTTTCATCGAATCGACTCATATTCTTCCACATGCCCCACATCACCGTCAGCAGCTTCCTGGCCACAGCATGGCGGGCATTACCCAGCGTTATTCCATCCTTGACTATCCTTTCATAATAATGCCTGAAGATATTATCTTTGTGACGGATTGCACTAATTGCTGCCCCCATAACAGCATTCTTCAAACGTTTATTCGATGACCAGTTCATCTTTAGTCGACCTGCTCTGGTGCCACTGACCTTTCTTACAAGACCCAGACCACAGTATTTCCATAGCTTGTTCTTCTTTTTGAACCGCCAGGGTGTGTCTAAATAAGCGAATATTGTTGTAGCATGAATCAGACCAACTCCGGGAAGCTTGCCCCAGTACCTAATGATTGGATGTATGCCAGCCAGCTTACTGAGTTGCTGCTTGGCCATCTTTGTCTGCTGTGCCGAGGCATCGTAACCTATCCACAATATCTGCAGTCGCTGAGCAACACTGTCTGTTGACAAAGAACACAACCACTCTTGCCGGTGCCGATCATCTCTTAAAACCCGCCTGGGAATCTTAATGCCGTACATCCTGGCCTGAGAGCGTATCTTATTTATACATGCGGTGGCCTGCTTGACCCTATCAAGGTAGAGCCCGACCCAGCGTTTCAATTCAACAATCTTGTCATCTGTGCTATGATAGACACTACGTAGATACTTTCCACGAAGCAAACAAGCTCCCTTAGGGACATCAATCTTATCATTTTTATCACCGTCAGAGGCTATGAGCTTGTTGCGCCTCGGATCACAAACGGTGATTGTATCTGCTTTATCGGTAAGATTTCTATACAACCATCCGGCCATTGGACCTTCTTCAAATGTCAGGTGTTTTTTTCCAGGCAGAGATTTCAGAACTTCTGAGATGGCTTGTATAGTGGTTGGCACAGAAAATCTTTGTGTAATTTTGTTTTTACTTTCGACAGCTAATTCTGTTTTATTGCAATGCACATCTGCTCCGATATAATACGTATTCATGACGCAATCCTTTCAAAATGATGGTTAACATTACATCTATTCTATCGAAAGAATTGCGTCTCTTTATATATTCAGCCTCAAAGCCGAAGCCTGCCTTCGCCGAAGCGCTACGCGCAGGCAGGGTTCTGGGGATGGTTTTCCCGCCGGCTAAACATGTACCCCAGTAAACTGGGGGGCTATTGAAACCTGTAAAATCAATGTTACAGAAGATTGTCTCGATTTGTCACTCCTGCGCAAGGTTGTCACCCCCGCGCAGGCGGGGGCAGGAGTCCAGAAAACGCCAATAAAATGGCTGTATTCCCGCTCCCCGCTTATGCGGGGACAAGTTTACCCCTGCGAAAGCAGGGGCGGGAATGACATCGTTACTCTATACTTCTCGTGTTTTATCATTATTTATACAGAGATCAATAGCCGTCACTGCGGCAGCGACGGGAAAAATGCCATCCCTCGTTCCTTTTTATTCCGTATCTTCTTTTTGTAGAAGCTCGATAATTTCGGCCTTTGTTGGCAGGGCCTCGATAGAGCCGAATTTCGTGCAGGCTAAAGCACCCGCCGCCGATGCGAACTTGGCTGCTTCTTTTATGTCGTCTCGCCACTGTGGACTTTCAGCCTTCACGGCACAATATGCAGCCAGCGCGCCGGCGAAGGCGTCGCCCCTTCCGGTCTGGTCAACAAGGTCAACCTCAAAAGCCGGTATATGATCGGCACTAAACCTATTAATGACCATACAGCCGCGTTTGCCCATAGTTATCACGGCTGAACCTGCACCACGCGCAACTAATTCGGAGCCAATGAGCTTGGCAGCATGAATGTCGGCAGATTGTTCGGCAATGTCGGCAGCTTCACCAAGATTCGGAATTAAAACGTCAGCAGAAAAATACTCGATCGGCAGGTTACCTTCCAGTTCAGCCATGGACGGATTCCGATCTATCGGCTTGGCAGGATTGAGAATCAGTTTTACCCCGTGTAGTTCCGCACAGCGAATGGCGGCTACGATCGCATCCTGGGGTAGTTGGCCGTGAATCAGGCATACGTCCGCATCGGAGATAATCTGCTCAGCGGTTTCAATGTCCTCCGGCTGCAATGCGCAGTTGGCGCCGGGGTAGACGCAGGTGGCGTTTTCACCCTTTGCGTCAACCAGCGTAACGACTACGCCGGTATTCTTAGCCTTGACGGTGTAGATGAAGTCGGTGTTGACTCCAAAGTCGGCCAGAATTGTCTTTGCATGGTGTGCGAACGGATCACCACCGACTTTGCTGACCAGACACACATCACAGCCGCAAAGAGCAGCCTGCACAGCCTGATTGGGGCCGGGGCCGGTAGGTGTATACGAAAGAGCGAAGCCGTTGACGCTTTGGCCAGGCGTGGGTATTTGTGGGCACTTTATCGCCATATCGACGTAAGTACCACCGATTACAACTACCTTGGGAGTTCTTGCCGTCATTATATTTCTCGTTTACCCCCTTTTTATTACCCACAAATAAACTTGTCTGACGACAGTCAAGATTTGGGGCTAAATACTATTTTAGACCCGATTTTACTCGGGGCTCAAAATCGCTACACGAGTATAACCGCCAAACTATCTAATGCAATTTTTTTATAGAAATTGTTCATCTTCAAATATTTATCCGTCTCTGACGGTTTTGTCCATTAACGATGGATAACTCGGTATGAGGGGAGTGCTGTGAATACAAATAAAATAGTTCTATAATCTATGAACAACAAATAATTTTCGTAATTTACTAAATTTATTCTTGACAAAAGTTATGCAAGTTGTAAATATTACTATTATGTTAGATTGCTATCAAACTTCCAATATTAATAAAAATGAATGTTATGATATTACCGACCTGCTACGGCATAGGATAAAACTTCTCAATGGAGAAGATAAGTTATTGATGATAATGTACTTAGAGAAGGGCAACAGCTTCCGACAAATGGCAAAACTGGCCGGTGTCCATGAAACAATTATCGCACGAAGAATACATAAAATCACCACGCGTCTGCTCAATGGCGAATATATAACATGCCTGCGAAACGGTAAAAAATTTAGCGCAATTGAATTGGCCATCGCAAGAGAATATTTTTTGATCGGCTTGTCTATGAGGGAAATCGCCAGGAAACGACAAATTACATACTATCAAGTTCGTAAAATTCTAAAAAAAATCCGGCAGATTAATTCTGCCAACCGGCAACTCGTGCTACGTAGCAATTCGCAGAGTAGCATTTGAGTAGTGGACGTCAACTATGTCTATATACTCAGTCTCGAAAACGCTCTGTTTTCCCAGCCCGGCAGACAAACATGGGCAAATAATGGGCAAAGCTGCTCAGGTCTGCCGTATGTTTGGTTTAACCGCTGACAGACTTACTAAAAGAAACATCACCCACAGTTGTAAGTTAGAAATCAATGAGGGTAACATCGTGTACATTACAGGGCCATCGGGTGCAGGTAAAAGCGTGTTGTTAAAAGAGTTGGAGCGGTCTCTCCCTGGGTCGGACAGGGTAAATCTCGATCAGATAGAGTTGCCAACCGACAAAATTTTGATTGATTGCATTGAAGGTGATTTTCTTACCAGTCTCAAAACTCTTAGCTTAACGGGCCTGAACGACGTCTTCTGTATCCTTAATAGGCCTGCCAACCTCAGTGACGGGCAGAAATACCGGTTCCGCCTTGCAATGGCTTTAGCTGCAGAAAAGAAATTTATATTTGCAGACGAATTCTGCTCTAACCTCGACCGCATAACGGCGGCGGTTATCTCGTTCAATGTGCAGAAGTTCGCCAAGAAGACGGGAATAGTTTTTATTTTAGCGTCCAGTCACGAAGATTTACTGCTAGACTTACAACCTGATGTTTTGGTGGTCAAGGAGTTGTCCGGCGAAACACAAGTGATTTATAAAGTTGAACGTCACTACAGGGGTGACGGCTAAATAATGAATATTATGCAAATTTGTTCCGTTTGTAAAAGATTGCGAATTGTCCCCGGCGACATCAATGATTACAAAGCCCTTGCGCATTATCACTATCATGACAGTCGGCTCGGGCCTTTCGCAAATATTTTCGCTTTAAAGGACGATCTTAGTAAAACAATTGGTGTTATCGTTTATGCAATGCCCAGGCCGGCTTTGGAACTGCGAAACATAGCCACGAACAATATGTTCACCGGCTTCGACAGGAGCACGCAGCTTGCGCTGGTCAATAAAAACATCCGTTGTATCGCGAGGGTCATTATCGAGCCGAGGTTCTGTGGTTTGGGTTTGGCCAGCCGATTGGTGCGTGACACAATGCCGCAGATGCAGATGCCTATTATCGAGGCTATGGCGGTAATGGGATTGGTAAATCCGTTTTTTGAAAAGGCAGGAATGACGGCCTATATTGCAAAGCTACCAGCCCGGTGCGTTCAGTTCGTAGAAGCCCTAAGCTTGGTCGGCATCGAGCAGACAGAGTTTATAGATGAAAATCGGGTGCATTGTAAGATCAAACAGTTGCGGTGGCAAAAGGCAAACTTAATTGAACGGCAGATTCAATTATTTCTGCAGAGCTATGGTAGACGCCGTAATATGCAGCCCGGCCTTGAGCGTACGAGATTTGTCCTGAGCCACCTTATGGAAAGACCCGTTTATTATATTTGGTTCAATCCAAACTTGATGCTCGGTACTGGATCCGCGATACTCGTCAAGAATCGAAGATCGAAAAATGACCAATCAAATTAAATCAATCGCAATTGATAGATTTGTTCCTCATCCGCACAATCCCAACCGGATGAGTAAGGCCAACTTTGCCAAGTTGGTTCGTAACATTAAGTTCTCCGGCCGATATGAACCATTAGTGGTTCGGCCTTGCCCTGATAAGCCGGACTATTTTCAGATAATCAATGGTCATCACCGTTGGCAGGCTCTGGTGCAGCTCGGCTATGAGCAAGCCGACACGGTTGTTTGGGAAATCGACGACCAGCAAACGGATGTTCTTTTAGCCACGCTCAATCGCCTCACTGGCTCGGACGTCCTCGACAGGAAGATCGCGTTATTGGCTCGGCTGAATGATAATATGCAGTCCCGCGAGCTGGCGAAGCTTCTGCCAATGAATGCTAAGCAGATCGAGCGTCTAACTAATCTTAAAGATTCTTTACAGCGAGCATCGAGAATTGAACATCGAGAGTTGAGCTTTGCGAATCCACTGGTCTTTTTCGTAAATGACAAGCAGCAAAAGGTAATCGAAAGGGCGCTGTCGTTTGCCGGACAAGCGAAAGAATTAAAAACCAAGGCTGCTACAAATGCTGCCGCGTTGACGGAAATCGCCGAAGCTTATTTAGCTGGAAGGGGAAAAATCCTTGGTAAAACATGAGGTTAAATAAATGTATGTGAAAATATTCAGCCCCCAGTTTTATTTGGAGCTATTTTACGTAATCTTTTACATGATTTGGGAATCGAGCAGTTAATGTAGCGGTGGGCTGTGTCTACTCAACTCTAAATCGGCACTGCAGGATTGCCGGTTAAAAATGGAAATAATAAATGAGCAGAGCAAAAAGTCGCAGATCCGCATTGGCGGGATTGAGTAAAAAACAGTTGGCGGTGATTGATGATTTGTTCACTGGTGAGCTTGATGAGCAGATGGTACTGGATAAATACAACGTCAGCAGATCTGTTTTCGACAAATGGCTGGCTGATGAGAGGTTTATTGAGCAGTTTAATGAGCGAATCGCAAGAGGTTTCAGGCAGTCTCGGTTCATCATTGCCCGATATGCGCCGCTGGCGGCGGCAAAGCTTGTTCAGTTGACTGCCTCGGACAGTCAGGAGACTGCTCGCAAGGCGTGTTTGGACATTATTTCAATGGATTCACCTGGTTTAGCTGGCGCATCCTTCGACTTGGCTCAGGACAGACCTGTGGTGCCGGTCGATGTCGGTTCATCGTCGATAGATGGGCAGCCTCAGTTATCCCCCGAGACCGCCAGCAAAATTCTTGCTACCCTGGCCGAGGAAGCGGGTTAAACATCCTTATTATACTTTTCGGCCCAAAAGCAAAATAAGGACGCCCAATATTAAACGAAAATATAGTAAGACGTAAGCATTTGCAGATTAGGGTATTATATGGAAAGAAGGATAGTATCGAGCAGAATCGAAATAAAGTTTATGTAGCCGATTAGGTCCTGGATGTTATAAACAAGTCCTTCTCAGAGACTTGATAAACTGCGTGAAGGCTTCCGGTGATGATGATTCAATTATCATCTGTTCACCGGTCGGCAGAGAAAAAGAGATTTTCTCAGCATGTAACACTAAACGTTTACTCGTCGCTCGTCTCTTGTTGCTTGTATTTCTTAGGCCATAAAGCGGGTCGCCAACTATCGGATGGCCGATGCTGTAAAAGTGCACCCGAAGCTGATGCCGACGACCTGTGACAGGATATGCACGAACAAGTGTATAATCCCGGAACCGTTCGATGACCTCATACTCGGTGACACTTGGTTTGCCACGTTCTATATCCACTGCCACTCGGCTGGAGCCAAACTGCCGAATCGGCTTATCTATAGTGCCGCTGTTACCAGCGACACTGCCGTGCAGCAGAGCAAGATAAGTTTTTCGGACGGTGTGCTCGGTGAATTGTCGACACAGACAGCGATGTGTGTCGGCGTTCTTAGCGAAAAGGACTACGCCGCTTGCCTCTTTATCGAGCCGGTGGACAATATAGATTTTATGCGGATAAAGGGCAGACAATTGTGAGTGCAGGTTATTTTTTCCCTGTCCCGCTCGACTATACAGGCCAAGCCCGATGGCTTATCAATTGCGATAATATTATCGTCCTGAAAGAGTATGTGTAACATACATGATATTATAATCCCCCAGTAAACTGGAGGGTAAATATTTAGCCCAGCAATTCGTTGCGGGATTCAAAATTGTTATTGCATAAACCACGAACATAGTTTATAATATCTCGCAAATTTGGCAGGGCGAGGATAATGAAACGTGTGTTATTCATTTCGTTGATTTTCATTACGATACTTGTGACTACACTTTTTGCGCAGCAGGATAGCTTTAAAGAAAAGAAACTCAAAGCCGAGAAACTCACCCAAAAGGTTCTGCTCGGCAGAAAAGTGATCATCCGCGTTTATAACAACTGGCGGACTGAGCCGGAGAAATATCAAAAAGTTACCGTTCCGCTGAACGGCCTTTCAATAAATGTCGAGGCGATAAAGTCCGCCTGTCAGCAGATAGCCGATTCAGCCGTCGTTGTTGTTATGGCAGGCGACCAAGAAGATAATACAGTCGCAGCCGTTCTCGGTGATAATATCTTTGCTGAACCTTATAAGCCGGACAAAAGAATTTCTTTATGGCCAAAGTCCCTGCAAAAATCAGAGATAAAGTATTGTATTTTTAAGGATGCTCTTGGAAGTCCGATGCCGCGTGCCACGGTGCAAATATATATCGGGCACCGATACATCAGTAACCTTTCTACGCCGTCGGCTGTGGTCCAGCTCGACGAGCAAGGCCGAATGAAGCCGCCTTCGCAGGACCCGACACTACAGAAAAGCTGTTTAGTAGTAACTCATCCTGATTACGGCACAGCTATTGTCGAGCCGGAGCTTATTGTTTCTACCGATGGGCCCGTGATTGAGTGCACAGTGCCGCTGGTTCGCAATGGCACAGAAGAGGATTTGCAGAGCATCCGGGGCGAGGTCATCGATAACGACGGCAATCCGGTCGCAGAAGTGATGATTACCTATAACGAATTTTATTCGGCTGATGGCAGTTTTCTCCGCCTGGACGGCTATAACTGGCCAAATGTAAAAACTATAACTGATTCTCAGGGCCAGTTTTCTCTTTATGTTCCGGTTACGTTGAAAGGTCGGCGTTGGTTTTTTCCGCCGGGTGCGCAATGTATGCTGTCTTTCGTGCCGCTCAAGCAGTCAGGTTTAATACCTTGCAACAAAGTTGTGCGGGTCGGCCAATCGAGCTTGATAACAATGAGTCGGGCATTAACCTCAACACCGATTTTTGTCTTCGAGGATGAGTTTGGCCCTGTGACCGACGAGAATATGCTTCAACAGATATTTCTTAAAATTGAAAACGAGGGAAGAAGCAGCGGTGGCTGGCTCAAAGATATGCTGGGACGGAGTAATTTTAATTTTAAGCCGGGTACTTATTGTGCAACCGCCAATTGGTCCGGCAAACACTATATTTTTGAGCCGGTAACCATTGAGGCGGAGGTCAATGAGCCAGTTGTTTTCAAGCCAGCCAGGATTGAGCTGGCGGAAAGGATTTATATAGGCCAGGTCATCCACGGCGTGACAGGCCAGCCCATTGCCGACGCACTGGTTATGAAGCAGCCTGAATTTACCGATATCAATTGTGCTGGTCTTGATCCGTTGGAAAAGAAGAACATTCTTCGCAGCTTCGGCGCAGAAACCGACCTGAATAGTCCAGAAATCATGTATCTAAAAGAGGACTTCATAGCAACAAAGATGTGCCTGACCGACGCAGACGGTTATTTTATTATCTCTCTGCCGAACGTTCCGGAGCCGCCTCAGGAAATTATAGCGGTCCGGAAAGACTTTCTCGGCGCCATTCAACAATTGTATGGTTTTGTTGCGATTGAGCCAAAGGGTCCCCCTCTCCGTCTTGAGAAAAGATTTCAGCCGGACGTAAACGGAATCGTCAGACTTGCACCTTTGAAATTGTTTCCAGCCGGTGCGATAATAATTGAGCCGATTATACCTGCTGAGTATCTCAGGGTGAATGCAATTTATCGCAGACTTAGATTATATTGGCTCAAGTTCGGCGAAGATAAGCCAGCCTGGTTTGAAGCGATGGGTGATTACACCAATACGATTAAAAATGACGGCGCATCACTATATAACAGAAAAAACCTTAGGCCGAATACCGTTCAGAAGGTATATGTGCCTTCGGATTTGCAGATGACCATACAGATATCTGCGTTAGAATTGCCTGATCGAGATTTGCTTGAGCCGATTGTTATTGACAATATCAAGGTCGACCAAGGCGAGGTGCTGGACCTGGGACGGTTGGAGTTTGGCTACGCAATCAGAGTAACGGTAAAGGTTATCAACTCATCAGGTACGCCGATCGCTGGCGTAACAGTCAAACACAAAGATGAAAATGGCTTGTATTCTGGGCGTCAGAGCACCACCGACCCCGGGGGTGTGGTATATCTTTATGTTCCTCGCTATTCGAGGGGACAGTTCGTTGTAGAGCATTACTTTGAGCCCGCTGCCGATGGTGCTTTACCGAAACCTCTACAGCAGGGCATACATTACGAGGTCGCCGGCGAAGAGGACATCAAGCGGATTTTTACTCTACAGCTCACCGATGAATTTTTGGGCATTCTATTTGAGTGATTTTGTACCGTATTTAGCATCGTAATTGAGAACCCGCAAAGCAGAAACCCTTGTGGGGTTCATATCAGTATTTATGCGGAGATAAAACCATGTATGACATTGCCAAAGCAGCACACGTGCTTTCCGCGCTTCGGCGGACTCGGCCGCAAACGAAAACAGATCTAAAAAACTACGTCAAGGTCTTTTTAGGCATCGATGTCCCCGATGGGAACATCTGTCCCGAACATAATAGTCCTATGGATTACCTCTGGCATGCCTACTCCGCGGATTTTCCCAAAGAAAAGGATTCGACGGTTAGCCGGCACACCTTTGATGCCGACTTTCGGAAAAACGCTGACTGCATCGTCTGGGCCAACCGCGCTGGCGGAAAAACGGAACTGGCCGCGGTCGCCACACTTTTAGATTGTATCTTTAAGCTGAACTGCCAGGTCAGAATCTTAGCCGGCTCAGGCGAGCAGGCAGGCAGAATGTACCAATACCTTACAAGTTTTTTGCAGCATGGCTACGAAGAGTTCCTTGCAGGTCCCATTCGAAAAGAAAGATGTAACTTTATCACCGGCTCATCGGTCGAGGTGCTGACACAATCGCTGGCCAGCGTACGCGGCCAGCACATTCAGAAGCTCCGCTGTGATGAGGTCGAGCTTTTTGATGAGGACGTGTTCGCAGCAGTGAAATTTACCACACACAGCACGAAAAATCTCGTTGCGGCTATGGAGATGATTAGCACTATACATCGTCCGTTCGGCCTGATGCAAAAGGTAGTGTCCTCGGCTCCACAGCAGGAGACACCAGTATTTAAGTGGTGCTTGTGGGAGGTAATAGAGCAGTGCATCAACCGGAGCTGCTCGCAATGTCCCTTATGGATAGACTGCCGGGGCAAAGCGAAAAAAGCAGGGGGATATTTGAAGATTGATGATTGCATAACGCAGATGCGGCGGGCCAGCCGAGCCAGCTGGGAGGCAGAAATGCTCTGCGAAAAGCCGATGCTTGATAACGTGGTATTTGGTGACTTTGATCCGGCTGAGTATGTTAAGCCGATCGATTACGATCCGAATCTGCCGTTGTACCGGTCGCTTGATTTTGGTTTTGTCAATCCTTTCGTGTGTTTATGGATACAGGTCGATGAGGATGGCTTGGTGCGGGTGATAGATGAGTATGTTCGCAGCAGGGCGACTGTTGATGTGCACGCTGGCGAGATTAAGAGCCGAACACCGTGCGACGAGGAGGAGGTCGCTGGGACTTTTTGCGACCCGGCTGGAGCTGGCGTCAATGATGTCACCGGCACGAGCGCGGTGCGGGAGCTGCGGGCGATGGGGATAGCTATACGATATAGGCGGAGCAGCATTTTGGAGGGTATTGAACTCATTCGCAGGGCTATTCGCGACGGAAGTGGTAAAAATACACTGATCATTTCACCGCGGTGCGTGCGTTTGATAGAGGCTTTACAATGCTATCACTATCCTGACTCTGCGGGTAGCCGGGAACTGCCGTTGAAAGATGGTGTTTACGACCATCCAATCGACGCCCTGCGGTACTTTTTCATCAATTTTAAAAACCCAAAAAAGATCACCGATAGGAGGTATTGATGATAAACCACCAAATATATTTGGGGGCTAAATATATAGATATGTGCGCATAAAAAAGACAGGGCCGAGGTGCGGAGGGAGAGGAAAAGCGAGATAACCTCAGCCCTGTTGTATGCTTATTTAACTAATCTTATTCGCAAACTATACAGTTTTTGACAATAATTGTTCGTAAGTTCAACTGCGCAACTCAAGTCCGATAAAAAACCTACATTAAAAACTACGCAAGTCGAAATATAACCAATTACCATTATATACACTGATTCAGGAATGACAAGCCAAATTTGGTAACAAATTTGAAATTTTTTTCTTTCTTTTTTTGCATAGAAACTAAGCACCGCAGGAGAATGTTTAAACAGGGTTTTTATGCTGCATTATTGACGAGATAACGTTTTTCGACTATTTTACGTTGTGCATAACGGATTTGTGAATATTAACAATGTGATGGTGAGATGAGAAAAAACCGGCACCATAAGGGTGGCTAAACAAAAATATTTAGCACTGCGATCCTTCGGCCTCCCGTAAAGGATGGCTTAGGTCTGCCCTGAGCATAGCCGAGGAGATAAGTTTATCGTGGTGTTATGTTGTAAAAAAAGACCTAAAGTATAGATAGTGATTTTGAAAGAAAAATTATGCTTAAAAGAACACATAATTGTGGCCAGCTTCGGCTGGAAGATGCCGGCAAAAGAGTAATGTTGGCCGGCTGGGTTAACTCCTATCGCGACCACGGCAACTTGGTCTTTATCGACCTTCGCGACAGAGAAGGCCTAACACAGCTTGTCTTCAATCCCGACACCCAGCCGGAAGCCCATAAGTTAGCCAAGTCCGTCCGCTGCGAATGGGTCATAGCTGCACAAGGCGCCGTTCGACCCAGAAGCGCCGGTATGGAAAATCCGAAGCTGCCAACTGGCCAAATCGAGGTCCTTGTAAACCAACTGGAAATACTCAACATCGCAAAAACTCCGCCCTTTGAAATTGATAGTGCAGACAAGGTCGGCGAAGAGCTCCGTTTAACCAAACGATTCATCGACCTGCGTCGTCCACAGATGCAAAAGAAGCTGCAGATACGCCACCGCGTTAGTCAAGTTGTCCGGCACTACTTTGATCAACTCGGCTTTTGGGAGATCGAAACGCCCATGTTAGCTAAAAGCACGCCGGAAGGTGCAAGGGACTTTCTTGTCCCCAGCAGGCTGCTTAAAAACTGCTTTTACGCTCTGCCGCAGTCGCCGCAGCTATTCAAGCAAATTCTGATGGTAAGCGGCATTGACAAATATTTCCAGATTGTCCGTTGTTTCCGTGACGAAGACCCAAGGGCAGACCGGCAGGCCGAATTTACACAGATAGATGTAGAGATGAGTTTTGTTGATAGCGATGACGTAATCAGAGTCCATGAAAATCTTGTCGCCAAGATCTGGAAGGAAATCCTGAATGTAGATGTCGCTACACCTATGCAGCGGATAACCTACCAGGAGGCTATGGCTGACTATGGAATCGATAGACCGGACCTACGCTTCGATATGAAGCTGCATGACATATCCGATATTGCCAAACAGAGCACATTCAAGGTGTTTACCTCGGCCATCGAAGGTGGTGGCATTGTTAAAGGTCTCTGTGCACCAGCCGGCGAGAAATATTCCAGAAGTGACATCGAAAAGACGCTGACTGAATTTGTTGCTGATTACGGTGCCAGGGGTCTAAGCTGGGTCAGGCTCAAAAATGAAGGTGGAAACCTTACATTCATCGGCGGTCTCGGCAAATACTTTAACCCAGAGCAGCAGCGGCAGATAATCCAGCAGTTCGGAGCAAAGGACGGCGACCTGATTTTGTTAGTCGCTGATAAAGAGCAAATCGTCAATAAGGCTCTGGCTCCTTTGCGATGCAAACTTGGACGGGAACTGAAGCTTTATGATGAGGATAGCTTCCAGTTCGTCTGGGTGGTCGGCTTTCCGCTTTTTGAATGGAATGAGCAGGAAAAACGCTACGATTCTCTGCACCATCCGTTTACTGCTTCGGAGCCTTCGGATTTGGATAAGCTCGATACCGACCCGGCCGGAATCCGCTCGCAGGCCTACGACATCGTGGTCAACGGCTCAGAGATCGGCGGCGGCAGTATTCGTATTCATAATCCAAAGGTTCAGGCTAAGGTTTTTAAACTGCTCAATATCTCTCAGGAGCAGGCGGAGCGGCAATTCGGCTTCTTTTTACGTGCTTTGGAATACGGTGCTCCGCCGCACGGCGGCATAGCCTTCGGTTTAGACAGGCTCATCATGCTCCTGACCGGCACAGACAATATCAGGGACGTAATAGCGTTTCCCAAGACTCAGAGCGGCCAATGTCTTTTAACTGATGCACCCGGCGAGGTGGACCAAAAGCAGCTTGACGAGCTAAACTTACGGACGCAAAAGCATCTGCGCGCGATTGAGCAGGAAAAACCCCCTGCATAAAATGTAAGGAAGGAACTCCCCCAATAAACCTGTCCTGAGCAAGGTCGAAGGATTAGGGGGCTAAATACAATATATATTTAGCCCTGCGATTTATCGCGGGGCTATGATTATCAGGAGATAAAATGCCGGAACAGGTACAAAACTGGACGACAGTGGCTTACCTTATAGGCGTGCCTATATTGCTTGGCCTTGCAGGCCATTTCTTGGTCTTCAAAGTGCTGCATAATATAGCAAAGCGCTCCAGTAGCGCCGTCGATGACTCATTGGTCAGACGTTGCTATCGGCCATTACAGTGGATTGTCGTAGTCTTTGTGATTCGTCTAATTCTGCCCTCTGCGCTACCTGAACAAACACGAACGGAGGTAAATCACATCTTTAGTCTGTTGCTTATCGCTTTAGTGTCGTGGCTGTTGATTAAAACTATGTACGTACTGGAAGATTACGTCATCAGCAGGTTTGAAGTTGACGTTAAAGACAATCTAAGAGCTCGCAAGATTCATACCCAGTTAAAGGTCCTCAAGCGAATAGTTATCATTCTGGTCGGAATTATAGCGATGTCCACGATGCTGATGACCATTCCAAAGGTCCGACAGTTAGGCACCACTATTTTAGCTTCCGCTGGGATAATCGGTATCGTTGTGGGTATGGCTGCTCAGCGGACTATAGGGACATTTATTGCGGGCCTTCAGATAGCTTTTACTCAGCCGATCCGCGTTGACGATGTCGTTATCGTGGAAAACGAATGGGGCAGAATCGAAGAGATTACCTTGACATACGTAGTAGTTAAGATTTGGGACCTGCGAAGGCTGATAGTCCCTATCGCGTACTTTATTGAAAAGCCGTTCCAAAACTGGACTCACATCACAGCGGATATCTTGGGGACAGTGTTTATCTACGTTGATTACACGGTTCCCATCGACGAAGTCAGAGAAGAGCTTGGCCGCATTTTGAAACAGTCGCAGCTTTGGGACAGTAAGGTTTGCGTGCTGCAAGTAACTAATGCGACTGAGCGTACGGTTGAGTTAAGGGCGCTTATGAGCGCTGCGGACGCATCGAGCGCGTGGAGCCTGCGCTGCGAGGTAAGAGAGAAGCTGATAGAATTTATCCGTGATAAATATCCGCAGTCTTTGCCGAGATTAAGGATAACGAATCCTGTGTAAAAAGCGAAAAGACCCTCCAATAAATTAGGGGGCTAAATATTTAGCCCTGCGATCTTTCGACCCTGCTCAGGACGGGTTTATCGCAGGATTGTTACAATGTACGATGCGAATTAATCTAAAAAGTACTTGGAGTAGATTGCTACGAATTCTGCGATTGCGGCCTCTTTCGTTAGCGGTGAAGTGTCAACTGACGTTCGGCCTGGCAGTGGTCTTTACGCTGGTGCTCGCTCTTATTCTCCCCTATATTTGGATGCGACAACTGATAAAAACGGATTACCTTGATACCGAGCGGGCCAGAGTTGAAACGCTGCTGTTGAGGCAACACTTTCAGCTAAAAGACAAAAGCGGCGATTCACTTGCTCCTCTGGATAAAGCCGGTCATGTCCTGGACCCTAACAATCCCTGCATACGCTGGATTCGCTTTGCCAGAGAAAGTGGAGAGGCCCAAAAACAGCTTCAGCAATTAACAGACAATCAGCAAAGGATAATCGAATCGTTAAAAGACGAAGAAAATAGAAACGACACTATCAGTTTTGAGAAAAGAAAAGATATTTACTATAGCGAATATATAAGAATCATCAGGGCAACCGATAACTGTATAGGCTGTCACAATCCCCAGGGTTCAGCGAGTGTTTTTTCGCCGAATGAGCTGATCGGTGTGGTAATTATTCAAAACCCAGCTAGCGAAGTCAGTAAAGCAAAACTCTTAAATTGGGTCTGGGTGAGCGTAGCCGGACTTATAGCAGGCACCGGCGCAATCATCGCGTTTTACTGGATCACACAGCGAGTGATCCTCAGCCCAATACGGCAGCTTCGAGCTTTGGCAAATAATGTCGCGGATGGCAACCTCGATATAAGAAGCGCCATACAAACCGGCGACGAATATGAGAAACTCGCCAGCGCTTTCAATCACATGTTGGACGGCCTGCAGGCGGCACAAGAGAAACTGCGGCAGGCAAACCAGCAGCTCGATGCAAAAATAGCAGAGCTTTCAGAGCGAAATATTGAGCTTTTTAAGGCTAATAAATTAAAGGGCGAATTCTTAGCCAATATTTCGCATGAGTTTAGAACACCCCTTAATGCGATACTCGGCTTTGCGCAGGTGTTGCGTGAAAAGCCCGGTATACTGCACAAAGACAAGACCAGAAGGTACGCAGAGAATATCATCAGTAGCGGAAATAGACTGCTGGGCATGATTAATGATCTGCTGGAGCTGGCCAAAACAAGAGCCGGAAAAGTGGAGCTGCACATAGAAAAGACATCTGTACCGGAGATTATCGACATAGCAGTAGCGTCTTTCTCTCTGCAAACGAAGAAAAAGAAAATCAAGGTCAAAGTGGTGATTGAGCCAAACCTGCCGACTCTTATGACTGACGCTGGTAAGGTTCAGCAGATAGTGTATAATTTTATAAGTAACGCGTCGAAATTCACGCCCGAGCATGGCAGGATTGAAATTTGGGCCGGCTCATCGCCGATGGCGGGTAACATTGCTTCTGCAAGAGGCAGCTCGGTCAAGGTACCCGTCCTCCGTAGCACTGCGGAGGGTGGAACTTCGGCTGGCTTAGTTGAGCCGGAGCTTGGGCCACGTTTCGTTCGGATTGCAGTAAGCGATACCGGTTGTGGTATTACGGAGGGCGACAGGGATAAGATTTTTGAAAAGTTCCGGCAGATCGATGGCTCTCTGACGCGCGAGACTGCCGGCAGCGGCCTGGGACTTACTATCTGCAGGGAGTTGGCCGTTTTGTTAGCGGGAAGTATCGGCTTGGAAAGCGAGGTTGGCAAAGGCTCAACATTCTGGCTCGATATTCCAGTGACACTAACAAAGGAAACATCAAATAACTCCATGTAAAACGTGGGGCTAAATAAATTTTAAACAATTAAAAACATGAATTTGAACAATTTTATCGAAACCGAAGATTTGACCAAGCTTTACTCGACCGGCAGGATCGAGGTCGTCGCGCTGAAGGATGTAACTTTATCCGTTAGGAGGGGCGAATTTCTTGGCGTAACAGGACCTTCCGGTTCAGGCAAATCCACTTTAATGAACCTCTTGGGCGGCCTCGATACACCATCAGCCGGTTGCATCAGAGTTGATGGTAAATACATTTCAGATTTAAACAAGGAAGAATTGGCTATTTATCGTCGCTGTCAGGTCGGCATGATATTCCAGTCATTCAACCTTATTTCATCCTACACTGCTCTCGAAAATGTGGCTTTTCCATTGCTTTTTGCAGGCGTTGCCAAAAAAGAAAGGAAAATTCAAGCTGAGCAGGTGCTGACGAAGGTAGGATTGGGCAATCGTAAGGGGCATTTGTCGACAGAGCTGTCCGGCGGAGAGCAGCAACGAGTGGCTGTCGCTCGTGCTCTGATAAACCAGCCGAAGATTTTGTTGGCGGATGAGCCGACCGGAAATTTAGACAGCAAGACGTCACGGGCGATTGTACAGATGTTGTCGGACTTGAACAAAAATCAGGGCTTGACCGTGATTATGATCTCCCATGAAGAATCTTTATTAGCAGAGTTTGCGGATAAAGTTATTGGCCTTTGTGACGGAAGAGTCGTTTGACAGGAAAAGGGATGAAGATTTCCGACTATATCGAGCAGTCTTTCGCCAATCTATGGAGGAAAAAGCTTCGTACCTTTCTCACCACGTTCGGCGTGGTAATAGGAATTGGAGCGCTTGTATCCATGATTTCTTTCGGCAAAGGTGTACAGAAAAACATCACCGACCAGTTTAAGGAGATGGAGCTTTTTAATTATATTAGTGTTTCTGCGTCATCGTCCTCGAGGGGAAATCACCACGACCCCGACGAACAGCCTTCTGCAGAGGACGAATATTTAGCTCCACAATCTATTGGGGTGTCAGAGCCAAATATTCTTGACGACACCTTCATTCGGAAAGTAACTCAATTAAAAGGCGTCGAGTCTGCCTTTCCGGAGGTTCGTTTTCCAGCTATGATTAGATTTAAGGGGAAAGAGGAGTTCACGTTCATTCAGGTTCTGCCGGCTTATATTTGCCAATCAGAATTAATGAAGCTGCGAGCGGGCGAATCTTATACGTCTGATGATGCAAACTCTATTATTATAAGTGACTCCATGCTGCGCCGAATGAGGATTAAAAACCACCAGGACGTGATAGGTCAGGAGGTTGAGCTGTCGACGTTGACCCTTAACTTTAACTTTTTAAATCTTGCCAATATTGCATCTCTAACTGTGGGCAGGAGTGACCCAAACAGCAGATCAGTTAATAAGCTGCCTTTTGCCAGCAAGAAGTACACCTTTACGATTGTCGGTGTGGCGGAGCGGATGGGTTTCGGTGGGGCTATACCTTTACGCAGCGATGTTTATATTCCGCCCGGGCCTTCACAGCGGATGGAAAAACTGTCACTGACGAGTATATGGGACTTCTTTCAATCGCCGGGACGGATTAAGGGTTATTCCTCGGTGAGCGTGAGAGTATCTTCTGCGAAATATATTGAGCCTGTTAAAAAACAAATTCAGAGCTGGGGCTTTAAGACCTTCGTTCTTTTGGACCAGCTTGAAGAAATGAAGAAGGCCTTTATAATTATGGATATGTTTCTATTCGCGGTAGGGATGATAGCGATTGTTGTAGCGTCTCTGGGAATTATCAATACGATGGTGATGTCGATTCTGGAAAGATACAAAGAGATAGGCATCGCCAAAGCGGTTGGAGCCAGTGACAGGGATGTGAAAAAGATATTTTTCTTTGAGTCTGGAATGATTGGCTTTTTAGGCGGTGTCTTCGGCCTTATCCTGGGCTGGGTAGTTAGCATGATTATAAATCTGATTGTCAATTCGATTGCATCCAGACAGGGAGTTCCGTACGTGAATTACTTTAGTTTTCCGTGGGGGTTGTGCTTGGGAGCGGTTGTTTTTTCGATTTTTGTTAGTCTTGCCGCTGGTATTTATCCTACGATGCGTGCGGCCCGTGTTGACCCTGTCGTGGCGTTGCGGCACGATTAAAAATCGCCGTGCCGGCGACGGTTAAACAAAAAATTTTATGGAGAAAATCATGTACCTTACGTTTTTGTCTATAATTTTAATTGTCTATTTACCACTCGATTCTCAACAAGCATCGAGTATCCAGCCCGTCCTGAGCCGGGTCGAAGGACATCGAGTATCCCATCCTTTCTCTGTCCATGATATATTGGCGATGGATAGAATCTCCGATCCACAGGTCTCGCCGGATGGTAAACGGATTATCTTTACTCTGCGAAAAATCGACCTTGAAGCAAATAAAGGCCGAACCGACCTTTGGCTGGTTGGCAGCGATGGGTCAGACTTGAAGCAATTGACAACTTATCCTGAGGCCGATACAAATCCGCGATGGGGATCGGACAGTAATACGGTTTTTTTCATATCCGGCAGATCCGGCTCATCGCAGATCTGGCGAATCCGAATCGATGGCGGTGAGGCTGAGCAGGTGACGGACGAACCGCTCGATATCAGCAATTTAGTCGTCTCGCCTGATGGAAAGAATATCGCATTTACGATGGAGGTATTTCCCGACTGTAACGCAGCGACTACAAAAGCTCGGCTCGATGAAATCAAGGAAAGAAAAACAACTGGTAGGATTTATGACCGGATATTCGTCCGTCATTGGGATACCTGGAAGGATGGCAGACGCTCACATTTGTTTGTTATGCCCGCAGTCGGGGGACAGGCAATTGACGTTATGGGAAGTATGGATGCCGACACGCCATCAAAACCCTTTGGCGGGCCGGAAGAGATCACATTTACACCGGATTGCAAAGGTGTCATATTTACTGCTCGTGATGTCGGCCGAGAAGAGCCGTGGTCAACTGATCTCGACCTTTATTACGCTCCTATTGAAGGCTCGATACCACCGAAATGTTTGACCGAGGAGATTCAAGCATGGGATACTCATCCGCTCTTTTCGCCGGATGGAAAGACCTTGGCTTATCTTGCGATGTCACGGCCTGGCTATGAGTCAGATCGCTTTAGAATTATCCTTCGGACATGGCCGGGCGGCAAAGAACACGTTTTAACGGAAGATTGGGACAGAAGTCCATCAACATTTTGCTGGTCGGCTGATGGTAAAACAATTTATGCTACAGCGGCAAATTTAGGCCAGGATTCGCTGTTTGAGGTTGATGTAGGAACCGGAAATGTTAGCATTTTTATAAGGGACGGTCGAGTGACATCGTCGGATATATCAGAAGACAGGATTATTTTTGGCTTAGATGATCTGTGCTCGCCGGTCGAATTGCATTCGGTCAAGACCAACGGTACCGATGTGCGCAAAATCACGGAGATAAACTCGAAGAAACTTTCAGTTGTTCGCATGGGCGAGTATGAACAGCTCACCTTCAAGGGATGGAACGATGAGACGGTTTATTGTTATGTGGTAAAGCCGGTGGATTTTGAACCGGGCAAAAAATATCCGGTTGCTTTTTTGATTCATGGCGGGCCGCAGGGCTCGTTCGGCAATCATTTTCATTACCGGTGGAATCCACAAGTGTATGCTGGAGCCGGTTATGCAGCGGTGATGGTGGACTTTCACGGCTCGGTGGGCTATGGACAGGCCTTTTGCGATTCTATTCGCGGCGATTGGGGCGGAAAGCCCTTAGAAGACCTGAAGAAGGGTCTGTCTGCTGTCTTGGAGAGGTATCCGTGGATGGATGGCAACAGAGTCGCAGCGCTGGGTGCATCTTTCGGTGGCTATATGATTAACTGGATTGCAGGCAATTGGGCGGATAGATTCCGATGTTTGGTTAATCATGATGGCAGCCTTGATGAGCGGATGGCTTATTTTGATACTGAGGAACTATGGTTTCCGGAATGGGACCATATTGGCACGCCGTGGGATAATCCAGCAGGTTATGAGAGGCATAATCCGGTGAATTTTGTAAAAAACTGGAATACGCCGATGCTGGTCATTCATGGAGCTTTGGATTTTCGTGTAGCTGATACACAAGGGCTTGGCACATTTAATGCGTTACAGCGTTTGGGAATACCGAGCAAGTTGTTATATTTTCCTGATGAGAATCACTGGGTGCTCAAGCCACAAAATTCTATTCTTTGGCACGAAACGGTAATCGGCTGGTTAGATAAATGGACCAAATGACCATGGCATGAAAATCCAGTAGTAAATTACGGGCTAAATATTTGAGTAGTATTTAAGTTCTACTCACCGTTTCCTTTTTATTCAGAAATGAATAATGCCGGGCTCACAGAAAAATGTTTTGCCAAAATCATAATATGGCGCATGCTCAGTTTTCGTTTGCGATTCAGGATTTTTGAGCCAATTTGTCTTTGATTTTAAAGCCGCCCTAAATCAGAACCGTTGAGGCCGTTCTCGTCTAAAAGAAATTTCAATGTTTCTATAGGGTCCGCCTTATGAAGAGGGAAATGTTTTTCTTCATAGGCCTTGATATTGTTGGCAAGAGATTCCAAATAAAATTGCTGGGTTCTAGTGAGGTCTTTTCTTGCCGCGAGTTTCTGGGCTATAGCCAAAGCTTGTTTATATTCAACTTTTGTATGGATAGGCAACAAAAACATTAGACAATCCTGCAATCTCAAAAAATCGTCCGGCAGCTTACCAGATGCCGGTCCTTTAATCTTGGTTACTGTGGTACTCATAATTTATTTATCGAACCTTCTTTACTATAATCTTCGTGTGTTAATACTATTGGTGGATTCAACTCATAAGTGCAACAAGTAGCGAAAAAGGTGGTGAGCTGTTACACTTACTCGCTAACCTAAAAAACGCTAGAAGGAGCGCTTATGAGAAAGTATTGCCAACTCACCGAAGAAGATC